>Ga0102589_1004200_pt1 | contig 13851 bp, 14 predicted proteins | sample AraplaMF_Col_mLB_FD_76858 | JGI IMG/M metagenome (GOLD analysis project Ga0102589, IMG submission 76858) | Arabidopsis root microbial communities from the University of North Carolina, USA - plate scrape MF_Col_mLB | ecosystem: Host-associated > Plants > Roots > Endosphere | place: USA... | reverse complement strand
CCGAAACGCGTGTGAGAACCAGGCTTTGCGCGACGGCCGGAATGGTCAGTTCCCTGCCAAGGGTCGCCGCCGCTGCCGCAAAAGCAGGTACGCCGGGCGTCATCGTATAGTCAATGTTATGCTTTTTGAGCCGGCGGATTTGCTCGGCAACGGCGCTCCAGATGGAAAGGTCGCCCGAATGCAATCGCGCAACGTCATCGCCGGCTGCGGCGGCACGCAGGTACTCGACCTCGATCTCGTCCAGCGACATTGGTGCCGTATCGACAATGCGCGCATCGGGCGGGCAGTATTGCAAAAGTTCCAGGGACACGATGGAGCCCGCATACAGACACACGGGGCACTTGGCGATGAGATCGCGGCCGCGCACCGTGATCAGATCGGCCGCACCCGGCCCCGCGCCGATGAAATGCACTGTCGTCATCTGCTTTGTCTCACTTCTTTATATAGCACCACTGCGTGACGGGCATGGCCGGACGCCAGCCATTCATGCCGCCAAGGGGGGCTGCGCGTGTGATGTCAATCCGTGTCAACGTGCCGCCATGCTGCCGATACAGAAAAAGCAACATTGCCTCCATCTCAAGCGTGACGGCGTTGGCAACGATGCGCCCTCCCCTCTTCAAGGCCTGGAGCGCTTCATCAAGCACCCCTGCGTCGCTGCCGCCACCGCCGACAAAGATCGCGTCGGGCTCGGGCAAGTTCAAAAGCGCTTCCGGGGCCTGGCCCGCCACGATTGCAAGTCCGGGGACGCCGAAGGCAAGCGCATTTCCTGCAATGCGCGCGGCCCGCTCGCTTGATTGCTCGATGGCGATTGCACGCAAAGATGGGTCGGCCAACATCCACTCGATGCCGATCGAGCCGGAGCCCGCGCCGATGTCCCAGAGCAATTCGCCATGGCGCGGGGCCAATGCGGCAAGCGTCACCGCACGGACCTCCTGCTTGGTGATCTGGCCATCATGTTCGAAAAGGGCGTCATCGAGCCCCGGCGTGAAGGCAATCGTTCGCGCCCCCTTTCCTGCCACGACCTCGATCGCGCAGACATTCAGCGGGTCTATCTGTACAAGGTCAAAGCGATCGGCCAAGGCATGACGCTTTCGTTCGCGCTCCCCGCCAAGCGCCTCAAGGACGTGCAATCGGGATTGGCCAAAGCCGGCAATGCAAAGGAGCTCCGCGAGCTGGCCTGGTGTCTCGCCGTCCGACGTCAATGCGATGATGCGCCGGCCATGATGCAGGTGCGGCCGGATCAGGTCCAACGGGCGGCCGTGCAGCGACATGCTGATCGCCTCTTGCAGCGGCCAGCAAAGACGCGAGGCGGCCAGGCTGAACGAGGATGGGGCAGGGATGACATGCATTTCGGTCGCGTCAATATGCCGGGACAGTGTTGCGCCGACGCCGTAGAGAAACGGATCGCCTGAGGCGAGGACGACGACCGGAGAGCCCCGGTGCGCGACGACCGCTTCGACCGACTTCTCGAAAGGGCTTTCCCAGGCGAGCCTCTTGGCCGTGGTGATCATTGCTGCAAGCTCATGATGCCGCCGGCCGCCGAAGACGACAGTCGCGGCTGCAATTAGCCGTTTCGCCTCGTCACCCAACCCGTCTGGACCGTCTTCGCCGATGCCGATAATAGTCAGCCAGCGTTGGCTGGGAGCAAAGGGCGTATCAGACATGGGCAAAATCCGCATCCTGATACTGGGTGGCACCGGCGAAGCGCGCGCCCTTGCTGAAGCGCTTGCTGACAACGACCGGTACGACGTCTTGTACTCGCTCGCCGGACGAACGGAAATACCGTCCGACCAGCCGGTTCCTGTTCGCATCGGCGGCTTTGGCGGTGCCGAGGGACTGGCCGCGTTTCTGCGTGACGGTCGCTTCGACCTTATGATCGACGCAACGCATCCCTTTGCATCTCGCATCTCCAGAAATGCATGCGAGGCCTCGGCGGCGGTCGGCATTCCCACATTCGCGCTGCGCCGGCCAGAATGGCTCGCCGAACCAGGCGATCGGTGGACGCATGTTACGACCATCACGGAAGCGATCGAGACGCTCGGCCCCTCCCCTCGCCGGGTTTTCCTGGCGATTGGTCGGCAGGAAGCGCATCGCGCTGAAGTCGCTCCCCAACACTTCTATCTCGTGCGCAGCATCGATCCTGTCGAGCCGCCGCTTGACCTCCCCGAGGTTCACATGGTCCTCGATCGCGGCCCTTACGATGTCGAAAGCGAAGCCTCGCTGTTTCGCGCCCATCGCATCGACGCCCTGGTGACCAAGAACAGCGGCGGCTCGGCGACCTATGCGAAGATCCAAGCGGCACGCCGGCTGGGTATCGAGGTGATCATGGTCGCTCGGGCGCCTGCCGCTGCCATGCAGACGGTCACAACGATCGAAGCGATGCTGGTGGCGATCGATCACCTGTTTCCCCCTGCGATGAACCGGGGCGTGTAGACGAGGTCCGGCTTGCCGTCTCGGGCGATCACTCTTGTCTCGGGCGAGCCAATGATGACGCAGGTTGCCATATCCGCAGTCGCAGCGTCGGCTTTTCCGAGCGGTTGGATCTCGATGCGCTCGTCCGGGCGTCCTGCCGCTCTGCCGAAAATTACGGGCGTCGTTGCAGGCAGGTCCGAGCGCAGCAATTCGAAGGCTTTACCCAATTGCCAGGGGCGCGCCTTGCTGATCGGGTTGTAGAGCGCGATGACGAAGCCCGCGCGTGCAGCCATGGATAGTCTATTTTCTATGATATTCCAAGGCTTTAGGTTGTCAGAAAGAGAAATGGCGCAGAAGTCGTGGCCAAGTGGCGCGCCGATGCGGGCGGCGACTGCAAGCATGGCCGTAATCCCCGGCAGCACCGCCAGATCAACTTCGCGCCATTCTTGTGGACCGTTGTCAATGGCCTCGCAAACGGCTGCTGCCATCGCAAAGACGCCGGGGTCCCCACCCGAAACGACGCACACGGTCGCACCGGTTGCTGCAGCACGCAGAGCAGCCGATGCTCGATCGAGTTCCTCTCGGTTGTCGGAAGCCTGTCGCCGCTGATCAGATCTGAGGTTCAGCCGATCGAGATAGGGTCCATACCCATAAAACTCTGTTGCCAGGGAGACAGCGGCAGCAGCCTCCGGTGTCATCTGTTCCGGTTTGCCCGGTCCCGTCCCGATCACGAAGAGCTTCCCGCTCATCGGGCAGCCTCCCAACCAGGCACGAGCACCAGCGAAAAGTATGGTGCCTCACCCTCGGGGCGGTCGGAAAGTTTTGTCGTCACCGCATTGGCCATTGTGCCGCGCTCCACGTAGACGGCCTCGGCGAGGCGCCCGGATGCCTCCAGCGCGCGGCGGATCTTCGGAAGATTGCGCCCCACCTTCATAATCACAGCCGCCTGGGTGTCCGATAGTCGGCGTTGCAGCTCAGCCTCGGCCATCGTACCGGGCAGTACGCTGAGGACATCATCTCCCTGGACGATTGGAATGCCGGCGAGCGACCAACATCCAGACATGGCGCTGATTCCGGGGATGACCTCGGTTGGATAGCGGTTCGCCAGGCGGACATGCAGATGCATGTAGGAGCCGTAAAACAGCGGGTCGCCCTCGCTCAGCACAGCCACGCTACGACCGTTCTCCAACTGTGCGGCCACTGCGGCCGCCGATTGATCGTAGAAGGCGGTAATCTGGCTCCGGTAGGCCTCGTCCGTTTTTTCAATCTCGGTTGTCACCGGATAATATAGTGGCAACAGGGTCTTTTCTGCGTTCAACAGATGCTCGACGATCGCCTTGCCGTTTCCGCCCCTGCCCTGCTTGGCAAAGTAGGCAATGACTTGTGCTGTCTCGATCGCCTTGACGGCCTTGACCGTCAGAAGTTCGGGGTCGCCGGGACCCGTGCCAACGCCAATAAGACGGCCGGAATTCTTCATAGGCCTGGCCTCGCAAGAGCGTTGAGGGCGGCTGCCGTCATGGCGCTGCCGCCGAGGCGGCCGCGCACGATAGCAAACGGCACGCCGTAGGGGTTTTCCGCCAGCGCATCTTTCGATTCCGCTGCGCCTACGAAGCCAACGGGCATGCCGATGATCGCTGCCGGTTTCGCAGCGCCGTCTCGCAGCAGTTCAAGCAGATGGAAGAGGGCTGTCGGAGCATTGCCGATGGCAACGACGCTGCCTGCGATCCGCTCCAGCCAAAGGTGGAGCGCTGCTGCCGAGCGAGTGTTGCCACTCTGCTTTGCAAGCTCGGCCGTGCGCGGATCGTGCAATGTGCAGAGCACGTCGTTGTGCGCCGGCAAGCGCGTGCGCGTGACACCGTGCGCCACCATTTCCGCGTCGCAAAAGATCGGCGCACCATCGCTTAAGGCTGCGCGCGCAGCGCTGACGAAGCCGGGCGAAAACACGAAATGCTCTGCCGCTTCAACAAGCCCGCATGCGTGGATCATACGCACGGCAATATCGGCCTCTTCAACGGAAAACCGTGAAAGGTCGGCTTCGCTGCGGATGATCGCAAAGGATCGCTCGTATATTGCGTCCCCGCTGTGAATATAGTCGTAGTCAGGCATTCCTATTCCTGTCGCATCGCCTTTGTGACGTCGTCTTTGCCGAACCGTCTAAGGCAGGCAGCACTCGATTCGCCAGCTTGTCTCTCGTTTTTGATGAAGCGAGCGAGCTTCTCTATAGCGGAATTGATGCCGCCGCTAGCAAACTGTGCATCGGGAGTGTCCGACGCTACCCCGTCCAGTATGAGATTGTAGCCCTCGTCAGTACCGACAATGGAAAGGGTGCGTCTCGAATGGGCGCAGCCCTTGGCGCAGCCTGACAGGTGAACAACCATCGATCCGTCCAGCAACTCGCCAGCAATGGCGACCAACCTCTCGGCGCGAGCCTTGGTCTGAAATTGACCTGAAGCGCAGGCACCGGCGCCGGCACAGGCAGCGATATGCGCCGCCGCATCATCGATATCGGCGGACAGACCGTATCCGGCTGCTATGTCCGTAAGGCTCGCGGCTGATTGAGAGTGGAGCCCCGCCAGAAAGAAAATACGCCCGGGGCTTGGCCTGACTTGCGTTGCACCGAGCGCTTCGGCTGCGGCCAAAAATGCGATAAGCTCGGCGGCCTGTAGTTGCCCGAAGCGAGGCCTTAGGCCAAGAATCGCGGAACCGTTGGCCAGGGCGAGGGTGCCGACCAAGGGACCTTTGCGCTCGGGCGCTGTTGCAAGCACCCCCTCCATCGACGGGAAAACAGCTAGCAGACGCCTGCGTTCGATATCGCGGCAGCGCTTGTGTTGGCCAAGCGAAACAAGCAGATGAAGCAGATCTCCTATTGCGTGAACCGCTGCATCTGCGCTTCCCGTCAGCAAGGGCAAGGCCGTTTGTTCATCGCCGTTAACAGCGACCCGCCAGACGCCACGGGAGACTGCGGTCACACGGATGTCGCCGGTGACGGCAGCAAGGCCGTAGCTGTCGCCGCCATCGATCAGAATTGACAACTTCGGGGCCAGCAGGGGTGAAAGAAGCTCCGCGGCGAACTTTTCGCGCAGCCGCGCTTCAATCTCAAGAGGATTTCCGATCTCGTCAGGTGTGATGCCATGCAGCGGCGAAAGTTCGATGATAGGGCCGGCGGGAACCGAGATGCCGGCAGCGTCGAGATCTGCAGCAAGCGGTTGGACGGTCTCTCCCTGGAGGCCGCGGATCTGCAGGCTGCCGCGCGCCGTGATCTCGAGGGTTCCATTTCCGTGTCTTTGCGCGGCTTCAGCCAGATGGATGAATTGCCGGATGGAAAAAATACCACCAGTGGGCCGCAGCCGTGCCAAAAGACCGTCGCCTGTTCGCATGGGTTGAACGAGCGTTGGACAGGCGCCACGACGCATAAAGGCTGAGGGTGCCTCCTCCCTTGCGCTGCGCCCCGTCTGCTCACCAAATGCCATCGTTACCGCTTCCCTTTGATCACGTCATTACAGGATCGGCGCGATCAGCGCAAAACCATGATCCAAGTCAAAGATCGTCGAAATCATGCCCTTTGCGCAGGAGATAGATGTCCATGATCCAGCCGTGACGTGCCCGTGCTTCAGCCCGGAGCCTGACAATCTCGTCCGCAACGTCAGCCAGCCGTCCGGCGCGCGTGATCTCGTCCGGGGTTCCGAGGTAAGCACCCCAGAAGATCTCCGCGTCAGGGTCATGGATCTTCGAAAAAGCGGTTTCGCCATCAAGCATCACGATCGTGCTTGTCGCCTGATTGCCTTTCGCGAGGAGGCGTCGACCGGTCGTGATTTCAAGGGGCTTTCCAACGAGGTTGATGGGAATCCGGTGGCTTGCGGCAAGCGCTTGAACGCTCGTAATGCCCGGAATGACACTGAACTCGAAGGCAAGTCCGCTAGCTTGTCGGGCGCGCTCGAGAACGCGGATGGTGCTGTCATAGAGGCTGGGATCGCCCCAGACGAGGAAAGCAGCCGCACCGGCATCCGGCAGATCTGCGATGAGATTGGCGTAGGTCCTGGCAATGGCGGCATGCCATTCATCCACGCTCTCCAGATAGGTCCGCTCAGTGGCGGCGCGCTTCGGAACCGCAAACTCGATGATCTTGGTGGTGTTGTTTGCAACGTAGCGGCTGCAGATTTCTCGGCGGACAGCTGCAAGTCCGTCTTTCTCGGTTCCTTTGGTCGGAATGAAAATGGCATCCACGGCGTTCATTGCGTTGATCGCCTGGACAGTCAGATGCTCGGGATTGCCCGTCCCGATGCCGATGATGTGGATATGACGCACGTCTTTTCCTCTGCTGCTCTGATCGTTTCTGGCGTAGCCGGGCGATCTCTGCAAGGGCCAAGGCAAGATGTTGGCCGCGGCCAACTTTGCCAATGCGAGCATGGCTGTTGTTGTCGCGATTCGCGAATCATGGCATCTTCGATACGCTTTTTAGCGTGAAGTTGACAGAAAAGCGCATTGATGAGGGTCGGGTGTTTTGGACAACATTAGCGTATCGACGACGGACGTGCGCATCGAGCGGCACGCCCACCAACTATCGCGTCAGCTGAAGCTTCTTCGCGAGAAGCTCTTTCCGCCACTGTCACAGAAGACATTGCGGACGTTCACATCCGGGGAAGCCGCGCAGATGATCGGCGTATCCGACGGATACCTGCGCCAGCTGTCGCTCGATGGCAAGGGACCGCAGCCGGAGGTTTCGCTCAATGGCCGGCGTTCCTATACGCTCGGTCAGATCAACGAGTTGCGGCACCATATGGCGCGGATAAAGCCGAAGGATGCACTTTCCTACCTTCCACGGCGCAGGCTAGGCGAAAAACTGCAAACGGTCGCGGTGACGAATTTCAAGGGCGGCTCGGCAAAGACCACGACAACGCTCTACCTCGCTCAGTATCTGGCGCTGAACGGCTACCGTGTCCTGGCAATCGATCTCGATCCGCAGGCCTCGCTGTCGTCGATGCTCGGCGTTCAGCCCGAGTTCGATCTGGGCGACGGGGATACGCTTTACGGTGCGATCCGCTACGATACGAGCCGCCGCTCGCTGAAGGACGTGGTACGCAAGACCTATTTCGACGGACTCGACCTCGTGCCGGGAAATCTCGAACTGATGGAATTCGAACACGAGACGCCGCGCGCACTTTCAGATCGCCAGCGGACGGGGGAGGTGTTCTTCCGGCGCGTTGGGGTTGCCATCTCCGAGGTCGAGGCCAACTACGATATTGTCGTTATCGATTGTCCGCCGCAACTCGGATATCTGACGCTCGGCGCCGTTTGTGCGGCGACATCGCTTCTGATTACGATTCACCCGCAGATGGTTGACGTCGCATCAATGTCGCAGTTCCTGCTGATGACTTCCGATTTGCTATCGGTCGTGCGCAAGGCTGGCGGTGACCTGCAGCACGATTTCATCAAGTATGTCGTCACGCGCCACGAACCGTTCGACGCGCCGCAGTCGCAGATCGTTGCCCTCCTGCGCAACCTTTTCAGCGACGACGTCCTGACGGCGACCATCCTCAAGTCCACGGCGATCGCCGATGCCGGCCTGACGAAACAGTCACTCTACGAGATTGAAAGAGGCCAGGTTCGGCGTTCGACCTACGACCGCGCGTTGGAATCGGTCAACGCCGCGAATGGCGAGGTGCTGGCAGGGATTCACAAGGCATGGGGCCGGACATGAGCAGACGGGATCGACTGAAGGGGCTGTTCGACGATACCGCGCAGGAGTTGGCCGCGGCCAACTCGGAAGATGGCGCGCCGGTGCGCGGCCCGGCCGGTCCGGTCCGTTCGATGGCGCTGACTCTCGGGCGCATGGAAGAAGAGAGCAGGGCGATGCAGGAGGCGCTGCTGTCCGGCGAGCGCATTGTTGAACTCGATCCCGATCTCATAGACATGTCCTTCGTCAGGGATCGGTTGGCCGAGTTGCCGCAGGATCTTGCCGACGAGCTGGTGCGGTCAATCGAGGAGAATGGGCAGGAGGTCCCTGTTCTCGTTCGGCAGCATCCGATGGACGCCACGCGCTACCAGGTCGTCTATGGGCACCGGCGGCTTCAGGCACTGCGGCTGCTTGGGCGCAAGGTCCAGGCGATCATCCGGAAGCTTGATGATGTCGACGTCGTCATTGCGCAAGGCATCGAGAATTCTGCAAGGCGCAACTTGTCGTATATTGAACGGGCCGTGTTTGCCTTCAATCTCGAGAGCAAGGGTTTCGAGCGAACCGTTATCATGAAGGCGCTTTCGACGGACAAGACTGAATTGTCGAAGCTGATTTCGGTTGCCAGAAGCATACCGATGGACGCGATTACGGCGATCGGTGCGGCGCCTTCCGCCGGACGCCGCAAGTGGATTGCGCTCGCGCAGGACTGGACAAACGCGACTGCGTCCCGCCTGCGGGATCTGCTTGGCTCGGCTGACTTCATCGCCCAGGACAGCGATCGGCGCTTCGAACTCGTTGTCGCCGAACTGGCGAGGAAGCCGGACAGGCAGGCGGCGAGCGAGTATGAATGGGTTCCGAAGGGAGCCGGTAAGGTCAGAGGCCGCATCCGCAACAAAGGCGGCTCTTTCACCATCGCACTAAAAACGGGTGATGCAGCGGAGTTTGGAGACTACATCTCGCGCCGCCTCGACGACCTCTACGACGCGTTCAAGGCTGGGAAATAGTGTCTGCAGCCAACTGAGATTCGCTTTCGACTGACAGGTCTATGGTGCCATTTGATTTTTAGCCACCGGCGTTTGAATGCGCAGGCCAATCATGCCATACATGACGGAAGTTAAGCGTGATTTGAGTTCCGTTGCTGGGAAATCGAAATAGCTAACAATGCGCTATGAAATCGACAGTCCATTGCTGGTCAGCCTGTTGCCGACGATTGTCGAGGCCGAAGATGGCTTGGCAAGGCTGGATGAGCGGGCGGCACGCATAGCGGTCGCGGAAGGCTTTGCCGAGCGCAGGCATTTCTTCGATGCGATCGGAGCCCTCTGGGTCGCCGGTGAGTTGGTCCACGTCGAAGACCTCGTTCTGCATGACGCCCGCATGGATAGCCGCACGCCAAGCCACGAACTGACGATAGCCCATTTAATCCTGCGGGTGCGACGGCGCATCTGGGCGGCGGCGCCGGACTGGGCACTCGCTCCCTCAGGGCTGTCAGCTCTGGCAGGCGGCATGGAAGGGGAGGGGGCAGCCCTCGAGATCAAAAGCGCAAAGATTATGGTCGATGAGGATGCAGACGATGGTCCTCTGTCGGCTGAGCTGGCCGAGATCGATGCGATCCTGGAGAGGTCGCAGCGGCTGTTGGATAGCCATGGCCGTCTCGATGTGCTGGAGTTGCATGAGACGCCAGACCCGGTTCGCGAAAAACGGAGCGAGGATCCTCTCGGCCTGTTCGATGACGAGGAATGGGACGAGCCGGCGCGCTTGCGCGCATGGCGCAAGACTGTTGTGATAGCCGACGGCTTGCCCGCCACGCTTGGCGCAGCTCTGATCTTTGATGCCTGGGAGAGGATCGAGCCCCTTCGTCGACAGCATTGGCTCGGAGGTCTCCTCGTTGCCAGCTATCTGCGCGCGCGTGGCAAGGTCACGTCACATCTTTTTGCCTTCTATGCCGGCCTCAAGACAATACGTCATGAGCGGCGGCGTGCGCGCGACCGGCTGACGCGGTTGCAGGCGTTTCTTGAGGCCATGGTCGAAAGCGCGGCCGCCGGACTGAAGGAAATGGACCGTCTTTCGCTGGCGCGCACGCAAATGGAAATCCGCTTCAGGGATCGCCGCTCGAACAGCAGCCTGCCGCAGCTTGCGGACTTCGTTCTGTCGCGGCCGATGGTGTCTTCGGCAATGGTGGCCCGCGAGTTGCGGGTAACGAGCCGCGGCGCGCTCAATCTGCTGAACGACATCGGCATCCGGGAAATCACCGGGCGAGGGCGCTACCGCGCCTGGGGTATCATCTGATGGGGATCTAAACGAAAGCGGCCGGGTATGGTGACCCAGCCGCTTCCGTTGAGTGGGCACCCGATCTGCGCATCCTGTCACAGAGTGCCGACCGGGCGCCCTCAGCGCTTCCATTGCCCCCAGAAGCGCTTGTTCCTATTCCCGCTCGCCCGTGAAATTGAGCAGAAGCTGGAAGATGTTGACGAAGTTCAGGTAGAGCGACAGCGCGCCGAAGACGGCAAGCTTCTGGTTCGATTCCTGATCGTAATTCTCCGAATACTGTTCCTTGATGTTTTGCGTGTCATAGGCCGTCAGGCCGACGAAGACGAGGATACCGATCACCGAAATCGCGAACTGCAGCGCGCTCGAGCCAAGGAAGATGTTGACGATGCTCGCGATGACGACGCCAATCAGACCCATCATCAGAAACGAGCCGAAGCGCGAGAGATCCTGCTTGGTCACATAGCCGTAGAGGCTGGTCGAGCCGAACATGGTCGCGGCGATGAAGAAGGTGCGTGCAATGCTCGTGCCCGTAAACACCAGGAAGACGGATGCGAGCGACAGGCCCATGACCGCGCAGAAGGCCCAGAAGGTCATCTGTGCAGCGCTAGCCGACATTGTCTGGATCTTGAATGAGAAGAAGAAGACGAAGGCGAGCGGCGCCAGCATCACCACCCACTTCAGCGGGGACTGGAAGATCGGCACGTAGAGCGCCGGCGTGCTACCGACGACAAATGCGACGATGCCCGTGATGACGAGGCCAAGGCCCATGTAGTTATAGACGCGCAGCATATGCTGACGCAGGCCCTCGTCGAAAAGCGCCTGGGAGCCGGCGGCCGAGCCGTAGCCAAAACGCGGATTGGTCGGGTTCATACTGATCTCCTCGGTTGAACGAACTAGTAGAGCGTGCGGGCAAGCCGATCGGCTTGCGTATCCAGATTTATGTCGCGATCGCCGGCCACAAGCGCATAGGCTACATCGCCGATCTGCCAGTAGGCTGCCTCAGCCCTGTCGAGCGCGACATGCTTGACGGACTGCACGGCGAATGCACCCGGGCGTACGGCAAACAGCGAGATTTGCTTGTCCTGCGACGTCTTGATGGCCATCTCGACGCTCGGGCCGAACTCGGACGGGAAAATCTGCACATCGGAAATCTTCCAGTCTTCAGGCAGTTGCGGCATGACAATTGCCGTTGCTGCGCGAATGTCCTCCGCCTTGTAGGTTGCAACTGGCTGGGACGGCACGGACTGACGCAGCATTGCCGTGTGATAAGCGCGCACCGCATCTTCGACATAGGCCGGCGCCGGCACCGAAGCGGCAACCTCGGTTGCCGTAAATGCGCCGAAGGAAGTATGCGCGACCCAGCCTGCAGCGATAAGAACGCCGACAGCCGCAATCCGCTGCATCGAATGGAAGATGCTTCCGTAGGTGAGACCACGCTCGAGGCGTCGAGCTGCGTCACGCGCCTCCGGGCGACCAAATGCGCTTTCGCTGGCGAGTGCAAGGCGCAACTCACCCCTGATACTGAGGTCGGCCATGACCTTTGCGGCAATCGCTGGGTTCTCTGAAAGGAAGGATTCGACCTCAATGCGGCGCGCCACGTCGAGTTCGCCGTCGACGTAAGCATCGAGATCAGCGTCGATGATAGGATCAACTGCCTTCATTGCCGTTCCCTCCGATTAGCCTCAGCTGCGCAGCGCGCGGTGCCTTCTCTTCGAAGTCGCGAAGCTGGACGCGGGCGCGCGAAATGCGCGACATCAAGGTGCCGATCGGGATCCCGAGAGCCGATGCCGCCTCCTGATAGGAGAGATCCTCGATTGCGACGAGATGCAGCGCCTCACGCTGTTCCTCCGGGAGACGGAAGAATGCATCTCGCACTTGCTGGAGACGAACGGCGTGTTCCTGGCCAGCCTGCAGCGACTGTTCCGTCTGAACGGCTGCGTCGTCGTGCCGGCGCGCCAAGGATCGGTCGTGGCGGAGGCGATCGATGTGCGTATTGTGCATGATCGATAAAAGCCAGGTGCGCAGGTTGCCGCCACGGCGGAAGCTCTGCTTTTTCTCGTAGGCCCGCAGCAATGCGTCGTGAACGAGGTCTTCCGCATCATCCGCATTGCGCACGAGCGAGCGCGCATAACGCCGGAGCGCTGCGAGCTGGCTGATGACATCGAATGAGCGTTCTTTCCGTTCCATGACTGAGTATACGGATGTGCGCGTGTATTTATTCCAGCGATCTCGAAAAATCGATCGAACCGCGGCCCCGACAGTCGGCGAAGGCCAAAGGCAAGCCCTGCCGAAATTTGCCGACGCCTATTCGGCCCGACCGTCCGACAGTTCCTCGAGGATCGGACAATCCGGCCTGTTGTTGCCGTGGCACGCGCGGACCAGATTTTCCAATGTTCGGCGCAGCCCCGTGAATTCGCGGATCTTGCGGTCGATCCTGTCAATTTCGCTTGCGTCAGTTCCCTACATCGGCACTCGCCCCTGAGATCGGGACCGATGCGAAGGGTGATCTACCACCGAGGATCCGGCCACTCTGCATTTTCCCAAGCTGCAAAATCTCTCGGAGGGATCAGGTTCTTTTCACCATTCTGCAGCCGGATGGCGTAGTAGCGATCATACATCGGATCGAAACTTGTCAGGAGTTGCGCAAAGCCCGCCTTCCGTTGCGCTTTCGTCCACGAGCAATAGATTCCGCTGCGGCTGTCCATCATGTTGAACACCTCGGGCTGAGCCGGATCGAGACGTTGCCAAAGATCGATGACGCGTTCTGCCTGCGCCCCGAAATCCTCGCTTAGCGCATCTTCGATGACGGCTTCCAAGGCATAGGCGACGGATTGTGTCTTGGCCGTGTGGCTGAGGAACGCGAGAGATTGCCGTAACAGCCTGTGCTGGAGCAACAGGACTGGCCATAGAATCTTTACGCCATATCGCACCCCGATTTCTTCGAAATGTTTTGGCGGCTGGAGAACTTCTCGTTGCTGCTCGAACGCTTTGCGCACATCGTAGGCCAGCCCAAGAAACGCACCTTCCTTGTCGACGACAAGCGGCGACCTGTCGTTAACGTCATGAATAACTTCATGCAGCCAGGTCAGGGATGTGTGGTCGCCGGCTAGCAGGATGCCGGCATGGTTTTTCAGCAGGCTGTAGGAGAGCACGCAGTTCATCCTTTCCGTTGATGGGGAAAACGTGAAGTCAGCTGTTCCATGGGTCGATGATATCGAGCCCGAAGCTCTTGATATCCTTTGTGTTGCATGTCGCAAGGGAAAGATCGTGGGGCGATTGCGGTGGTGGCGATCGACCGTTTCGCTTGGCGAGCGCCATGAGGTCGCCCCAAGCCAGCGCGACAGGCTCTTCGACCGGAATGACTCGGCTCTCGAAGCGTCGCGGCAAATCATGGGCCAGCCATTCCGCCAAGGCGCCACTTGACGTCCGGTGTCCATCGAAGCCGCACCGCGGCGGTTGCCTCTGGAAGGGAAGGGAAGGGGAGGGCAGCGCCAACA
>Ga0102589_1004199_pt1 | contig 13852 bp, 15 predicted proteins | sample AraplaMF_Col_mLB_FD_76858 | JGI IMG/M metagenome (GOLD analysis project Ga0102589, IMG submission 76858) | Arabidopsis root microbial communities from the University of North Carolina, USA - plate scrape MF_Col_mLB | ecosystem: Host-associated > Plants > Roots > Endosphere | place: USA... | reverse complement strand
CGTATGGAAAAGGAAAAGTATCTGTAAAAGATGGAGATATAAATCAAGATGGTGTTGTAGATGAAACAGATATTCGTTTTATTGAGAAAAACTTCTTGAAAAAGGGTCCAGATGCTAAAGGAAATCAGAAACCGAAAGAAAATGTAGGGCCAGTGACATTAGATAAAATCTTACGCTCTATTGGCTTAGAACCCAAAAAATAAGTGGACAAACTTCAATGCAATCAGACAATGAATAGTAAATGAAATGAGATTAGCTAACAAATGACCGGTAATGATTCACGGTAATATTACCGGTCATTTTGAAAGTAATAGTCGTTTGGGTACATGAGGTAATTAGTTTAAACTAAGTTAGCTTTCGATATGGGGCAAGGTTGTTGTTTAATTATTATTTGTGGGATGGAAATAAGGTTTGTAGTTTGAACTTTAAAAATAGGGGGACTTGTGAAATGAGTATGAAGAAAAAACTTGGTATGGGTGTTGTAACTGCAGCACTTGGCGTATCTTTAATTGGCGGGGGAACATATGCGTATTTTAGTGATAAGGAAGTATCACAAAACACTTTTGCAGCGGGTACTTTAGATTTGAGTGTGAATCCTGAAGTTGTTATTAATGTCGACAATATTAAACCAGGTGATGAAATGGAGCGTGGTTTTCAATTAGTAAACAAAGGAACTTTAGCAATAGGAGATGTGAAACTTCTGACAGATTACAGTGTAATCGATGCTAAAGGAGATAATGGAAATGCTGATTTTGGTGATCATATCCGTGTTGATTTCTTGTGGAATTTGGATAAAAATGAGGTTCCAATTTGGTCTACTACATTATCTGAATTAAAGGTAGCTACGCAAAACGGAAGTATTCCTAATCTCGTACAAAAAGGTGTTGTAGACCGAGAAGGAAATGGACTTGCTCCTGGTGAGGATGATACTTTCTATGTAATGTTCACATTTGTAGATAATGATGAAGAGCAAAATATATTTCAAGGAGATTCATTAAAATTAAATTGGACTTTCAATTCAATGCAGACAAAAGGTGAAGAGAAGTAAAAATAAATGTTATATACGAGAATCAATTGATGAAGAATTGATAAATAGAACTTTTAATAGTGTAAAGGTTGATTTAATGAATCAACCTTTTTTGTTTTTAGATTATTCATAGCAGTACTTCTCACATTTGTGTCGAATTAAGAAGAGATATAGGAGGGATACATATGGAAATAGCAGTAGAACGAGTTTTTACAAAAGAGATTTTAAAAAGAGCAGCAAAGGTATTTCATGTAACAGTGGAAGAGAAGCCACTTGGAGATTTTGAAAATTATATTTTTAAGGCGAAGGGCGATCGTGGTGAAGATTACGTATTACGTTTAACCCACTCTTCTCATCGTTCAAAAAAAGAAGTCGAAGCGGAACTAGATTTTTTACGGTATGTTGCGGAGAATGGAGCAAAGGTAGCAGGACCTCTGTATTCAACGTCTGAAAATCTTGTAGAAGAAATTAGAGCAGAGGATGAAACTTTCTTTTTTGCTTCTTTATTTACATATGCAAAAGGTGAGCAAGTAAAAGGAGAAGAATCGCCTTATTGGGGAGAGACTTACTTTGAAGCGTGGGGAAAAGCGATTGGCCAACTTCATCGCCTAACAATGAACTATCCTAAAACAGGCTATCGTGATACGTGGGAAGAAGATGAGAGTGGGATTGTGAATGAATTAGACGATGATCAAGTGAAAAAGATTGCTACTGTATTAATGGATGAGATAAAGGCTCTTCCAGTTGAAAGAGAAACGTTCGGCCTTATGCACGGTGATATTCATCCAGGTAATTTTCATTATGATGGAAAAGAGCTAACAATCTTTGATTTTGATGATGCGGCTTATAATTACTTTATACATGATTTAGCGATGGTTCTCTACTACTCTGTTCTATTTGCACCATGGACAGCGGAGGAGAAGACGACATTCGCTCGTAAACAGTTACAGGTGCTAAGAAAAGGATACGAATATGAACATAAGCTGGCGGATAGTTGGTATGAATCGTTACCGCTATTTTTACGTTTACGTGATATAGGTTTATATGGCACGCTTCAAAAGAAGTTTAAAGGGAAAGATATGCCAGATAACTTCCGGAAATTATGTGAAGAATTATATGAAAGAATTATAAGTAAAGAAGCGATTGTGAATATATAATACATTTTGTTCAAAACAAAGTATATAAAATAAATATATACTTTGTTTTTTTATACAAAAATATGTTTGTTTTATTAAAATAATATTGTCATAGATTCGGTATACATTTATAATTTTTATATATTCTGAAAATTCTTTATAAAGAAGGAGGGGGAATATTGGAAGCTATCGTCAATTGGATAAATAGTATTGTTTGGAGTCCCGCACTTGTTTATTTATGTTTAGGAGTAGGTTTATATTTTTCCGTTCGAACGAGGTTTTTACAAGTAAGGCATGTGGGAGAAATGGTGAAGCTGACATTTAAAGGAGAAAAATCAGAGGCTGGTGTTTCTTCATTCCAAGCGTTAGCACTTTCGTTATCAGGACGCGTTGGGACAGGGAATATAGCCGGAGTAGCAACAGCGGTTGCCTTCGGTGGACCAGGAGCTGTATTTTGGATGTGGGCAGTGGCCTTTTTAGGAGCAGGATCAGCTTATGTAGAATCAACACTCGCGCAAATATATAAGACGAAACATCAAGGACAATTTCGCGGTGGACCTGCTTATTACATTGAAAAAGGGTTAGGTGTGAAATGGTATGCATTAGTATTCGTTGCAGCGACAATTATTGCAACGGGGCTTTTATTGCCAGGTGTGCAAGCAAATAGTATTGCTGTAAGTTTAGAAACAGCTTTTGGAATTAACACTACCGTATCAGGGGCTTTATTAGTTGTAGTATTAGCTATTATCATCTTCGGTGGCGTAAAGCGAATCGTTAACGTGGCACAAGTTGTCGTACCGTTTATGGCAGTTGGTTATATTTTAGTAGCTTGCGTTATTGTTGCTATGAATATTGAAAAATTGCCAGAAGCATTCATGTTAATTATAAGAAGTGCATTTGCATTAGAGGCTGCTTTCGGTGGTATTATCGGTTTAGCAATTTCTTGGGGAGTAAAACGTGGTATTTATTCCAATGAAGCAGGGCAAGGAACTGGGCCACATGCAGCAGCTGCTGCGGAAGTATCACATCCAGCTAAGCAAGGTTTAGTGCAAGCATTTTCCGTTTACATTGATACATTATTTGTTTGTTCAGCAACAGCATTTATGATGATTATTACGGGCATGTATAACGTATTTGATGCAAGCGGAAAAAACTTTATCGTAAATAAATTAAATGGTGCTCAGCCAGGACCAGGATATACACAGGCAGCGGTAGAATCTGTTTTCCCTGGATTTGGAAACGGTTTTGTTGCAATTTCGCTATTATTCTTTGCCTTTACAACAATTATGGCGTATTACTACATTGCAGAAACGAATATCGCGTACTTAAATCGTGATAAAGATCGTCCTTGGATGTCTATGGTACTAAAGTTTGTATTTTTAGGAGCTGTATTTTACGGCTGTATAAAAACAGCAGCAACAGCTTGGGCTTTAGGTGATATTGGTGTAGGGATTATGGCATGGGTAAATATCATTGCGATTTTACTACTACAAAAACCCGCATTAGTAGCTTTAAAGGATTATGAAAAGCAGAAAAAAGAAGGAAAAGATCCAGTATTTGATCCAGGGCCATTAGGAATTAAAAACGCTGACTTTTGGGAGCATGAATACGGAAAAGATAAGAAAGAAGAAGTATCTTAATAGAATAGAAATGAAAAAGCAAAGGGAAAATCCCTTTGCTTTTTTTATGGGCAAAATGAGGCAGGCAGTTATTTTTTTGCCTATTTTTGAATATAAAAAGAATGTACATGCTTTGTTAATGGAAGGGGGGGAGTATGTTGATAGAGTTTCGTAATGTAAATAAATATTATGGCAGCTTTCAAGTTTTAAAAGATATTAATGTGCAAGTGAAAAAAGGTGAAGTGGTGGTAGTTGTTGGGCCTTCAGGGTCAGGGAAAAGCACGTTACTTCGTTGCATAAATCAGTTAGAGACAATTACAGACGGAGAGTTAATTGTACAAAATACGGAGGTACACAACGCCAAAACAGATATGAATGAATTACGCCGAAATATTGGGATGGTCTTTCAACATTTTTATTTATATCCACATAAAACGGTTCTTCAAAATATTACACTAGCACCGATTAAAGTAAATAAAGTTTCAAAAGAGGAAGCTGAGCAAACGGCGATGTTTTATTTAGAGAAAGTAGGAATACCGGAGAAGGCTAATGTATACCCGCATCAATTATCTGGAGGACAACAGCAAAGGGTAGCAATTGCTAGAGGACTCGCGATGCAGCCTGAAATTATGTTATTTGATGAGCCTACGTCTGCTCTTGATCCAGAGATGATTGGGGAAGTACTTGATGTTATGAAAACGCTAGCTAAAGAAGGGATGACGATGGTCGTTGTCACGCATGAAATGGGGTTTGCGCGAGAAGTAGCAGATCGGATTTTATTTATGGATGATGGCAAGGTCATTGAGGATACAACACCGGCGCAATTTTTTGCAAGTCCTGAACAAGAAAGAGCACGTCTATTTTTAAGTCGAGTGTTAAACCATTAAAGGAGGAGTTTTATGCTTAAAATGAAAAAGTTGTTTACGTTAATCGTATTTTCATGTTTATTCGTACTTGTCGTTGCCGGGTGCGGAAGTAAAAAAGATGAGGCGAAAGAAACGAATACAAAGCAAGGTGGGGCCGTTGAGCAAATTAAAAAGCGCGGGAAGCTAGTAGTTGGAGTGAAGAATGATACGAACTTATTTGGCTTGAAAAATCCTTCAACAGGGCAAGTAGAAGGATTTGATGTTGATATCGCAAAGGCGCTTGCGAAAAAAATCTTTGGAGATGAAAAGAAACTAGAATTAAAAGAAGTAACGTCTAAAACGCGTATTCCACTATTGAAAAACGGTGATATTGATGCAATTATCGCAACAATGACTATTACAGAAGAACGTAAAAAAGAAGTAGATTTTTCAGATGTATATTTTAAAGCAGGACAATCGTTACTTGTGAAAAAAGGAAGCGATATAAAAAGCATTGATGATGTGAAAAAAGGTGTGAAAGTGTTAGCGGTAAAAGGTTCAACGTCTACAAATAATATTCGTCAAAAGTCACCAGAAGCGACTGTATTAGAATTCGAAAATTACAGTGAGGCATTTACGGCGTTAAAAGCAGGGAAAGGCGATGTTTTAACGACAGATAATGCAATTCTTTACGGCATGGCAAAACAAGATTCGAATTATGAAGTTGTAGGGAAAATTTTCACGGATGAGCCGTACGGGATTGCGGTGCAAAAAGGTGCAGATGATTTAACGAAAGAGATTAATAGCTTGCTAAAAGATATGAAGGCGAACGGGGAGTACGACAAATTGTATGAGAAGTGGATTGGACAAAAGCAAGAATAGTAAAGTGATATTTTAATTAATGGAGCTGTATTCCCATTGATAAATAGCAAGAGGGTGAGGTATGCTCATCCTCTTCTTGTAAAGAAAGAGGGGAGAATATGTGCCTGATTTTTCTATATTAACGAATAACATTGATATGTATGTAGAGGGCTTTAAATATACAGTTATGTCTAGTGTAATTGCGTTAATAGGCAGCTTTATTTTGGGAGTAATTTTGGCTGTAATGCGCATTGCACCTATTCGTATTTTAAATTGGATAGGATCAGCTTTTGTAGAGTTTGTAAGAAATATTCCACTCGTATTAATCGCATTTATATTTTATTTCGCTTTACCTGTAATAGGAATTACTTTAAATGGTTTTGTAGCAGGAACAGTTACGCTTACCGTATATACGGCAGCATTTATTGCAGAAGTCATTCGCGCTGGTATTTTATCAGTTGCAAAAGGTCAAATGGAAGCGGCGCGGTCTTCAGGATTAACGTATGTACAGGGAATGTATTATGTTGTTTTACCCCAAGCGATGAAAATTGTAATCCCTCCTTTAGGAAATCAATTTCTCAATTTAGTAAAAAACTCTTCCATACTCGGAATTATCGCTGGTATGGATTTAATGTATCAAGGAGACTTAATTTCAACGAAGACATTTGTTACGTTCGACGTCTATATATTTGTCGGGATGTTTTATTTAATATTAACAATTCCGCTCAGTATGCTAGTGCGTTATTTAGAAAAACGCTTAGCAAAGGAGGCGGTGTAAATGGATTTTAAGGGAGCAATTACAGGAGATCATATTCTGTTTTTATTAAAAGGCTTACTTATAACGTTAGAGGTAGCGCTCGTAGCAATTGTACTCAGCTTTATTATTGGTAGTATAATAGGGATATTGCGCTACATGAAAATCCCTGTCGTCTCACAAGTATTAGGAATTATCGTTGAAGTGATTCGAAACTTACCACTACTTTTAATTATATTTTTCACATATTTTGCGCTTCCAGAAGTAGGCTTGAAATTAGAGATTATACCAGCTGTAATTGTTGCTTTAACAATATTTGAAGCAGCAATGATATCTGAAATTGTTCGAAGTGGTCTATTATCGATTGAAAAAGGACAGATTGAGGCCGCAAGATCTTCAGGATTAACGTATGTTCAAGCGCTTTGGCATATCATTTTACCACAAGCGTTAAGAAGAATGGTTCCGCCGCTTGTTAGTCAGTTTATTTCATTGCTGAAAGATACAGCATTAGCAGTTGTTATATCACTGCCAGAGCTTATGCATAATGCTCAAATTATTAGCGGACAGAATGTAAATTATATGATTCCAACGTTTATAGTAGTAGCTTGTATGTACTTTATCGTAAATTATAGTTTATCAATTTTATCGAGAAGATTAGAACTTCGTTAACCTTTACAATATATGTAAAGGTTTTTCCTTGTTTAACCTTATTTTCCTCTAATTAGAATCTGAATCTCACGATAATTCGATTTTTTATATTATTTTATCAGAAAAGTTTTAATTTTATATAGAAATTGTAACCGCTTTCGTGTATATTTTTATTATCAGAAAATTTTAACAAGATATAGGGGTATCGGTAGGGGGAGGATTTAGATGCAGCAACAAACGAATGAGAAATTACATCGTACGATGAAGAGTAGACATTTATTTATGATCGCACTAGGTGGTGTAATCGGAACTGGTTTTTTCTTAGGTTCAGGTTACACCATTAATCAGGCTGGACCAGGGGGAGCCATCCTTTCCTATTTAGTAGGCGGATTTATTATGTATTTAACAATGCTTTGTCTTGGAGAGTTAACGGTAGCAATGCCAGTTTCAGGTTCTTTCCAAAAGTATGCGACGAAGTTTATTGGACCAGGAACGGGCTTTATGATTGGCTGGCTATATTGGCTTGGCTGGGCAGTAACAGTAGGATTAGAATTAACGTCAATCGGTTTAATGATGAAAAGATGGTTTCCACATGTTGATGTTTGGGTATGGTGTCTCGTATTCGGCGTTATTTTATATGCTTCAAACGCAATTTCAGCGAAAAGTTATGCTGAATTAGAATTTTGGTTCTCTAGTATTAAAGTAGTTACAATTCTTGCATTTGTTGTTCTTGGTGGTAGTGCATTACTAGGATTTATATCATATGACGGAAAAGAAGCAGCACCTCTTTTCTCTAACTTTGTAAGCGATGGTGGATTATTCCCGAATGGACTAGCTGCCGTATTACTTACGATGATTACAGTTAACTTCTCGTTCCAAGGAACAGAGTTAATCGGGATTGCAGCGGGAGAAAGTGAAAATCCAGAAAAAACAATTCCACGTGCAATTCGTAATACAGTATGGCGCATTATGTTATTCTTCATTTTAACAATGACGATTTTAGTAGGATTAATTTCTTGGAAAGAAGCAGGGGTAATTGAAAGTCCATTTGTAGTCGTATTTGATAAAATTGGTATTCCATACGCAGCTGATATTATGAACTTCGTTATTATTACTGCGTTACTATCTGTAGCGAATTCAGGATTATATGCGGCAACTCGCATACTTTGGTCACTTGCAAATGAAGGAATGGCACCAACATCGTTCCAGAAAGTAAATAAGCGTGGTATTCCAATTACTGCACTAGTTGTAACGATTGCAGTAGCTGGCCTTTCTTTATTCACAAGTTTCCTTGCAGAAGATACAGTATACATGTACTTATTATCTATAGCTGGTTTATCAGCTGTTTCAAGTTGGATCATTATCGCTCTATCGCAACTTCGCTTTAGAAGTCAGTATATAAAAGGCGGAGGAAAGTTAGAGGACTTAAAGTATAGAACACCGTTATATCCAATTGTTCCTATTTTAGCTTTAATTACAAATAGTATCGTTGTTATTAGTTTAGCGTTTATTCCAGAACAAAGAATGGCGTTATATTGTGGTATTCCATTTATCATTTTCTGCTACATATATTATTATATAAATAAGAAACGGCAGAAACCGATGAAAGTGGAGATGGAAAAAGCAAATGAAACTAACAATCAAACACGATGATATTGAGGCAGATTTATCGTATGGTCCATTAGCGATTGGAAAAGAAAACGGGTACTCACCGTTACAATTACTCGTTTCTTCTATCGCAGGATGTAGTGCAATTGTCTTTCGAACAATTTTAGAAAAGAAACGTATTACATATGATACGTTTACAATTGAAATGGAAATTGGTAGAAGTGAAGCTTTATCAAAACCAGTTGAAAGTGTTCATTTGCACTATAAAATTAAAGCAAAAAACATTACAGAGGAGCAGTTGGACAAGGCGCTGCAGCTTGCAGTTAAAAATTGTACGATTGTTCAATCTGTAAAAGATAGTATAAAAGTTACGGAAACAATTGAACTAATAAAGTGAAACATAAAAACGTGAGAATACAGATCTCACGTTTTTATGTTTTTAATAAAGGGGGAAATATGATGGAATGTTTAGGGTGTAAATTAGCAAGCGAAGAGGAAAACATATATAAAGTATATGAAGATGAGTATGTAACATGCTTTTTAGATCATGAACCTTTCTATTCAGGTCATACTTTAATTGTGCCAAAGCAGCATGTTGTAGAAGTAGACGAATTAGATGATGTTGTAGCAAAAGCAATTATGGATGCTTCTAAACTGATTGCAAAAGCAATTAAGCTATTATATAGACCGGATGGAATTACGATTTGCCAAAATGGTGGAATCTTTAACGAGTTAACGCATTATCATATGCATGTCGTGCCAAGATATAAAGAGCGCTCGTTTGCTGAGTTTTATACGATACAACCAGGAGAAAAGCAGAATCATAACTTGGAAGAGACAAAGCATTTGTTAAAAGAAGTGATCGAGCAAATGCTGTTTACTGAAAAGGCGTAGCGGTCAGGGAAATTCTAATATTAAAAAGCCTAATTTCTCAGTTAAAATAGAGAAATTGGGCTTTTGTTTATTCTTTTATTAAATTTTATATATAAATAGATTTTATAGTGTCACAAATTATATCGTCCATTCGTTATATAGAGTGAGAGGAGGAATTATATGAAAGTTACAAACACCGATTATGAAAAGATGGAAGAGCTATACGAGTTGTACGAACAAAAAATTTATTACGTAGCTTATTCTATTTTAAATAATATTCAGCAAGCTGAAGATGCAGTTCAAGAGACGTTTATTACTCTTTATAAGAACTTGGAAAAGCTCCATAGTTTGAATACTCAAGAGCTTAAACGCTACATTTTGAGGATTGCGAAAAACAAGGCGATTGATAGTTACCGGAAAAATAAACGACATGAAACATTTTTAGAAGAATATGAAAGAGAATCGATAGAAGCAGTAGATGAAAATATTGAAGAGTGGGAAAAACGTAAAATGTCTGAGGTTCAAATTGATGCATTACTAAAAGAGTTAAATGAATCTAACAGACAGGTGTTTAAGTACAAAGTCTTTTATAACTTAACGTATCAAGAAATTTCAAGTGTTATGGGGATAACGGAAGTCAATGTCCGTAAGCAGTTTGAACGGGCTCGAAAACGAGTCCAAAATATGATAGGAGGTATACAACATGACGAATTCAAAGAACTCCAAAGAAATATATGAACTTGCTGAAAAAATTGCTTTAGATGATTTTGATAAACTTGAAGAACAACATGAATTTTCACATACATATACGCGCAAAAAGAAATTGTTTATGGAGGAAATGAAGCTGAAAGATGGACAACCGCAGAAAAAGCGTAAAAGACATCGTATGTTAATCGCTGCTGCTTGCTTATTGATCGGCATGCCGACAACCGTTTTTGGAGCAGTGAAAGTCTATAATATGATCGTTCAAAAACAAAATTATGAAGTAAATGTTTCCTTAACAAATAAGGATTCGAAAAAGAGTGATCAGTGGTATAAGTTGAAGGTTGGTAAATTGCCAGAAAATATGGAAGCAATTGATGATTCAGCTATGAAGTATTCATTTAAAGATAACGACGCAAATGGAGGCTTTTCATTTAGTCTTTGGAGAGTAGGGGAAAATGCGGAATTTCAAACTTTATATTCAAAAAGCTACGAAGAAAAAGAGATAGGTGGTAAGAAAGCAGTAATTGTTCATAAAGAAGCTGGAAATAACAATATAATGTTTGATAGGAAGGTCTTTCTCCTTTTTGAGAAAGAAGGGATTATGTTAGAAAGCTATATCGGATCTGATGTAAATGAAGAACAAATGATAGATGTGCTAGGGAGCATTTCACTTGAGCCCACGTCAAAAGAAAAGTCATCATATATAAGCGATTATGATAAAAAGTATTTTAGCCAAGAAAGTAAAACAACTAAGGTAATTCCTTTGAAGAAGGATAGCAAACGACTATTTCATATAGGGCAAAAGGTTCCAGTAACGATATCTATGGATAACAGTCAAATTGAATATGTGATAGAAAAAGTTGAAGTCTTTGATTCAATCAAAGATTTTAAACAAGAGAACTTTTATGAAATGGGCTTAGGGATACTAAGCAAGAATCAAGCTTTGGATCAAGCTGGACAATTGAAACCATATAGAAGGGATAAATATAAGCTAGGAAATGGTAAAGATTCAATTCATCAATTAGTAGAGTCAAAATCAGTTCATCCTAAATTTGTTTACTTAACAACAACAGTTAAAAATATAGGTAAGCAAGCGACAGAAGAAATCTATATGCATCCATCTATAAAGCTGCTTAAATCTGAAGGTAATGCATGGAAATACGCTGAAGAAGATGGAATTGCCGAGAAAAATATTATGACGGGCGAGGTTGATTATTTAGAACCTCACGGAGAGGGAAAAAGCTTTTACAATATTGGTAGTATCCGACCAGGACAAACGGTAAATGTTAAGTTAGGTTATTTTGTAGATGAGGATAAACTAGATTCCATCTTCCTTGATGCTTTCCATTACAGAGGGAATGGAAGTACTGAAAATATGAATGCGTCATATCGCTGGTGGATTGATATTCGTCAATAGTTAAATAACTAGACTAAAAAGCTGCTTATATGTAGTAGCTTTTTAGTCTTCATACATATGTAAAATTTCCTTTGCACGTATACGTAAACCATCTATCAATTCTTTCGGCTCTAAAACTCGTGCATCTTTTCCAAGTCTATAAAATAAAGGGGTAATAAAGTTAATTTCACCTTTATCAATTGTTGAATGTATATATCCTGTCCCGTCTTCATTGGCTACCACGAATTCTTCAAGGTAAGGAACGCTTTTACATTGGCGCACGCCTTCTGTCGTTAATAAAACATGTAACTGGGTAGGAATGCTTATGAAGTTAGAGTTAGAGCCGAACCATTCTTCTAAATTCATGAACGTATCTATATTTTCTTCTGTTGATAATATAGAAAGAATACGATCGACGCGATACAGTAATACTTTTTTTCTGCTAAAGTCATAGGATGGTAAGTACCATAGCCCGTCATGAGCGTATACACCGATAGGGTGAACATGTTTTGTTTTTATCCCCGATTTAGACTCGTATTGAAAATGTAAATTTTTATTTTCAATAGCCGCGGTTAACACTTCGTTTAAAAGAGGTGTATCAATTATTCTCTTCGGATTCCAAAAGGCGATATAAGAACGTATTTTATCAACTTTTACTTTCGCATCATGTTGTAGGGAGTTATACAGTTTATGCGTAACGGAATTGATTTCTGTGTTAAAAGGCAAATCTCGATAGTAACTTAAAGATTGAAAAGCAAAAAAGATGGAGACCGCTTCTTCTTCCGTAAATAAAATAGGGGGAATGACTTTATTCGTTAATACTTTATAGCCTCCATTGCGACCTTGTTCTGCATAAATAGGTAATCCCATATCACTTAAATCTAAAATATATCTATGAACAGTACGAACGGAAATGTTAAATTCATCAGCTATTTCTTGAGCTGTAAATGTTCTTTTCGCAGAAGCGAATATAAGAATGTCTAGTAAACGTTTTGCTTTGGACAACTATCTCACTCGTTTCTTTTTTAATATGACATGAATTGTCATGTTTTAAGGTTAGTATAGTGTGTATAAGGTGATTTTATCAATATACGTTGTAAGGAGGAAAAGAGATGGCACGTGAAATTGTTTTATTTATAGCCGCTAGTTTGGATGGATATATTGCGAAAGAAAATGATGATTTAGAGTGGTTAATGGAAACAGAAGGAGAGGGAGATAACGGTTATACAGAAATGTATGAAACGATTGATACAATAATTATGGGAAAAAGAACGTACGATTATGTAGTAGAGCATATAGAACCATTCCCCTATTTAGATAAAAAATGTTATGTTTTTTCTAACTCAGAAAAAGGTTCAAACGAACATGTTGAGTTTGTAAATGAAGATGTAGTGGAGTTTACGAAAAGGCTAAAAGCACAAGAAGGGTCTAAAATATGGATGGTCGGTGGAGGAAGTTTACTGAAAGAGTTCTTTAAGAATAATCTAATTGATGAATATGTTGTTACGATTACACCACATATATTAGGTTCTGGAGTTCCGTTATTTCAAGACAAGAATCCAGAAATTAATTTAACTCTAACGGATACGAAACGTTTTGGGCAATTTGTAAATTTATATTATAAAGTAAAACTTTAATCAGTGGGGGTTTTCTTCATCCCCACTGATTATTAGCCCTCACCAATCGGACTTTAATGGGCAGTTGATCCCCCACCTAACTTCTTTGCTTTCTCTGCATTTTGAGGTGGGGGTCTTACTGCCCATTAAAGCGGGATAAAGTAAAATGATAAAGAAACACGACTACCATCAGTAGTCGTGTTTCTTTATAGAAGGTAATGAAATGATAAAGCAAGAACCGTGATCAACTTCGCTCGTTACAGTAATATTCCCGCCGTGTAGTTCTACAATTTCTTTTACGATAGATAGTCCTAAACCAGTTCCGCCTGTAGCTCGTGATCTTGCTTTATCAACTCGATAAAAACGATCAAAAATGTGAGGGAGGTCTTCAGACGGAATACCTTCGCCTTCATCTTCAATTATAATGGAAATACGTTTATGTTCTTCTATAACAGAAATGTTTATATGAGAATGTTCTTTTGAATGTCTATAAGCGTTATTTAAAATGTTTATTATCACTTGTTCAAATCGCTGTTCATCTAACTTTACTAGTAGTGTAGGAGGACAAGAGAAAGAAACTTTAATGTACCTTTCTTTATACATAGCGTTAACTTTTTCGGCTATGCGAGTAAGGAATGTGTGTAAATGTACTTCCTTTACTTGAATAGAAAAGTTATGTTGTTCCATTTGTGCAAGTGAAAATAAATCTTGAACTAAGTTTGTAATGTAATCAGACTCATCTTTTATAATAGATAAATATCGCA
>Ga0102589_1004198_pt1 | contig 13857 bp, 10 predicted proteins | sample AraplaMF_Col_mLB_FD_76858 | JGI IMG/M metagenome (GOLD analysis project Ga0102589, IMG submission 76858) | Arabidopsis root microbial communities from the University of North Carolina, USA - plate scrape MF_Col_mLB | ecosystem: Host-associated > Plants > Roots > Endosphere | place: USA... | reverse complement strand
TATAGGGGATGAATCGATATTTGAAATTGGTTCATATGGAAATCCATCGATTCCGATATATTTTGGCATCCTTAATGGTGGTGACGATGGTCTGTCAGTTTAGTTCATTCATTCTGACAATCAAGCGTACATTATCGATCAAAGCGGAAAAAGGGCTAGGTTATGTTGAAATAGGTTTACCCAAAATCCTTACCTTCCCATGGGTTATCCTCAAAACAAGGGAATGGTTCATTCTTCCGATTTTGTTTAGCATAACGGTTCTGGTGTTATATACCCTCCTTATCTGGTATCGGGATTGGTTCGGGCGATCGACGTTCATCTATCGGCTGCTGATGCTTCCAACGAAGAGATGGATGCTATACGTATCAAAGCTTACAGCTATTATTATGTTTGTATTTAGTATGATTGCATTTCAATTGGTGCTGCTCGTCGGCGAGAATATGATCTTCAAGGCGATGGTTCCGGCAGAACTGCGGACAGATTCGACATTCGTCGAAGCGATTTCGATGAATGATGCATTAAAAATGTTACTGCCCAAACAGTTTGAGCAATTTATATATTCCTATGGTTTAGGCATCGTTGCTGTAATGGTTATCTTTACTGCGGTTCTACTCGAGCGAAGCTATCGGAGGATCGGTGTTCTATACGCGATTGCATATTTCGCAGGTTGTGCGGTCTTGGCTGTATATCCAGTATCCTCCTTGCGCATGGATAAATATTGGTACCCGAATGAAATATATGGAATGCAGCTTGGTGTCTGCTTGCTCGTTGCCGTGATCTCCGGCTGTCTCGGATTCTGGCTTCTTCGCAAGAAGATTACGGTGTAAAGGAGGATTTACGATGAAACGTTACTTATTATCGATCATTCTCGGACTTTGTACGTTTGGGATATTGTGTACCTATTATACTTACGGTGCGGCGGATCATCTGCCGGCTTACAAGCTCGTAACGATTCAAGGCGACCCGAAGGAGGGAGCGGGTATCGAGCTTTACGGTAATTACAGTAGAATAGGAAGGGAACCATTATCCATTAATATAGAAGGAAGCAAATATCGGAGTCGGGAGACGTTTCGCGATCAGATCTCGTCCGTATCAACATGGAGAAATTTTTCGGAAGGCATGGGGCAGCTCATTCGGGATTATCGCCAATTTATGAGGGGCAAGAGTAGTGATCCTAATGGATTTTATAAGGATAATGAATGGTTGCTTTATGCGAAAGGAAATACCAGTTCAGGTCAGTCCCCACAGAAGCAATTTCAGCTGCATGTAGACCTGTTGAATAGGAAGACGAATGAGGTGAAGCAGTATATCACCGAAATCCCTACTGACAGCACATTTGATTATATCTATGTCGACGATGTACAACGCATCAATGATCAGCTGCATGTACTAATTATGCAGGGTAAGAGGGATGAATCGTCGCTATATTTTGACTATGTGCTGGATTTGAAGAGCGGCGTACTCATTGAGGGGAAGCAAGTAACCCATTGGAAGAACAGCACAGATAAAAAAATAAAAATTGAGGTTCGCTCATTAAGTAATGACATTGCTCCGAATGAATATATGGTCTTTCTAGTTTTAGAGAATAAGGTCACATCGAGGGGAGATTATTCGAACTTTGCCATGCTTAGATATGCTTATTCATATAAAACTGGCAAGCTGTTTGCCTTGCCAGACTCAAAGCCGAAATTTAATCCTAACACGCCCTATTATTTAGAGAACAATTCGTTGGTCTACGCAAATTACGATAAAAATGAAATTCAGTTATCACGCAATAACTTAGACACAGGTCTTGAAGAGCGAGATTATGTAAAGATCGAAGCTTCGGAGCTTGGCGCTGATGAGATCCAATCTTTTGTTCTCACTCACAATCGTGTCTACATCTTGAGTCAGAAAGGCTCAACACATCACGTAGTGATTGTGGATGCATCCAATGGAAAAACACGCTACGTGGGTCAAGTAACCTACGAAGGACCTGAATCTGAACGTGATAAAGAGATGGATTTTTTGCGGTTATATAGCCTGAACATTCGAGAGACGGCTTCTTAGAAAAGAGGTACAGCCCGATGAATCGAACGGTGAGCTTTGGGCACAAAGTACAGGTTTTAAGAGGGGTAGAGACGTACGGGTATCAAGTTGCGCATTATCTGCTGCAAGAGGAAGAACTTGCTTTGGATGCGGCCAAAGCAGCCCTGTTGGAGTTGAGCTCAAATGATGATTTTTTCGCTGAAGATTCTTCATTGCAGAGAGCAAGACTCTGCAGAACTGTTATACGCCATGCACTTCTTGTGAAACAAAAGTGTCTGAGAAAAGAACAAGGCATTATAAACTGAATTAGATAGTTTTTTATCCCTTGATTATCAGGGTTAAAATACTTCGATAAAAGAAGTTAATAATGTCTACGAAAGTCTATGGTTCCCGCCTGTCTGAGGATAGGCGGATTTTTAATTACGGGACTTTTACTTTTTCGTTCCTCAGCTGATTTTTCCAGTGGCTTTCATTCACTCTTGAATCGGCGGCCTTCTGTCTTTTCACAATCAGCACAAATAAACCCTAACAGAAAATATCATTTGAAGTAACCTTTTGCTATTTACATGGCACTACTATATAGATGGATAGAAAGAAAGGAGTTGGGGGGCGTGCACCATTGGATAGAGGCAGCAAGGCAAGGAGACCGCGAAGCGTTCGATCCCATCGTCCGACAGTTCACTTCAATGGCTTATGCTGTAGCTTATGAACGGCTGCAAGATGTTCAGTTGGCGGAGGATGCCGTGCAGGAAGCATTCGCGGAAGCATTCATCAACCTCAGTCGCCTGAAAGAAACCGAAGCATTTCCTGGCTGGTTCAAGGTGATTGTCGTTCGCCAAGCGAACCGTATTCTTCGGCGCAAACGTTATCCGTCTGTCCCACTGGATGATATGACCGGCTTAGCCGAAAGTGGGAAGAGCATCTCCGACATCGTCGAGCAAAAAGAACTGAGAAGGCTGCTTCATGAATCCGTATCGACATTGTCATCGAATATGCGAGTGGCGGTACAGTTGTTTTATTTCTACGGCTATTCATTGCAGGAAATCTCTGCGTACTTAGGCACTTCCATCCCTGTATTGAAAAAACGGTTATTCGACGCACGACGCAAACTTAAAGGAATCCTGCCAGTTGCTGATTTTGCCCATGTATGCAACGGCTTATATGAAGGGGGAAAGCATATGCTGCATATTGTAAATGGAGATCACGTAGCGAACACATTGCGTAAGGTTATACCTCAGGGGGACATTCTCGTGTGGAGGGAAGTGTACCCGGAAGGGCCGAACTTCGCCAATCCCACAGAAGCCTCCAATCGGCAGGTACGGGCTCAATACTTGGAGCAGGCGCTCGGCATTCCCGCAGCAGAATTCACACGTCTCTCTGGCGAACAAGAACAGCAGCTCACTCGCTTTTCCGAATACGAAGAGATTGTGTTGTGGTTCGAGCATGATTTATTTGACCAGACGATGCTCTGCTACTTGCTCCATTGGTTTGCACAGCAGCCGCTTGGACATACGAAACTAAGCTTGCTATGCGTTGGATCCTTCCCCGGCATTGAATTATTCCGTGGGCTCGGCCAATTAAATGAAGAGCAGCTAGCGTCACTATCAGGGACGTGGCAAACTGTCGGTCGTGAACAGCTCGATCTAGGGTCAGCATTATGGGAGGCTTATACATCTCCTGATCCTAGCAAGCTCGTACAGCTTTTGCGAGAAGATACGTCGGCATTGCCCTATGCGAATGCAGCATTCCAGCAGCATCTTGCCCATTTCCCATCTGTCCACAATGGGCTCGGCATTGTCGAGCAATTCACTTTGGAGCAGATTGATTTTGGCATTGCTTCTCCGAATGAATTATTTAAGCATGTCTGCAATAGGCTGCATGAACTTGGAATGGGGGATTTGCAATACTGGCATGTGTTGGCCAACCTGACTAGCGGTACCTATCCGCTTCTGCATGTTAAAGGAGTAGAGACCTTCCCGAATTTCCAAGGCACACCGCCTTCATTCCGCGAATGTACGGTGTCACTAACGGAAACGGGGCGACGAGTGCTGGAAGGCCAAGCAGACTGGGTATCACTGAATGGGATCGATACGTGGCTGGGTGGTGTGCACCTGACCGGACAAACTGTACCGTGGCGGTGGGACACTGAAGCGAGAACACTCGTCAACGATAACCAGGGAGCGTAGCAAAGCGGGGCAAATTCATCGAAGGTGACCTATTTGACCTATTGCTTGCATTGAACAACTGAACTCGTAAATTATGCCTTTCATAACAAAAACGGCTGAGCAGTCGATATTGACGCTCGGCCGTTTTATTATTTCACCACATTAAATAGTTGATTAATTCCTCGAGGCATCCAGAGATTAATTGGAGTGGGATATTCTCATCCGTTGTATTAAAAGTATTAAAAACGTAGCTTGTTATTAGATGCTGCACCCGAATCGGTATAGGCACATTGGGTTTAACAGTGTGTATAATATATATATACACTAAATACTCTATTGACACTTATCGCAACAGTGTATATATTGTATATGTACACTATATGGATATAAACAGCATTGAGGTGATAGAAGCTGAAAATTATTATTTCCAATGCCTCGAGCGATCCGATATACATGCAAATATTGAACCAAATCAGACAGAGCATTCTGAGCGGGGAATTGCGTGCAGGTGACAGTCTTCCTTCCATCCGGAAGCTGGCTAAGGATTTGCAGGTTAGTGTCATTACAACCAAGCGTGTATATGAAGAGCTGGAGAAAGAGAAACTGATCGACTCCGTGGTAGGGAAGGGATCGTTCGTATCAGGGGCCAATAAAGACTTCATTCGGGAGCAGCGTATGAAACAATTAGAAGAAAAAATGATAGAGATCATTCGTGAAAGCAAGGAATTAAGTATGAGTCAACAAGATGTAATTGATCATATGAAGCTATTGTTTGAGGAGGAATACACATCATGAATGCAATCGAAATACGTAATTTAACGAAAACATACCCTGAATTTACAGTTGATCAGGTATCTTTGGATGTGAAGCAGGGTTACATTACTGGATTGATTGGTCCCAATGGCGTAGGGAAGAGCACCTTAATCAAAATGATGCTCGGCATGATTCGCCCTGACTCCGGGAGCGTAAAGATACTAGGCTGCGATATGCCCACACAAGAAGTGGACATCAAGCAGCGTATCGGAATCGTGTCAGATGATTGCTTCTATTATGATCACCTTACGATTCGTGACATGAAGAAGGTGATCGCGCCTTTCTATCAAAAGTGGAACGAGCAGAAATTTAACAACTATCTGGAACAGTTCGAGCTGTCCCCAAATAAGAAGATTGAACAATTATCCAAGGGGATGAAAGTGAAGTTTGCCCTTGCCGTTGCTTTTTCACATGAGGCAGAGCTCCTCATCATGGATGAGCCAACCTCCGGGCTTGATCCTGTGTTTAGAAGGGAAATGCTCGATATTCTTGCGGACATGATGCAGAATGAGCGAAATTCGATTATTTTCTCAACTCATATCACAACAGACTTGGATCGCATTGCCGACTACATTGCTTTCATCAATCGCGGAAAGCTCGTATTCAATGAAGCGAAAGATGATGTCCTCGATAGATACGTAATCGTGAAAGGTGACTCCCAACTACTAGATTCCGATGTTCGCAAAAAATTTGTCGGAATTCGTGAGACAGCCGTTGGTTTTGAGGGCTTAGTCGATAATCGGCAGGAGGCTGAGCATTTATTCGGAAATTATGCGGTTCTCAACAAACCATCATTAGAAGACATCGTGTATTTCACAACCAAGGGAGGACGTGTACATGCTTAACTTGCTTCGGAAAGAGTTCATCGCTTTTAAAAGCTCGCTCTGGACACCTCTCATGTATTTTGTTGTATTTAGTGTTGTTTTTATACCAAAGCATTCATCGTCTGTTCACCTTGTGGGTATTTATACGGCATTCGCTACGCTTAGTCACGTTACCCTGATCGATATAAAGAATCATAACCACAATTTTCTGGTCACGCTGCCGATTAGCCGTAAAAATATCGTAAAAGCGAAATACATAACGGGCATTATTATTAGCCTTGTCAGCGTCCTAGCATCTTATGGCATTCACCTGATCGTTACAAATGTATTCCCGGCATTTAACAAACCAGAATTAACGGTCATGGATATACTAGGACCAGCAGCCATCACGCTAGCCCTTGCTTCCATTTATTTGCCGCTGTTTTATACGCTTAGTAAGAAAGGAACGTCTATTATTCAAGGGGTATTCACATTAATCCTAATTGCACTGGCGCAGCCTACGGCAATATTTATGCAAATGATCAACGAGAACGGATTACATAGTGGCCCAATCTTGTATTTGATCCTGATCGGCATCTTATTGCTGTTCATTGCTTCCTACTTTATAGCTGCAGCTCTGTTTACGAAAAAGGAATTATAAGAGTTCGTAACTGTTGCATGATCAAAAGATATACGAAAAAGGGAGATAGGACAGGATGCATACTCAAAAAGATCGTCCTAGTCGAATAAAAGGCTGGGTAATGCCCCTTGTGGGATTTCTTGTTGCACAACTCTATTTTATTGCCTGTGATCGATTTTCTTGGAATCCGAACAGAGAAATCAATCCAGGAACCATCATGGGCAGAATTATGAATTCCAAACTTTTTACAGAATGGTTCACTCCATATGACTTGCCGATATCTAATGTAATTACGGCATTTTTGATCGTAACAATACTCCTGCCTGCTCTAATAGGCGCTGTTAAGGTTATCTTTTCCACAAAATAAATCAACTCATGTTGTGAATGAAAGGAATAAAATGCAATGCTATCGAGAGAAAATCAGAATAAGAAATGGATAGGTTTATTGTTCGCCGGATGGGCAACATTAGTCGGTGCTCTGTTTCTAGCTTCATCTTCCGGTGATGTTACTGTACAGTTGTTCGGCCCATCAATGTATGCTCAATATGTGGTTAAAGGTCTTGTAATGAGCGGGCTCATTGTTCCTATTATTTTGTATTTATATCAGCGTCTCTATCGAATGACTGGTGTGAATCCCAAGACGCCGGTATATTCCTGGAAAAGGGGATATCACTTTATTACGGGGGCTCTCTTGGCAATTGCTTTGGCTGCATTGACTCTCATTATTGCTAGTTCTCAAGGGTTGATTGTCATAGAGGAATGGCACACCCCTGATCAGTGGGTTGCTGCGCTGCTCATCAATGTTTGTTTTGCCGTTTTCTATGAAGCTTTGCCAGAGGAGCTAGGGTTAAGAGGGTTTCTGTATGACGTCTTACGTCATCGATTTCCAGCTTGGCTGTCCGTATTACTTCAAACATTGCTATTTGTATGCCTCACAACAGCGGTTGCCCTAATTCAAGCGTTTGTAGGACTTACACCCGGAGTATCGCTTGACATCTCTTATATCGTTATCATTTTTTGTTTTGGAATAGGTTTGCAGTTACTTCGTTTATGGAGCGGAAGCCTCTGGGCGTCAATTGGTTTTCACCTTACATATTTAGAAATTTTGCGGTTTGTCATCTGGCCGAATCAATATAGAGTGCCACCAATCTTAACCTACCAAGAATCAGAACCTGGACTCACCGGTCTATTCACTATCGGCATGATGCAAATCGGCAGCATTATTGTATCACTCGTTATACTAAGTACGATTCGTATCATACGGAAAAAGCAAATCAGTCAAACTGATGCGCTGAACAAATGATTGATTATATCCTAATAAATGACGAAGAGAGCGCAGTTCGCTCTCTTCATTTTTGTCTGGGGCTTACGTTCCTTATTTTCCACGGAGAAAAGACCGATTCCCTTGCAAATTCAAATCGAATGGCTACGCCTTTTTCCGACATGTTCTTCTGTTTCATGAAAACAGGTAGTTCTAACACGGTAGTTAATCGATGCCCGTTGTCTGTATCGGGAAATTCTTTTCTTTTCATCATCCGGTATGTCGTTCCGTTCTCCATCTGCTTAAGAAAGTAGTTTACCGTTTCAGAATGCGCACCTTCAGACACTGCTATAAGTAAATTATTATCGCGTTGAGACAAGGCTCCAATAAATACTTCCGAGAGCAACTCGGGGGATAAGCCATGTAAAAACGCCTCTCTTTTTCCAGCAGCCGTGTACACCATCACCTGATGCAATAAATCCGGATGAACGGATCGATGCGTACTGCTGCCTAAAAAGTGTACGCAAAAGTGTCCGGAAAATCCATTGTCCGGAATCCCGTCGCCGCCATGAGGCATCCCGTTCATAGAAGCAGCGATTTTCCGATTGTCATCAGTCACGACCACTATTGCTTTCCGATTCCAGCTCCAATGTTCATCATACACCTGCTTCATTGTCTTCGTATCTTCTTTGGTTAGCGGCTGCACATCGGCATGCCTGCTTCCCGCACGACGCTGGACACGGAATTTCAACCCTTTCTCCAAATCAATAATCGAGAAAGTGCTTTTTCTCGGAAGCAAGGCTTTCGCCTCACCCCAAGGAATAATCGTCCCATAATGATGTTTTCTTAGAAAATTTGCATGTACCAGCAACTGCTTGGACGCTTTAGGTGTAAGGATAAGACGTGTTGATTCAGCCTCGTTCCATAAGGAACCGGATTGCTCCATACGGAAATTTTTTGTTCTATTATTTTTTGTAATCGTTACATAAATGTCGGAGAGTACAGGGCGATGTTCTGTTTGTTCTTCCTTGCCATCCTGATATAAACGAAGGGCTTCCTTATTTTTCAATACCATTTTATGTTCATATGTTGCGGAGGGGCTTGTCCGTACACTTATGTTCATTTCAGCAGATGGCGCCTTGTAGTCAGCATGGACAATCATGCTGCTAACAGAAAAATAGGTAAGGAGGAGAAGGAATATCATGGAGCGGGTCACGAACGAGATCATTTTCAAGCCTCCAAATAACTGTTGTTAGTGAAATTCAAAATTTCTGGGCTTCGTACTGAACACCTAGAAATTGGATGACGCATGTGTAGAATTCATCTTATGTACGATTTTTATTCAACATACTTTATATATGCAGTGGCACGGCGTATACCGAAAGTTAAAAGTCGTTTCCTTGTCGTCGGAAGACTCGACTTTTTCTTTTCTTTCATCCTATTTTGCCAGGTGTTAAACCAATGAAAAAAAGGGAGTCTACTGAAAAAAATTCAGCAAACTCCCCATGTTCCTCCATTCATGTTTTACTTGAGTAAAATAGATCCGGTATTGACGCATTCGATTTCTTTTCGAATTGCCGACAATAGCTGTTCCGGATGAGAGTGCAAGAAAAAATGTCCGCCCGGGAGCAGCTTGCTTGAAAAATCGGAATTGGTCAAGCTGCGCCAGGATGTCAGCGATTGTTCGGACAGAGATTCGTCGTCTTGTCCACCTAATGCAACGATGGGACAAGGTACGGGGCCATGAGTATATTCATACGTCTCGCAGACCGAAAAGTCGGCTCTTAGAGAAGGGGACAGGAGTTCCAGCAATTCCTCGTCATCCATCAGCTCTTCTGGAATTCCCCCGTTCAGGAGAAGCCGCTTGCGGAATTCTTCCTCGGGCAAATCATGAATCGGCGGTACCGGACTTTGTACAAACGGGGCATTCAATCCCGCAACAATAAGCTTGAGCGGAGGACGATTCAAGCTCCTCGATAATAAGATCGACAATTCATAGGCCAATAAGGCTCCCATGCTGTAACCAAACAGAATATATGGTTTATCCAATAAGGGCCTCATCGCATGTGCGACTGCTTCCAGCAGCGGTGACATGCTTGTGTAGGCAGGTTCGCGCAATCGCGCGCCTCTGCCTGGATATTGAACTGCGCAAACCTCAGCGAACGCCGGCAAATAGTCATGCCATGCGCGGAAAATGGATGCGTTCCCTCCAGCATAAGGCAAACAAAACAGCCGTATTGCGTCTTTCTGATTCACCTTTTTGCGAACGAACCATTTGCTGCTTGTATCAAGACCGCTCACATCGTTCATTTTCCGCTCGTTTACAGATGAATGGGATTTTGATTGCTGGCATAATCCGATCATGATTCGAAGCTCTCCTTCGAACCTTTGAGCCAGATTTTCGATCGTTTGCTTGCGATGCACATTATCGCTGTATGACAAACTTATATGCAAGCGGCCTGACGTCACTATAGCCGCCACGTCGACATAATGGGCCCGTTCGGAATCAGGCGCAAGATCCTGTCCTGCCGTATCCGCAACCAGCGTGAATAGCGCTTCCTTTTCCTTACTCCATTCAGCATTGAATTGCCCTAAGTAATTAAAGCTCATCATTGGACGTGGAAGCTTGCGAAGCTGACTCGCAATACCGTCATCTTCGGTCATATAGCGCAGTAAGCCATAACCGATTCCGCGATTTGGAATACGGTTCAGTCGCTCTTTTACCCCTTGGATGTCCGCGTATATATCCGCGCTATCTTTCACTTCGAGCATGACTGGATACATGTTCGTAAACCAACCTACTGTACGCGAGATATCAAGGTCTGTGAATAATTCTTCTCTGCCGTGCCCCTCCATATGGACATGCATTTTTCTTTCTCCCGACCATCCGAAGACAGCGCGGCCGAGTGCGGCCAACAGAATAGCGTCAATTTGCGCGCCGAATGCCGATGGAGCCTCCTGCAGCAGAATCCGCGTTTCTTCAGAAGACAAATTCGATGCCGCAACCGCCAAAGAGGCCGTCGTATTGGCACCGTCTGGGAAATCGAGCGGAATTAGGGGAGGGGGAGGACTGACTTGATGTAACCAGTATTCCAGCTCTGCCCGTAGTTGATCCGTGGCGGAGTAGGCAGCAAGGCTGTGCGCCCAATCGCGATATGAAGCAGTTTTCGACGGCAAGTATATGGCTTCTCGGGCTACTAATTGCCGACAAACCGTGCTTAGATCATCCAGCAAAATGCGCCATGAAACACCATCTATGACCAAATGATGGATAACCAATGCCAGCTTTCCTGCCTGTCCAGTGCCATAGTCAAAATAGATGGCGCGCAGTAGGATGCCTCCGCTTAAGTCGAAGCCTGTTTGAGCTTCTGTGATCGCGGCCGCAAAGACATCTGCCTGTAGGTTTGCAGGCTGATCGCGAAGATCAATGCGCTTCAGAGGCGATTCGTCCGTATAAGCGGCATATGCCTGTTCCCAACCGGATCGACCCATCGTAAATCGGAGGCGCATCGCATCATGATGTGCCACTAGATGGGCGATCGCTCTCTGCAGAACTTCATAGCTTATTTGGGAATTCACGGACAAAACCATGGACTGATTGAAATGCTCGGGAACGGACATCTCCTCGAATAACCAGCGCTGAATCGGTGTAAGCGGCAGCGATCCAGTCACTTCTTGCTGCCCGATTTCATTTGGCTCGAACGGCTTCAAAGCTTCTAACAAGGGAGCCAGCTCCGCGATCGATTGATATTGAAACAGATATTTCGGCTTCATTTCCAGACCCAATTGACGTACTTTGCTTGTAATTTGAGTGCTTAAAATGGAGTCGCCGCCTAAGCTGAAATAATTATCATGGATGCTAACGAGTTCAATGCCGAGCACCTGCGACCAAATGTCAGTCAACTTTTTTTCGGTCGGCGTTCGTGGAGGCACATATTCTTCCACCTTGTCCGTAAAATTCGGTGACGGCAACGCATTGCGATCCACTTTACCATTAGGCGTCAGCGGGAGAGCCTCCATAACGACAAAGGCGGCAGGAACCATATAATTTGGAAGCCGGGCCTGCACATGCAGCCGAAGCTCGCTTATATCCAATCCGTGAATGATATCGGCTGACGGGATTACGTATGCAACCAGCCGCTTGTCTTCCGGCCCAGGCTCCTTTACGGAAACGATCGCCTGCTCAACAGCCGGATGTAGCGTAAGCGCCGCCTCGATTTCGCCGGGTTCAATGCGATGTCCCCTTATTTTTATCTGATCATCGGCACGCCCCATAAATTCAATGGCTCCGTCCGGTAAATAACGGGCAAGATCGCCAGTTCGATACAATCGTTCCCCTGGAAGGGAAGGAACGTACCCGAACCGCTCAGCAGTAAGCTCGGGCCTTCTCAGATAACCGCGGGCTAGGCCGTGGCCTGCAATGTATAATTCGCCAACAACGCCGACAGGAACGGGATTCCGATGCCGATCCAGCAAATAAATTCTCATATTGGCGATCGGTCGTCCAATAGTCGGTGCTGTAAGCTCCGCGGAAGACCGTGATCTTGCAGGCACGCGGCATGCCGTGGAGACTACTGTTCCTTCGCTCGGCCCGTAATGATTGAACAGGGCAAATGGCAACGTCTCCGGGGGGAAATAACGCAGTCTGTCACCCCCGGTAAGCATGTACCTCAGCGGGCACTCGTCAGGCCAGTTCAGGGAGAGAACCGCCTCAGCCAGCGGCGTGGGCAAAAAGCTGACGGTAATGCGCTCATTCACGAGCCAATCGCGCAGGCGATCCGGATCCAATCGAGTATCCTCGTCTGGAATATGAATTGAGGCGCCGCTGGCCAAATAAGGCCATAGCTCCCAGACGGAAGCGTCAAAAGCGGGGCCTGCCAGCCATGTCGCCTGATCGCTGCTGGATATGCGATACGCATTCTGATGCCAGGACACTAAATTGAGCAAGCTGCGGTGTTCGATTTCGACTCCCTTAGGGCGGCCCGTCGATCCAGAAGTGTAGACGACATAGGCTAAATTGCCGGGCGCAGCGCCGCTGTCGGGAGCCGATTCATCGCCTTCTTGCGGATTGGAGCCGATTCCGTCCAACGGAAGAACGGTCAAATTCATGTGCCGAACCCGCTCTGCATGCCGCTTTTGCGTAAACAGTACATGAATTTGGGCATCTTCGATCATATAAGCGATCCGTTCGTCGGGATACGCCGGATCGATCGGTACATAAGCTCCGCCGGATTTTAATATGGCGAGCAATCCGATAATTTGCTCGGCTGAACGGTCAGCCAGCACTCCTACCAGTACTTCCGGACCAATGCCGAGCGGCTGCAAATGGCGGGCCATCCGATTCGAGCGAATATTGACTTCCCGATAGGTGAACTGCTCGATGCCGGATGTCACCGCAATCGCATTAGGAAATAAGTAAGCTTGTTTCTCTACAATTTCATGGATGCACATATTGCCCAAATCTGCGGCTTCAGTCCGATTCCATGCCGATAGCAGAAGCTGCCGCTCGCATTCGTCCATTATCTCCAGACTGCTCAAGGACAAGTTGGGATTGAGCACGATGCTTTCCAATAGATGTTGGAGATGCTCCAGCATCCTCTCCACGGTCTGTGAATCGAAAAGATCCGTGTTGTACTCCAGCTCGGCAATGATTCCGTGATCCCTGACATGGCTCATCACCAGGGAAAGGTCATATTTTGACGTCTTGTTGACAATCGGTAATAGCTTTACCTTGAGACCGTCCGATTGCACCATACGCTGAAATGAATCGTCATTCATTGCGAACGTGACTTGGAATAACGGACTATGGCTCGTTACGCGATCAGGTTGCAGTGCCTGCACCAGTTGATCGAACGGAAGATCCTGATGCTCATATGCGCCCAGCACCTGTTTCTTGGTTTGCTGCATCAGCTCCCGGAATGTCGGGTTAGTGGACAGATCGCTTCTGATCACGAGCGTATTTACAAAAAAGCCGATCAATCCTTCTATTTCCGACACTCCACGATTGGCCATCGGAGTGCCAATGCAAAAGTCATGCTGTCCCGAATAGCGATAAAGCAAAGCTTGAAAAGCTGCCAACAAGGTCATAAACAATGTCGAGCCCTCTCGACGGCTCAATTGCAGGAGCGGTTGCACTACGGCTTCCGG
>Ga0102589_1004196_pt1 | contig 13862 bp, 10 predicted proteins | sample AraplaMF_Col_mLB_FD_76858 | JGI IMG/M metagenome (GOLD analysis project Ga0102589, IMG submission 76858) | Arabidopsis root microbial communities from the University of North Carolina, USA - plate scrape MF_Col_mLB | ecosystem: Host-associated > Plants > Roots > Endosphere | place: USA... | reverse complement strand
CCAGGTGATGGAGTGTTATTTGATGTCGGGCGACAGCGACTACCTGATACGCGTGGCGGTGGCCGACATAGGCGCGCTGGAAAAATTCATCCTCGAGCAGCTGTCGCCGATTTCGGGGATCGAAAAAATCCGCTCGAGCTTTGCGCTCAAGCAGGTCCGGTACAAGACGGCCCTGCCGCTTCCCGGTCGCTGACCGGGGCGGCTCTCCGGCGAGCCGCCGTCACCCCAGCGTGGGATGCGAGGTCTCGATCGCGTTGATCTTGGCCACCAGGTCTTCGCGCCGGCTGGCTTCTTCGGCCGCGGCGCTGCCGGGTTCCAGCGGCGAATCGACAAACTGCACGGGCCGTTTGGTGCCCGACGCCATGTGGTGCAGGCGTATCTTGAGCAAGTCGGTCACCTCCGCGGCGGTCTGCGTGCGCGGGGTGTCGTGCCATATGGCGATGTGCAGGGTGAAAGCGTCGCCCTCGCCCTGCTTTTCGGAGGCGCGTATGCAGTCCGCCAGGATTTTGGTGGAAATCTCGGAAAGCACGGCGCGGCTGACGGGGCCTTCGACCAGCACCATGAAATGGTTTTCGTCGCAGCGTGCCACGGTGTCCACGTCGCGCGCGGCGCGACGCAGGATCTCGCCGATGCGCGACAGCGCGGCGCCGCGTTTCAAGTCGCCCACCTCGTCATGGCTGGGCGCCTGGTTGAGCCAGTGCAGCATCATCGCGCCGCAGGCCAGCTTTTGCCGGCGGCCGCGCAGCAGCATGCCTGGCAGCCTGGCCTCGATGATGCGCGGCAGCATCAGGCCGCTGGCCGCATCGTAGGTCGAGAGGGCGGCGCCGCGGTGGTTGGAAAACAGCGCCGCCCGGCTGCGCCAGGCGAGCACCCCGAAAATCCACAGCAGGCCGACCATGGCCGACAGCACGCCCGCGGCCTGCGCCGATTCCACATTGAGCACCCAGCCGGCGTTATAGGAAAGCCGCGCCAGCGCGGCCCCGCCTATGGGCGCGGCGCCTATCAATAAAAGGAGGTTCCAGGCCTGGCCGCGCAGCGATATCCAGACCAGGCTCGCGAGGATCGCCACGGTGGCCAGCGCCAGCCACAGGTTGCGCAGGTCGCGCGGCACGAAGTCCAGGCGGACCATGAACGCGCAGGCCATGAGCAGGCTGCCCACCGTGACGCCGGCCAGCAGCCGGTACACGCGCGGATGGCCGTCGCGCGCATAGCTGGCCTGGGCGCAGAACCAGGCGGCCGCGGCCATGGTCACCGTGGCCGACACCCAGCCCATGACCTGGTTGAGGTGCACGCTGTAGGGCCAGATGCGCCAGCCGCCGTAGCCGATCAGCACCAGCTGCGTGAACATCAGCGTGACCACCACGGCCCCGAACCACAGGAAGACCTTGCTGCGCGACATGCTGAAGGCGGCCAGGCACAGCACGGCCAGCACGCTGAACATGCCCCACATCAGGCCTATCACCACGCCGACCCGCGAGGCGCCGTCGATGTACTCGACAGGTGTGAGCAGCATGGGCCGCTCGGTGATGGGCCGGCGGTGTTCGAAGCGCAGGTAATAGGCCTGCGGCTGGTCGGTGTGCGATTGCAGCTCAAAGCTCGGGACGCGCGTGCGCAAAGCCCAGTAGGCCGGGGCGATCGCTTCGCCAGCGGAATGGACCTGCCAGCTGCCTTGCGGGTCTCGAGAGTAAAGGCTGACCTTGTAAATCGCCTGGCCCGCGATTCGGATGTACCAGGTCTGCAGGGTTTCCGTGGCCGGCATGGAAAAGCTGGCCCAGACTTCCTGCGTGTCGGAGGTTGGAAGAATGGTGTCGTCGGTGTAGGGCTGGAAAGCCCGCTTGCTGGCGGCGAATTCAGCCGCGGCAAAAACATCGGGTGATGCGATGGAGTCCTTGGGCACCGCGATCCATTGCAGCGGTTGCGCCAGGGTGATCTGGGCGCTGCTTTCATACAGGCGGTCAAACACCTGTGCGTGGCCTGCGCCGCAGAAGGCGCACAGCAGCATGAAGAAGAAACCACGCAGGCTTGCTTTGAGGGACATGGGCATAGCTTATGGCAAAAGCCCGGCTTAAACCGGAATCACCGTGGTCTCGAACACTTCCTTGAGGCAGACAAAAGTGCGGATCTGCCGCACCCCGGGCAAGCCGACGAGTTGCGCCGCATGCAGTTCATTGAAGGAATCGATGCTCTGGATGCGTAGCTTCACGAAGTAGTCGAATTCGCCGGTGACCAGTTGCACTTCCAGGCAGCCGGTGAGGCCGGCCGCGGCCTTTTCAAACGCGGCGAAGGAGTCGGTGGTGGATCGGTCCAGCACCACACCGATGATGACCAGCCCGTTGTAGCCCAGCGCTCGCGGGTTTACCAGCGCCACCGTCTTGCGGATCAGCCCCGCTTCCCTGAGTCTTGCCACGCGCCGCGAGCACGCGGGCGGGCTGAGGCTGGTTTTTTCGGCCAGTTCAATATTGGGCAGGGAGGCGTCGTGCTGCAGCAGCTTCAGGAGCTTGCGGTCTATGCGGTCCAGTGTGTGTTCCATTGGCGAATTTTACAAATATTGCAGGAAAAGTCGAATTTATGGAATTTATTAGACAAATACTTAAAAAGAGTGCTCAGTTGTTTATTTGAAAGATGAAATACGCAACTCATTGCAAGACTGCCTGGCTACGATTTGAAGCACGCACTTAAAGCTTTCCCTCCAACCAGGACCTCTTTCAATGTCTACTTCGCTCAAGCATCCTCTCAGGTACCCGCTCCAGCTCCAGAAATTCCAGCGGCATTCCCTGACCTTCGGTCCCACCCCCATTCAGCCGCTCAAGCGCTTGAGCGCCCACCTGGGCGGCAAGGTCGAGCTCTTTGCCAAGCGCGAGGATTGCAACAGCGGCCTGGCTTTCGGCGGCAACAAGACCCGCAAGATGGAATACCTGATTCCAGAAGCACTGGCGCAGGGCTGCGACACGCTGGTGTCCATAGGGGGCATCCAGTCCAACCAGACGCGGCAAGTGGCGGCGGTGGCTGCGCACCTGGGCATGAAGTGCGTGCTGGTGCAGGAGAACTGGGTCAACTACTCCGACGCGGTGTACGACCGTGTCGGCAATATCGAAATGTCGCGCATCATGGGCGCCGACGTGCGGCTGGATGCCGCGGGCTTTGATATCGGCATACGCCCCAGCTGGGAACAGGCCATGGACGACGTGCGTAAGGCCGGCGGCAAGCCTTTCCCGATTCCCGCAGGTTGTTCGGAGCATCCGTATGGCGGCCTGGGCTTTGTGAGCTTTGCCGAAGAAGTCCGCGCGCAGGAGGCCGAGCTCGGCTTCCAGTTCGACTACATCGTGGTCTGCTCGGTCACGGGCAGCACGCAGGCCGGCATGGTGGTGGGCTTTGCGGCCGATGGCCGGGCCGAACGTGTGGTCGGCATCGACGCCTCGGCCAAGCCCGAGCAAACCCATGCACAGATCTTGCGTATTGCGCAGAACACCGCGAAGCTGGTGGAACTGGGCCGCGACATTACCGCGAAAGATGTAGTGCTCGATACCCGCTTCGGCGGCCCCGAGTACGGCCTGCCGAACGAAGGCACGCTGGAGGCGATCCGCCTGTGCGCGCGGCAGGAAGGCATGCTGACCGACCCGGTTTATGAAGGCAAATCCATGCACGGCATGATCGAAATGGTGCGCCGCGGTGAGTTTCCGGCCGGCTCGCGCGTGCTGTATGCGCACCTGGGCGGCGTGCCGGCGCTCAATGCCTACAGCTTCCTGTTTCGCAATGGTTGAGCGATGAATGTCAAGGGATGATTAACGCGGCTATGCCGCATCAAAGAGGGGCACTACGATGATGAAACCAAGGTATGCAAAGCGCTTCGTCCTGGCCACGGCGCTGGTCTTGCTGGCCCCCTGGGCCGCGGTCCATGCGCAGGGCTATCCGACCAAGCCGGTCCAACTGGTCATTCCTTTCCCACCAGGAGGCGCCACCGACATCGCCGGGCGGTTGGTCGCAAAGAAACTGGCCGAGCGCCTGGGGCAGCCGATCGTCATCGACAACCGCCCGGGCGCCGGCACCGTCGTCGGTGCGGCCTTTGTCGCCAAGGCCGCGCCGGACGGCTACACGCTGCTGATCAGCTCTGGGTCGACCTTCACGGTCAACCCAGCCCTCATGCCCAAGCTGCCTTACGACCCGATCAAGAGTTTTGAGCCTGTCGGGATGGTGGCACGCGTTCCCCTTGTTTTGCTGGCCAACGTTGATGTCCCGATCAACGACCTGAAGCAACTCATCACAGCAGTGCGCGCCGCCCCGGACAAGTACATGTACGGCTCCTTCGGCAACGGCACCACAGGGCACTTCGCGGGCGAAATGCTGTGGAGCACCACGGGCATCAAGCTGCAGCACATCGCCTACAAGGGCAGTGCGCCGGCGATGAACGACTTGATGGCCGGGCAAATCCCTTTCACCATTGACACCGTGGCGGCCGCGCTGCCGCAGCTGAAGGCGGCGAAACCCAGGATCAAGGCCATCGCCGTCACAGGCGAGAGCCGCGCGACGCAAATGCCCACGGTGGCGACCGTGGCGGAGAGCGGCTTCAAAGGCTTCTCGGCCGATTCCTGGCTCGCCATTGCGGCGCCCAAAGGGCTGGCGGCCGATGCAAAAGCCAAGCTACAGAAGGCGCTGGCCGAGACGATGAAAGATCCAGAGCTTCGCGAAAAACTCGTCGCCAACGGACTCGAGTACGCCTGGGAGCCCGCTGCCGCGGTCGCGGCGCGCATCGAAAACGAGCTGCCCCGCATGCGCGTGATCGCCCTGCGTTCCAACATCCGGATCGATTGACGGTGGCGAGCCGCAAGGAACTGGTAGCTCTCTCGGCGGTGGAGCTGCGGCGCCTGATCGGGGCCAGGGAGGTATCGCCCGTCGAACTGCTCGAGGCCTGCATCGAGCGCATCGAGGCGGTCAACCCTTTTGTCAACGCCGTGACGGCCACCTGCTTTGAACGCGCACGCGCCGAGGCCAAGGCGGCCGAGCACGCTGTGATGCAGGGCCACACGCTGGGCCTTCTGCACGGCCTGCCCATGGGGGTGAAAGACCTGGAGGCCACTGAAGGCCTGTTGACGACGCTGGGCTCCGCCTTGTACCGCGACCATGTACCGGCGGCCGACAATGTACTCGTCGCAAGGCTGCGCGCCGCCGGCGCCATTGTGGTGGGCAAGACCAATGTGCCCGAGCTGGGTGCGGGCGCGAACACGCGAAACGACGTTTGGGGCGCCACCGGGAATCCCTTTGACCCCAGGCTCAACGCCGGCGGTTCCTCGGGTGGGTCCGCGGCGGCCTTGGCATGCGACATGCTGCCGGTATGCACGGGTTCCGATACCGGCGGGTCTTTGCGTATTCCCGCCGCCTTGTGTGGTGTGGTGGGCTTTCGTCCGTCACCCGGAACGGTGCCCAGTTCGCGCAAGCCGCTGGGCTGGACGCCGATCTCCGTGGTAGGCCCCATGGGCCGCACGGTCGCCGACACCTGTTTGCAACTGGCCGCCTCTGCGGGAGTCAGTGTGGGCGACCCGCTCAGCTATCCGCTGGAGGCTGCCGGCTTTCTCACGCCACCTGCGGTAGACCTGGGGTCTTTGCGCGTCGGCTGGACCGAAGACTTCAACGCCTGCGATGTCGATCCCATGATCCGGGAGACCTTTCGCCGCAAGGTCGGCGCCATGTCCCACCTGTTTCGCAGTTGCGAAAAGGTGGAGTTCGACCTGGGTGAGGCGCATCGCTGCTTTGACGTGCTGCGCGCGGAGGCCTTTGTGGCCGCGACGCGCGACGCCTACGCGCGCGACCCCGCCAGCCTCGGGCCCAACACACGAGCCAACTACGAGATGGGCGCCGCGATGAGCCTGCTGGACAGCGCCTGGGCCCAGGCCGAGCAGACGCGCATCCTGGCCCGCTTCAACGCCACGATGGCGGGCTATGACGTGATCCTGTCGCCGACCACCCCGCTGTCACCTTTCCCCTGGACAAGCCTGCACGCGGACACGATAGCCGGAAAGCCGCAAGCCAACTACTACCGCTGGCTGGCCCTGACCTACATCGTGACGCTGGCCACCTTGCCTGCGCTCAGCCTGCCTTGTGGGCTTGACCATGCGGGCATGCCCTTCGGCCTGCAACTCGTCGGCCATTTCCGCGCCGACCACCAGGTGCTCGGCATGGCGGCTGCGATGGAGCAGGCCTTTGCCGGCTCTGATGAGCTGCGGCGGCCGCGTCCCGCGCTGGACCGCCTGCGTGCCGTCGAACCGGCCCTGACTTCGATCGTGAAGACGCCGCCCCAACCCGGCGGCTCGCCAACGACGGCAGGCGGCGCCGGACATCGCATCAGTGCCGGTGCGTGAATAAAGAAAAATCAATGGCCGGTCCAGGCGATTTGGGTTTCGTTGAGGGCCGAGGATAAGAACGAGATAAGAACGAGGATGAGGGCGAAGATGAGAAAAAATCAATGGATCGGCCGCCTGGCCGGCCTGGTTATCGCAAGCGGTATCACGTCGTCGGTACTGGCCGCGCAGCTTGTCATTGGGCAAGTGGCGCCATTGACCGGTACCGAGGCAAGCCAGGGGCGCGCCTATGCAGCTGGAATGCGCTTGCATTTCAACGCCGTGAACAAGGCGGGCGGGGTGAATGGAAACACCTTCATCCTGACGCGCCGCGACGACGCAGGCCAACCCGAGGAAACGCTGAACCAGACGCGCGCGCTTCTGACCGAGGACAAGCCCGTGGTGCTTGCCGGCTACTTTGGAAGCCGCAATATTGCCCAACTGGTCAGCGCAGGCGTATTGGAACGTGAGCGCATCGCACTGGTCGGTTTCCGCGCGACCGAACTGAATCTGGAAGCCCCGCAACTTTATGGCGTGCGTGCCACCTTGCGAGACGAAATCACCAGAATCGCGGCGCACCTGGCGACAGTGGGAATCACCAGGCTTGGCCTGTTCCACGAGAGCGGCCCGAACGCTGCGCCGCTCGTCGCGGCGGCAAAGGAAGCAGCCGCGAATGCCAAGGCCACGATCGTGCAAACGGCGGGCTATGACGCTGGAACCACTCGCGTGAGTGCGGCCGCCGATGCCATGCTGGCCGCCTCACCGCAGGCGATCATCATGATTGCAAGCGGAAGCGCCTCAGCCAGCTTCATTGAAAAATACCGCTCGGCGGGAGGGACAGCTCAACTGTTTGCGCATTCGGGCGCGGACATTGAACTCATGGCGAAGCGGCTTTCTGAAGAGCAGATGCAGGGCATCGCCATCGCCCAGGTCACGCCCAGCCCCTACAAACTGACAAACCGGCTTTCCAAGGAGTTCAACGACATCGTTGCAGCGGCCGGAGCCCAGGAAGTGCCGATCAGCTACGCCATGATGGAGGGCTTCATCGCGGCAAAGGTGATTGTTGAAGCGGCCCGGCGGCAAGGCGCGCGTGTCACCCGTGAAGGTTTTACTTCCGCCCTGGATGGAATGGAAAACTTTGACCTGGGAGGGTATGTGGTCGGGTTTCGCCCAGGAATGCACACCGGTTCGCGCTTCGTGGAGATGACCATCGTCAGCGGAAACGGAAAAATCCGGCAATAGGGCAAAGGCAAAGCAGGGGCAATTTCCCGGCTACCGGGGCCGGGGCGAGCCCCCATGTCATCGCGACGTCACACCGGTTGGCGACCATGCGTCTTCCTTTAACCATGGATGACACATGTTCTTATCTGATTCTGGCGCCACTGCCTGTTCCTTGCCAAAGCGCCCGACCGGCCTTCTTTCCTCCCTGATGCTGGTGCTGCTGGCTTCTCCCTTGTGTGCGCTGGCGCAGTCGCCCGCGGCATTTCCGGCCACGCTGGCCGGCCATGCGGTGATGCCCGCCCAATCCTTCATCCCCGCGCCCAAGGACGCGCCGCAGGACCTGCAGGTCAGCGGCAAGTTCACCAACGGCCAGCGCACCGAGGCGCTGGGCACGGTGCCGGGCCTGTCGGCCGGCCGTCCCACCGGCGTGTCGCTGCCTTTCAAGGGCCAGCCGCTGCAAGGCCATTCCGGCATCAAGAAGATGGCCGACGGCACGTTCTGGATCATCACGGACAACGGTTTCGGCGCCAAGGCGAACTCGCCCGATGCCATGCTGTACCTGAACCGCTACAAGGTGGACTTCAAGGGCGGCACCATGAAACGGCTGGAAACCATCTTCCTGCACGACCCCGACAAAAAAGTACCGTTTCGCATCGTCCACGAAGGCACTAAAAAGCGCTACCTGACCGGCAGCGACTTTGACACCGAGAGCTTCCAGTTCGCCGGTGGTGCGCTGTGGATTGGCGACGAGTTCGGCCCCTTCCTGATCAAGGCCGACCTCAAGGGCAAGGTGCTCGCGGTGTTCGAGACCCTGGTGGACGGCAAGGTGGTGCGCTCGCCCGACCATCCGGCCGTCACCACGCCCGGCGCACCCGGCGGCACGGTCGACTTCCAGGTCAAGCGCTCCAAGGGCTTTGAAGGCATGGCTTCGTCGAAAGACGGCAGCAAGCTTTATGCGCTGCTCGAAGGCCCGGTGTGGAATGCCGAGGCGAAGGACTATGAGCGCGTAGCCGGCAAGGAGGCCCTGCGTGTGCTGGAGTTCGACGTGCAGGCCGGCAAGTGGAGCGGCCGCTCATGGATGTACCCGCTGGAAGCCAACGGCAATGCCATCGGCGACTTCAACATGATCGATGCCACCACGGGCCTGATCATCGAACGCGACAACGGCGAAGGCACGGCCGACAAGGCCTGCCCCGAAGGCCAGAAACGCACCGATTGCTTCCATGACATCGCCAAGTTCAAGCGTGTCTACAAGATTGAAATGACAGACGCCAATGTGGGCGGGCCGGTGCGCAAGATCGGTTATATCGACCTGCTCAATATCGCCGATCCCCACAGGCTGGCACGCAAGCCGCTCAACGACGGCGTGCTCAAGTTCCCTTTCTTCACGATTGAAAACGTGGACGTGGTGGACGCGACCCACATCGTGGTCGGCAACGACAACAACCTGCCGTTCTCCAGCAGCCGCGAGCCTAACAAGGCCGACGACAACGAACTGGTGCTGCTTGAAGTCGGTGAGCTTTTGAACGCCAAGTAAACCGGCGCATCAACGCAAAAAGCCACGGGCGCCAGCCGCTGTCCACCGGATAGCTTCTGGCGCCCGTTTTGCGTCTGGGGCAGGCGAGGGGAAAGCCGCTTACATCTTGGACTGGAACACCAGCCCGGCGTGCTCGCGCAGCGCGTGGAACTTGATCTTGGGCCATTGCTGCTCCACGGCGCGCAGGGTGGCGCTGTGGTCCACCAGCAAGGTGGGCGCATCGACGGCGTCCAGTGCCACGCGGTGGGCATTGGCGTCCATGAATTTTTTCAGCTCGTTGGCGTCGTCGCTGGTGACCCAGCGCGCCAGGTTGAAATTGCTGCCCATGATGCGGGCCTTGACGCCGTATTCATGCTCCAGGCGGTGAGCAACCACCTCAAACTGCAGCTGGCCGACCGCGCCCAGCAGCAGCAATGAGCCGGCAATCGGGCGGAACACCTGGATCGCGCCTTCCTCACCGAGCTGGGTGAGGCCGGCGCGCAACTGCTTGCTGCGCAGCGGGTCGGCCACCTCGACAGCGCGGAACATTTCGGGCGCGAAGAAGGGCAGGCCGGTGAACTGCAGGGCTTCGCCTTCTGTCAGCGTGTCGCCCAGTTGCAGCACGCCGTGGTTGGGAATGCCGATGATGTCGCCGGCGAAGGCGGTGTCCAGCAGTTCACGGCGCTGGCTCATGAAGCTCACCACCGTGTTGGGTCGCAACTCCTTGCCGCTGCGCACCACTTTCAGGCGCATGCCGCGCGTGAACTCGCCGCTGGCCACGCGCAGGAAGGCGATGCGGTCGCGGTGGGCCGGGTCCATATTGGCCTGGATCTTGAACACCACGCCGGAGAATTTCTTCTCCTCGGGGTGCACCACGCGCTGGATGGCTTCACGTTCGGCCGGCGCGGGCGCCAGGTCGACCAGCGCGTCCAGCACTTCCTGCACGCCGAAGTTGTTGATGGCCGAGCCGAAGAACATGGGCGTCTGCCTGCCGGCCAGGAATTCGGCACGGTCGAACTCGGGTGTGGCGCCGGCCACCAGTTCGATCTCGCCCTGGGCCTGCGTGTATTCGGCGCCAAAGCGTTGGGCGGCCTCGGCGTTGTCCAGGCCGGCCAGGATCTCGTCGTCGCCACCGGCTTTTTCCTCGCCGGGGCTGAAGACGCGCATGCGGTCCTCGCGCCTGTCGTAGACGCCGTGAAAGAGTTTGCCCATGCCGACCGGCCAAGTGAAGGGAACGACCGTCATGCCGAGTTCGCGCTCGATCTCATCCATCACGCTCATCGGGTCCTGCACCTCGCGGTCCATTTTGTTGACGAAGGTCAGGATGGGGGTGTTGCGCGCGCGGCAGACCTGCAGCAGGCGGCGCGTCTGCGGCTCGACGCCGTTGGCCGCGTCAATCACCATCAGCGCCGCGTCCACGGCGGTCAGCACGCGGTAGGTGTCTTCCGAGAAGTCCTGGTGGCCGGGGGTGTCCAGCAGGTTGATGACGCAGTCGCGGTATTCCATCTGCATGACCGAGCTGGCGACCGAGATGCCGCGCTGCTTTTCGATCTCCATCCAGTCGGAGGTGGCGTGGCGCGCGGCCTTGCGGGCCTTGACGCTGCCGGCGATCTGGATCGCGCCCGAGAACAGCAGCAGCTTTTCGGTCAGCGTGGTTTTACCCGCGTCGGGGTGGGAGATGATGGCAAACGTGCGGCGGCGTTTGACCTGTTTTTCGATTTCGGTGGATTCGGACATAACCCACGATTATCGGTGACGGCGCTTAATCGGGCACCGGGCCGGGTTGCCGGGCAAACCGCGGCTGCTTCACCCCGTCGATTACGACCTCTTCATTGAACATGGCGGCTGGCCGTACCCATAGCCCTTTTTCGCCGTAGAGCGCGCGGTACAGCGTCATAGGCTCCAGGCTTTCGCTGTGCCGCACGATGCCGACCACCTCGTAAAGCATGCCTTTGTAGTGGCGGTAGAGGCCAGTCGGGGTTTCAATCAGGGGCGGCAGGCCCTGGGGATCTTGGTCTTGGTTCATGGGTAAGATTGTCGCCAACAAAAAATGGGAGGGCCGATGGACCGGGCAGATTTCATCCATTTGGTGCGCCTGAGCGAGCATGCCAGCGCCGATGACAGCAAAGCCTACCGCCGCAGCGTGGCGGCTTTCGCGGCGCTTGGGTATGCCTGGGTCGTCGGTTGCCTGCTGCTGTCCTCCGGCATCCTGGCCTGGGTCGCCAGCGCCATGATGCATGGGCGCATCAGGGGCTTTTATGTCGCGCTCGTCGTCGCGGCCGGAGGTTTGCTCTGGACCAGCCTGCGGGCGCTGTGGTGCAGTTTTGACGAGCCGGAAGGCGTGGTGCTGCAGCCGGCCGACGCGCCGGCGCTGTTCGAGGCGCTGGAGCGCATCCGCAAGAAGATCAAGGGCCCGCCCATACACCGTGTGCGGCTGGACGCCGACTTCAACGCCAGCATCCGGCAGCATCCGCGTTTCGGCCTGTTCGGCGGCGGCGTCAATTACCTCAACATCGGCCTGCCGCTGCTGATGGCGCTGGACCGCCCGCGTTTCCTGGCCGTGCTGGCCCATGAGTACGGCCATTTGCGCGGCGACCACGGCCGTTTCGCCGCCTGGATTTACCGCACACGCCTGAGCTGGGCCATGCTGAACCACGGCCTGCGTAACGACGAAGGCCCTGTGGCGGCGGCCACGCAGGCCTTTTTGCGCTGGTACTTTCCGCGTTTCTCTGCCAAGACTTTTGCGCTGGCGCGCCAGGATGAATACGAGGCCGACCGCATTTCCGGAAAGCTGCTGGGCAAGGACGTCGCCGCCGCGGCGCTGACCGAGCTCGCCGTGAAGGGCGACTGGGTCGCCAGGGAGTTCTGGCCCGGGCACTGGAGCGCTGCCGCGGTCCAGGCCCTGCCGGTGGGGCCGTACGCGGCCATGCGGCCCTTGCTGGGTCTGGCGCCGCCCGGTGATTTCGCCCGTGAATCACTGCGCCAGGCCTTGCGCCGCATCAGCGACGTGGACGACACCCACCCGGGCCTGCGCGACCGGCTGGAGGCGCTGAAGGCGGGCAAAGGCCTGCCGGCCTGGTCTCCTTCTTCTCGCTCCGCACTGGCGTTGCTGGGCGACGGCGGCGCGAAGTGGATTGCGCACTTCGACAAGCAATGGTGCAGGGACAACGCCAGCGACTGGAAGCAACACCATGCTTATCTCGGGCGAGTGCGGGCCCGTGCCGATGCATTGGCTTCCAGCGAAAAGCGCAACAACGCCGAGGAAATGGTTGAGCTGGGCAACCTGCGGCGGCGCCTGGATGCGCGGGCTGATGTGCGCGGCTGCTACGAACGCTCGCTGCAGATGACACCAGGCCATGCCGGAGCGCTGCGTGGCCTGGTGCAATGCCTGCCGGCTGCGGAACGCGCGCTGCGCATGGATTGCCTGGGGCAGCTGTTTGAGCACAGCGCCGCCAACCGTTGGTGGGCCTGCCGGATGGCTGTGGCGGAGATGGAGCAACCCGCGGCCGACGGCAGCTTTGACGAAAAGGCGCTGGCCTTGTGGCGCGAGCGGCTCAAGCAGGCCGAAGAGGCCGAGGGGCGCGCCTGGGAGGAATTGACGGAGACGCCGTTCTTTCAGGCCATTGCCCGCCACGACCTCAGCACTTTCGAACAGGGCGAATTGCAGGTGCAGCTCGCGCGCTGCAAGCCGGTGGCGCGAGGCTGGCTGGTGCGCAAAAACCTCAAGGAGTTCGCGCACAGGCGCTGCTACTTGCTGTTCCTGGAATTGCCGGGATTGGACAATGAGTCGCGCTACGCGCTGTGCCGCGATCTGGAGCGCTCGCTGGACCTGCCCGGGCCTGTGCTGGTCCTGTGGGCCGGGTATTCGCCCACGCTGGGGGACATCGAACGCAACGCTTTTGAGGCCGTCTACCTGCGCACCATGGACTGAGCCTGATCGAGCCGCGCGGCAAGGGTGGGACAATGGGGCCATGCACCCCAAAGCCTTACTCGACAGTTGTTCCGAGCTTCTCAAGCAGGTCCTCAAATTTGATCATCCCGCCGACATGGTGGTCTCGCGCTACTTTCGCGACTACCGGCTCGGCCCGCGCGAGCGCGCCACCGTGGCGGAAACGATTTACGGCGTGTTGCGCAAGAAAAACCTCTACACCTACCTGGCCCAGCACGGCAGCGGCCCGCTGGAGCGGCGCCTGGCCATCCTCGGCTTTGCCGCGGAGCGCGATTTCTTGCTGGGTGCGTTGAGCGACCAGGAAAAAGACTGGCTGGCGCGTTGCGACCAGGTCAAGCCTTCCGATCTGATGGAATTGCACCGCCACAACCTGCCGCAGTGGCTGGTCGAGCCGCTCAAGGAGCAACTGGGCGACGATTTCTGGCCGCTGGTGGAAAGCCTCAATGCGCCGGCCGGGCTGGATTTGCGCGTCAATACGCTGAAAGACAAGCGCGCCGACGTCCAGAAGGAGCTCTCGAAGGCGGCGATCAAAACCGTCGCCACGCCGTATTCGCCCTGGGGCCTGCGCATAGACGGCAAGCCCCAGCTGGCCAAGCTGGACGCCTTCACGCGCGGCGCCATCGAGGTGCAGGACGAAGGTTCGCAGCTGTTGGCCCTGCTGGTGGACGCCAAGCGCGGCGAGATGGTGGTCGATTTTTGCGCCGGCGCCGGCGGCAAGACGCTGGCCCTGGGCGCGTCCATGCGCAACACCGGCCGGCTGTATGCGTTTGACACCTCCGGCCACAGGCTGGATGCGCTCAAGCCCCGGCTGGCGCGCAGCGGGCTGTCGAATGTGCACCCCGTG
>Ga0102589_1004194_pt1 | contig 13870 bp, 10 predicted proteins | sample AraplaMF_Col_mLB_FD_76858 | JGI IMG/M metagenome (GOLD analysis project Ga0102589, IMG submission 76858) | Arabidopsis root microbial communities from the University of North Carolina, USA - plate scrape MF_Col_mLB | ecosystem: Host-associated > Plants > Roots > Endosphere | place: USA... | reverse complement strand
CGTCGCACGAACCGGACACCCCTCGTCTTTGTCCCAGGGATGTTCGGATCAATGAGCAGCATCATTATTCCAGGGACAGGGCATTGGAGCTTCGGCGTGGCGGGCGTATTCTACGAACCGTTCATTCAATTGCTGCAGGAAATGGGTTATCAATTACATGTTGATTTGTTCATCGCCTACTACGATTGGCGGCAGCGTATTCCCGATATCGTGGATACGTATCTTATGCCTGTCTTGAACAAAGCTAGACGTGTAACGGGGGCAGCTCGTGTTCATCTCATCTGCCACAGCATGGGGGGATTGGTCGCGAGAGGTTATGTTCAGAGCAGGCATTATCAGAACGATGTAGACCAGCTCATCCTGTTATGTACGCCCAATGCAGGATCGCCGTCCAATTATCGCTATTGGACCGGGGAGACACTAGAGCCCGATTGGGAGGCATCTGAGAATATCGTTACCATGGCCATGAACAGTTACTTGGATAATTTGAAGCATGACAACCCGGAGAATCCGCTCGAAGCTGTACATACGGTGTTTCCGAGCTTGCATGAACTCGTGCCTGCCAGGGATTATGGTGATTACCTCGTCATTGGCTGTGACAATGCGATGCGGTTCGTTCCATATCGCACGATGCAGATACAGAATGTTTTTCTTGATCGATTGAATGCGGGCCGTGCAATTATCTACCATCGCGGAATCCGGGTGACATTAATCGCAGGGATTGAGACTCGTACCATGCAATTTCTTCGCATGGTGCAAGGATCGATGAGTAATGGGGAGCCTGATGGGGCCTCCGTCTGGCGTACGGTCAATAGTGATGTGGGTGACGGGAATGTCATGGTGAGCAGCGTATTTGTGCTGGAGGGCGACAAACATCTCATTGAAGGCAATCATATGCAGGTGTTATTACGCAGTGAGTTCATTCTTCGCTCGAAGTTGATTTGAGTGGAGATAGGTGAATTGAGCTCAAAGACACTATTGCGAGTATGAGGCGCTAGTGTTTTTGTAGTGTTTCGTGTGTTGCCGTGATGTATGCGGCTAACGAACTGTATTGTTCTTATTAGCGAGAAAATGGTGGTTTATTCGAGCTAACGAACCCTATCCACGTTAATGAACCCATTTTAGCTGAGTTTGCTCCTTTTTGACCTCAATAACGTGTCTGGAATTCGTTACAAATTCAAAACACCGGTTTTTGACCAAATAAGAGTTACGAAGTTCGTTAGCTGTATGGCAAGGGCGATCACGTGGATCTTCATACGAGGAAAGCGTCGGGTACAGACGTCTTCATGCCACTAATATGCTAGAGATTATCGAGCTCCGATCTTATCTTAGCGGTAAGATTGGCGTTTTTGCGTTAAAATGAAAAGGATAGCAGGTAATGAAGGGAGCGGACGAGCATGACAGTGTTAGAAGTGGATATTATCGAAGCGGGTTACGAAGTCCACGAGCCGAAAATTCATGAGATTCAGTTCGAAGTGAAACCCGGTGAATTGGTAGGATTGATCGGGCCGAACGGCGCGGGCAAGAGTACGACGATGAAGAGCCTAATGGGCTTACTGAAGCATTGTAAAGGCGAGATCCGATTCACAGGACCGCAGCAGTCCTACGGTTATATTCCGGAGAAACCGATTATGTATGATGCGATGACGTTGTGGGAGCATTTAGAGCTGGCGGCAGCTGCCTACAACCTCCCTATGGACGTATTCGAACGGCGAGCGAATGAACTGCTGCGGCAATTCCGGCTTCATGATGTGTTGCATCAGCTCCCAGCCAGTTTCTCCAAAGGCATGCAGCAGAAAATGATGCTCGTCATCGGCTTCTTAACCGAGCCGGATGTCTACATCGTGGACGAGCCCTTCGTTGGGCTGGATCCGAGAGCGACGAAGGATTTCCTCCGGATGCTGGATTTGGAGCGGGAACGCGGTGCGGGCGTGTTGATGTCGACCCATGTGCTTGATACGGCCGAGCGGATCTGCAGCTCCTTCGTCATGGTCGACCAGGGGAGAGTCGTTGCGAGCGGCACACTTGCCGAGATTCAGGCACAGAGCGGATTGCCAGATGGCACGCTGCTCGATTGTTTCGATGCTTTAACTTGAGTGAGAGAGAGAGTAGGGTGAACAGGCATGCGCATCAATGCGAAGCAACTAGCGACGAGACGGCTAAGAGAAGAAGCTGTCTATCAATATAAAGCGCTGCGGAGTGCAGTGGACTGGACCGTTATGCTGTACTTGATTATACCGGGCATTTTTTTCGCGATTATCGGATATCGTTCATTGTGGACGGATGCATTCCCCGCCTGGATTGAATATATGCCAGCATCTGTTGTGGCGGCGCTCTTATTCCTCTGTGCGAGAAGAGGAAATATCCGCGTGCTGGTGCAAGAAGCGGACGTCTTATTTCTTCGGCAAAAAGAAAACTGGGTACACACGCTAACTCGGGTTGGGTGTCTCTACAGTATGGCGCTGGATGCAATCATCAGTGTCTTGGCATATGTGACGGTGCTGCCGATCGGGATCCGTTCCTTCGGATGGACGTGGACGGCGTGGACAGGACTTCTCCTGTTCCATCTAAGCTATTCAATTCTATGGTCCTTCATAAATAATCGCATCCAGATAACGTTCTCAGGCTGGCGGCGCTGGCTGATTAAATGGGGCGTGACCGCGGCTGGCGGCGCATTGTATGTGCTGCTTGCTCTTCGATGTAATCAGCTAACATGGCTGCTGTTTGGGTGTGCAGTGCTGGTGGCGGCAATCATCGTGGTGTTCATACGGTCACGTATACAGCGCGTGAATGCTTTCGAACAGGACATCATCGTAGAGGGCAAGCAGCGGATGCGGTTGACAGGGTTGCTGCTGCATAATACTTTGGAGAAGTCCCCATGGTTTCGGATGCGCAGACCGATGTTATTCCGCCATTCGAATCATGTGTTCTCTTCCCGCAAGCCGCATATGGTGGTGGCCGAACTCGCGATCAAATCCGTATACCGATCGAATTTGCAATTAAAGACGATGCTCCAGTTTCTAGGTGCAGGTCTTGTTGCTATGTTACTGACCCCTGCGACGATCAAGATCATTGTGTACGTAGGGTTAATCTTGTTAATCTGGTATTGGATGCAGGGCGACTGGAATGATTTCGTGAAATCGGCGTATGTCAAAATGTTTCGTTGGCGGGAGGAGGACCTCCAGGCGGCCAAACCGATCGCGGTATACGGCATGATGCTGCCGCTCACCTTGGTACTCGGTCTGATTACCGGCCTATTGATCCAAGGGGTGTGGGGCGGGATCTTCGCGCTTCCTGTAAGTGCGTTGTTCGGCTGGATCATCGTACAGACGATCGGTGCGATCGATATTCGCAAATAATGTTCAAATATAAGAATTTATAAGTTTCACCGATAAATTGTTCTTATATTTCCGAAGATACGCTTGTCGTCCAATAAGGACGACGAAGTCGTTTCTTCTTGTTTTGTATGAAATTGGGCAGGATAACACCCGTAACCATCTTCAATATGGAAAGAAGTGAGCCATTATGAAAATCGTACTTATTCGCCATGGGCAAAGCGTATGGAATGTAGAGAATCGATTTACAGGTTGGACGGATGTGGATCTATCCGAGAACGGTCTGAACGAAGCGCGTCAAGCCGGGCAAATCTTGAAGAAGCATGGGTATGTATTCGATGAGGCGTATACGTCCGTGCTTAAGCGGGCGATCCGTACCTTATGGATTGTGCTTCATGAGATGGACTTGATGTGGATTCCAGTCCATAAGACATGGATGCTGAACGAACGGCATTATGGTGCACTGCAAGGGCTGAACAAAGCAGAGACGGCGAAGCAATACGGCGAGGAGCAGGTCATGCAGTGGCGAAGATCTGCGGAACTGCGGCCCCCGGCGTTAGATAAGAATGATGAGCGATATGAAGCTTTGAATCCGAAATATAAGTCGTTGCCGGAGGGGGAATTCCCTCTGACGGAGAACCTGGAAGATACGGAGAGACGGGTGCTAAAATATTGGACGGAAAAGATTGCGCCCGCCATTCGCAAAGGAGAAAAGGTCATTATCTCAGCCCATGGCAACACACTCCGTGCGCTCGTGCAATATCTGGACAATATCCCTGCGAATGGGATTGTCGATCTTAATATTCCGACCGGCGTACCACTGGTGTATGAGCTGGATGAAGACCTGAAGCCGATCCGGCACTACTGTCTCGATATGGGTGGCGAAGTGGCGGAAGACGCAATTCCGAAGCATATATGATGGGATGAAGCCAAATCCGCAACTAGAAAGGGATACGGCTATCAAATGAAGAAGCCTCCGTTACGCCCTATGAAAGGGAATTCGGAGGCTTCGCTTATTATTTCTTGAGCAATAAGTAGATAAAATACGGTGCACCGATCAAGGCGACCATAATCCCTGCCGGAATACCGTCAGGACCGACAATTTGGCGGCCGATGGTGTCTGCGACTAAGAGCAGCCATCCGCCGATCAGAATGGCGATCGGAATGAACAGTTGATTCCGAGGACCGACCAGCGCTTTGGCGATATGCGGTGCCATCAGTCCGATGAAGGCGATCCCACCTGTAACCGAGACAGCGGAAGCAGATAGAGCAACCGCAACTAACAGCAGAATGAGTCGCTCCTTGTTGATGGAGACACCGACACCGATGGTGACGGGCTCATTCATCGCGAGAAGGTTCAAGCGATTGGCCCGATAGAGCGTAAACGGAATGAGGATGACCAGCCAAGGCAAGATCGCCCAGACGAACGGCCAATCCGTACCCCAGATGTTCCCGGCAAGCCATTTGGCGATAAAATCAACCTTGGTACGTTCAGCCGACGAGATCAGTACAATCATGATGCCGGACAGTGCCATGGAGAACCCAACCCCGGTTAACACGAGCTTAACCGGCTGAAGGCCCGTGTCCTTGTGATACGCGAACACATAGATTAGACCAGCCGTAATCAACGCCCCGATAAAGGCAACGATCGGTATTACATAGATAAAGGAGCCTGCATCAATCGGGAAGAACAAGAAGAAGACTGCAATCGCTACGCCAGCTCCTGAATTGATACCGATGATACCAGGATCAGCCAGGTCATTGCGCGTAATTCCTTGCAGAATCGAACCCGATAGCGCGAGAGCCATTCCGGCTAAGAGTGTAATCACGATCCGCGGCAGTCGAATCGAGAATAGGACGAACTCTTCTTTGAATGTACCATGCCCGAACAGCGTAGGAAGAAGTCGATCATACGACAATTTCGAATACCCCAGTCCCATACTAATCGTAACCGTAAGTATAATAAGTACGAGTAAAATAAGTAGAATAAGCCGTTGCTTGCGAATAAGTGCAGGTTGAATCATGAGAAGGACTTCCCTCCTTTACGAACGATAAACAGGAAGAAAGGTAACCCAAGCATCGCCACAATGGCTGCAACAGGCGTCTCATAAGGCGCATTGATCGTACGTCCGAGCGTATCAGCGAACAACATGAACGCGGCTCCTGTAATCGCGGACATCGGAATCGTGTAGCGATAATCATTGCCGACAACCGCACGCACGATATGTGGAATCATTAATCCGATAAACGTCATATTGCCGACCAGTGCAACGGATGCTCCTGCGAGCAGTATCGTCGCGAAGATCAACAGTGCTTTTAACTTTTGAACCTTCTGGCCGAGTCCAACGGCAACCTCTTCGCTGAGGCTTAGGATCGTCAACTGCTTGGCGAGCGCCATGGCGATCAATAGCCCGACGATAATGAAGGGCACAATGACTTGAAGCTGTTCCCATGAGGTGCCGATCATTCCGCCTGCGGTCCACATGGACACGTCTTTGGAAATTTTGAAATAGATGCCGATGCCTTCCGCAATCGCGTACAAGAACGCCGATATAGCGGTACCGGCGAGCACGATTCGAAGCGGAGAGAAGCCGCCTTTCTTAATCGTACCGATCCCGAACACGAGGACGGACCCCAGCGCGGCTCCAATAAAGCATGCAATCATAATATAGAAATAATTCGCGCTCGGAATGAAGGCCATGGTCACGGCGAGCGCTGCATTAGCGCCAGCGGTTAACCCAAGCAGGCCTGGATCGGCCAACGGGTTACGTGTCATGCCTTGCATCATCGCGCCGGAGACGGCTAAGGCCGCTCCGACGAAGATGGCTGCAACTTCACGAGGTAAGCGAATTTCACGAATCAACGATATTTTATCTCCCGTAGCGTCTGCCGAGGTTAGCGCGAGCCACACATCCTTGAGTGATGTATCGGCTGCCCCAAACACCATCGCGACCGTGAACATTGCCACGAACAGGAGAATTCCTGCGATCAGTTTGTAGACGAATGGGAAGGAACGTCGATTCGTCATCGGCTTAGTTCCCTAGAAATTTCTCGATGAAGAACTCAAGTTGGAAATCAAGCGTTAACGGGTCATTGAAGTAGAACGATTTGGAGTCCGCTTCATAGACACGATTGTTTTTCACCGCAGGAATGTTTTTGTACGTATCGGTATTTTGGAACGAGTTGTCGGTATCTTTGCTTTTGCTGAAAATGATATAGTCGCCAGCGAACTCAGGCAATACCTCGGCGGATAGTGCATAATAGCCGGGCTTCATAGCCAGTTCTTTCACTTTTTCAGGCATTTTCAATTTCATTTCCTGATAGAGGATCTCCGTACCGCGTGCCCAGTGATCGCCGAAGACATAGAGCTGCTTATCGAAGTTCTCGATAACCGATACGGTGGCATTCTCACCGATTTTTGCTTTAATGTCAGCGCCTGCCTTGGCTGCGCGTTGTTTGAAATCATCGACCCAGGCTTGTGCTTCCTTCTCTTTGTTCAGGAGCTTGCCGATTTCGATATGCTGCTTTAAGTAGTCTAACTTGCCGTAAGTATAGATCACGGTCGGCGCGATTTCTTTCAATTTGTCCACATTCTTTGTCGTATCTAAACCGACAATGAGATCCGGATCAAGCTCGATGATCTTCTCTAGGTTCTCATCCGATACTTCTTGGACGTCCTTCAATTCATCTTGGAACCGTGGGTTCATCTTCGACCAAGAATCGACGCCGACAAGCTTAACGCCAAGCGACATCACATTGCCTGCGTACGATGAGAGGACAATGACACGCTCAGGATGGCTGGGCACATCGACAGGACCCGACTCGGATTGGTACGTAAATGTTGCGGGTTGCTCTGCCTTCGTGGGTTCTTTCGGTGCGGATTCATCCGCTGGCTTAGCTGCTTTGCTGCTGCAAGCGCTCATCAAGATGAGGAGTACAGCAAGGACGGGGAGTAATAGTTTTCTCATGGTTGTTCGTCTCCTTTAAGCAATGTATTGTAAAATGGCTCAATGTCTATAATTTTAATTGATAATGATTATCAATATCGACCTTTTAATAAGATAGCGGTATTCGAGCCTATTGTCAACCATTTTTCTGTATATTTTTACGCATCATTATGGTACGAATAGAAATACTAGATGGATTATGGAAATGAAAGGAGAAAATGATATTCATGGAGTTCGTCATCCCTTTATTAGCACTAATCGGCGTCATCGTGGTGGCAACGGTGCTGAATAAGAAGTTCCCGCGCATACCTCTTGCCTTATTTCAAATTTTACTCGGAGCGATTGTATCGTGGATGCCCATCCATCTCACGCTTGAGTTCGAGCCCGAAGTATTCATGGTCTGTCTCATTGCACCGTTATTATTCAGTGATGCTCGCGTTACGTCGCGCAAAGAATTATGGGTCTACCGTAAGCCGATCTTATTCATGGCCTTGGGTTTGGTATTAATTACGGTCATCGGGCTTGGTTATGCCATACATATGTTAATTCCGTCCATGCCGCTCGCCGCTGCATTCGCGCTTGCAGCTGTGCTGTCGCCGACAGATGCCGTTGCCGTGAAGTCGATTACGCAGGGGCTTCCGCTGCCATCGAGCTTGATGCCTATTCTGGAGGGGGAGTCGCTGCTGAATGATGCGGCGGGCATTGTGAGCTTCAAGGTAGCACTGGCGGTTGTGTTAACGGGTGTCTTCTCCGTTCAAGCGGCGACGTTCAATTTTCTCATCGTCTCGATCGGGGGTATTCTAGCGGGACTGATCTGCGGGTTCTTGTTCGTCAAATTAAGGCTATCGCTCAGGCAGAATGGGTTCGAAGAGGTGAATTCACTCGTCGCGATTCAATTTATAACGCCCTTCGTGATCTTCATTATTGCGGAGGAACTAGCGGTCTCCGGCATTCTAGCGGTGGTCGCTGCGGGGATCATCCATGGCATTGAGCGGGACAGACTCCAACAGACTTCGACGAAGATTCAGATCACCTCGAGTACGACTTGGTCCGTCCTCAGTTATCTATTTAATGGGTTTGTATTCGTGCTGCTGGGTTTTCTTCTTCCGGAAGTCGTACATGGATTGCTCACGAGTAAAGAGATATCGATCATGGTGGTTCTTGGCTTTACACTCCTCATTAGCGTAGGGCTATTCTTAATCAGGTATATCTGGGTATATGTGCTCCATCGCAATTTCGCCGCGATCGAGGGGCATGAGCCTCATGGAGAAGCCGACAATGTATCCAGAGGTCGGTATGCGTTCTTGACTGCAACCTGCGGCATCCATGGAACGATAACGCTGGCGACAGCGATGTCCATCCCTTATGCGCTTTCTAACGGGACGATGTTTCCTTACCGGAATACGATTCTGTTCATCTCGGCAGGAGTCATTCTCCTTAGCTTGATCTTCGCGACTGTTGTCCTGCCGTTGATCTTAAGGCATGCAGCCCATCAAGTGGAGGACGAGAAGTCACTTCTGTCTATTCAAGAAGCGACCCAGTTCATTATCCAGCGGACCATCCAACTGTTGGATGCGGAATCCGATCAAGAGCATAAGCGTGCGACCTTCCGTGTGATACGTGAGCTGGAGGAACAACGGCGTATGATGGAGGAAGGCAAGGCGTCCCGGCTATCGAGCAGTGTATTGCGTAAACTCCAAGAAATCGCTCGCGAAGCAGAGATGAAGAAGCTGACGGAAATGATCGAACAAGGCGAGGTGTCCTCGCAATTGATGATGCATTATCCGGTGATTAGCGAACCTCAGGGGCTCTATACGGTGCGTTCCAATCTACGAAGAATATGGTTCGGATATAAGATGTATTGGATGAAGAAGAAATTGAAGAAGCTAAGTGCCTCGCAGCTGCCGCCCAAAATCGCATCCCGCACGAAGAAGATGACGGAGTTCGTCGAAGAGCTGCATCGCGTAAAAGGAGGACTCCGGCAGGCTGCGATTCAAGCGATTCAGCAGCATATGACGCCGGATAATCGTTACGAGGCGATGTTCATGATTCAGTATTATGCAAGGCTGCAGCAGGCAACGCTCAGTGAAGAAGAAGAAGCGAACTTCATGGAGAAGGTGAGCGAGGTACGGCTGCTGAGCATTCAATTGAAGCGAGATCTGGTACAGAAACTAGAAGAATCAGAGCAGATTACACCTGCAATGCGGCTGAAGCTGCTGCAGAATATGAACTATGAAGAGATGTTACTGCTCGATCCGGCGTGAGTAAGCAGCAAAAAGAGCCATTCCACGGTTGCGCTTCAACCAGCCGGGATGGCTCTTCATCAAGGATTCGTAGATGCTCTTACAATTAGAAGAACTTCACGAGTTGATCTTTGATCGCCTCATTCGTTCCGCTAACAACGGTCCGAATTTGCGGTTTATTGAATAAGGCTTGGATCTGTGCAGGATATTGCTGACGGATCTCACGCAAGCGAATGGACTCGTCGAACTTCGCTGGATGCGCCGTGGATAGGATGATCGTGACATCGTCCGAAGCAGCTAGCTGGTCGGCTGCCGCTGCGCCGCATGCGGTATGCGGGTCCATGAGATAGTTGTATTTCGTATAGTAGTCGCTCAGCGTGTCGAGACATTCTTCGTTCGATACGCTGTAGGCGGAGAAGTCGGACTGCACGTGGCTTAGCGCATCGGACTCCACGACGATCCGTCCTTCGGCTTTGAACTGTGCCATAAGCGTGGACACCACTTCGCTGTTCCCGCCGTTCAAGTAGTAGAGATATCGCTCGAAATTGCTCGCCACTTGGATATCCATCGATGGGCTGTACGTACCGCGGAATTCTCCAGGCTGGTACACACCAACATTGACGAAGCGCTCGAGAATGTTGTTCGCATTCGTCGCCAAGATGAGCTTATGGACCGGCAATCCCATTTGCTGTGCAAGGTAGCCGGCGAAAATATCGCCGAAGTTCCCTGTCGGAACGCTAAAGCTGATCTTGCGATCGACGCCCTGCTTCGCTAATTGGAAGTAAGCATAGAAGTAGTACACCGTCTGCGCCAGAATCCGGGCAATGTTGATGGAGTTGATCGCACGCAAGTGGTATTCATGCTTGAAGTCGACATCAGCGAACAGCTCCTTGATGATGCGCTGGCAATCATCGAACGTACCTTCGACTGCAAGATTCAATACGTTGGCATCGTCCACTGTCGTCATTTGCAGGGCTTGCACCTCACTGACCTTCTGATGCGGATGTAGGATACAGATACGAATGCCTTCTTTGCCGCGTACGCCTTCGATGGCCGAAGCTCCTGTATCCCCTGAAGTTGCGCCGACGATGTGGATGATGGAATTGGTTTTTTTGGACACATAAGAATAGAGGTTACCCAAGAATTGAAGCGCGACGTCTTTGAACGCAAAGGTCGGGCCATGGAATAGCTCCAGAATATAACGCTTATCGTCTAGCTTGTGGACCGGTGTCACATCCTCATGACGGAAGGTACCGTAGCTGTCATCAACAAGCTTCTTCAGATCGGCTCTTGGAATTTCATCGTTCACGAACAAGGAGAACACCTCGAGCGCAAGTTCGGGATAGGTGAGCTCTTGCCATTGACGCAGAGTCTCTTCGGATAATTGCGGCAGGTGTTTTGGAACGAGTAATCCTCCGTCATTCGCGAGTCCCATCAGGATGGCGTCGATGAACCCGATCGGGGCGACTTGCCCCCGTGTGCTGATATACTTCATATTTAATCTCCTCGTTAAATAAAATTACATCCATTGTACATGATCTGGGGGTCAAGGTCGATACAGAACTTGAAGTCAGCCCAAACGTTGAAATCTGCAGGCCGAACTGGTTAAATGAGGGATAAGTATGAAATGGAAATTCAATTGGATAAGGAGAAGTACAGCCATGACGGATATGAAAAGAAACAGGCTGACCGAGGTCAGCAGACAATTAGCGCGCGTCGCAATGGGTGAAGCTCATGCGGACCTCGTCATTAAAAATGGAACTTTAGTGAATGTATTATCGGGCGAGCTCATCGAGCAAGTGGATGTCGCTGTTGCCGCAGGTAGAATTGCGTTCGTAGGGGACGCAGATCACACCATTGGGGAACAGACGACCGTTATTGATGCCGCAGGCAGATACATCGCTCCAGGGTTATTGGATGGACATATGCATGTCGAGAGTACGATGTTGTCCGTGACGGAGTTCGCTAGGGCGGCACTGTCGACGGGGACGACAGGGATTTTCATGGACCCGCATGAAATTGCGAATGTATTCGGAAGCGAAGGCGTTCGCTTGATGCATGAGGAAGGGCAGCAGCTCCCGCTCAAAGTATTTACAACGTTCCCATCGTGCGTCCCTGCGACGATGGATTTGGAGGATGCCGGAGCCAGCTTGTCCGTCCAGGATATTCGTGCAGGGATGCAGTGGAATAATGTCGTAGGACTGGGTGAAGTCATGAACTTCCCTGGTGTCGTATTCGGCGATCCGCAGATGTGCGGCGAGATTGAAGCAACGATTGAAGCAGGCAAGACGGTGACGGGACACTTCCCAAGTGATGATGATCGGATGCTGCAAGCCTACCTTAACGCTGGGGTGACGTCAGATCATGAGACGGTAACGCGGGAGCAAGGGCTTCAGAAGGTTCGCCTGGGCATGCACTTAATGATCCGGGAAGGTTCCGCATGGCATGATGTGAAGGAAGTTATTAAGATCGTGACCGAGGATAAAGTGAATACGAGCAATATCTCGCTGGTCACGGATGACGTGAATCCGCAGACGCTTGTGGAACTCGGGCATTTGAACCATGTTGTTCGTCGCGCGATTGAAGAGGGAGTAGATCCGGTAACGGCGATTCAGATGGCGACCATTAATGTAGCGCGATATTTCCGCATGGACCAAGACCTTGGCAGCATCGCGCCAGGGAAATGTGCGGATATTCTTCTCATTGATGATCTCCGCCGCGTTGTTCCTTCAACAGTGATTACGGATGGGCAAGTGATCTATGATCAGGGCCAATATACCGTGGAGCTCCCGAAATTTGTCTATCCTGAACATATTCTGAATTCGATGAATGTGAAGCGGGCGTTAACGGCGGATGATTTCAAGCTTGCAAGCCGGGGTACTGCAGATAAGACCGAAGTGAATGTGATTGGTGCAATTGAGAATAGCGCGCGGACGGAGAAGAGGAAGGCTGTGCTGCCTGTGGTGGATGGCATCATTCAACCGGACCTGCAGCAGGATGTCATTCGACTTGCATGCATTGAGCGTCACCATGGAACTGGCCAGATCTCGAATGCGTTTACCCGTGGCTTCCAGATCAAATCGGGTGCCGTGGCTTCAACTGTCGCACATGACAGCCACAATCTTATTGTGATGGGCGTGAGCGAGGAAGATATGGCTTTTGCAGCGAATGAGCTGGTTCGCATCGGCGGCGGAACGATTGTCGTTCGAGGCGGTAAAGTACTTGCGCAAGTGCCACTCGCGATCGCTGGGCTCATGTCGGAGAAATCCTTGCAAGAGGTTGTGCAAGAAGTGACTCAGCTCGATGAGGCGTGGAAGGAAATTGGATGCCCGTTGAACGCACCATTCATGACGTTCTCCCTGATCGCACTGCCTGTGATTCCAGAAATTCGGATTACGAATCGCGGTCTAGCGGATGTCACCCAGTTCAAACTTATCGATGTAGAAATCGGATCATAATTGAAGGCAGAGGAGCGAGAGGAGCTATGAAATATCGTAGACTTGGAAGAAGCGGACTCGAAGTATCCTTATTAGGTCTCGGAACCAATGCATTTGGCAAACGCGCGGATGAGGATACTTCTATTCGGATTATTCATCATGCGATCGATCGCGGGATCAACTTCATCGATACAGCCAATATCTACGCTGGCACGGAATCCGAGCGCATTATCGGTGAAGCTCTCGTAGGGAAGCGGCAGCACGTTGTGCTGGCGACGAAGGCCGGGCTTCCGACCGGGACGGGCCCGCATTCGCGCGGCTCATCGCGGTATCATCTGCAGCAGGAGCTGGAGCAGAGTCTCCGGCGCCTGAAGACGGATTATATCGACCTGTACCAGATTCATACGTTCGATCCGAACACGCCGCTCGAAGAGACGCTGCGCACACTGGATGATATGGTACGTTCCGGGAAAGTGCGCTATATTGGCGCTTCGAATTATGCGGCCTGGGAATTCATGAAGGCGCTGGGCATTAGCGAGAATAAAGGTTTTACGCGTTATGTCTCCAGTCAGACGAGCTATTCGTTGGCAGACCGTACGCCTGAGCAGGAGCTTATCCCGATGTGTGTCGATCAAGGCGTTGGATTGATTCCTTACTTCCCGCTGGCTGGCGGTATTCTAAGCGGTAAGTACCTTGCTGTTGAGAAAGCACCGCAAGGCTCTAGAGCAGAGACGGACCCTAGCTTCAACAGATTTCTCAATGATCGGACGATAAAGCTAGGTCAGCAGGTGAGCCAGTTGGCTGCGGATCGAGGTTATACCCCTAGCGCGCTGTCACTCGCATGGCTGATGGATCAGCCTGTCGTCTCGACCGTGATTGTAGGAGCGACGAAGGTCCAGCAGCTCGAG
>Ga0102589_1004192_pt1 | contig 13887 bp, 7 predicted proteins | sample AraplaMF_Col_mLB_FD_76858 | JGI IMG/M metagenome (GOLD analysis project Ga0102589, IMG submission 76858) | Arabidopsis root microbial communities from the University of North Carolina, USA - plate scrape MF_Col_mLB | ecosystem: Host-associated > Plants > Roots > Endosphere | place: USA... | reverse complement strand
GTAAAGAATGCAGAAGTTCAGTTAGGTTCAACTGAAAAAATATTAGAAGACATGATAACGAATGGTGTTAAACAAGTGATTTTAACTGGGCCTCCTGGAACGGGAAAGACATATGCAGCTTTAGCTATTGCTAGAAGGAACGATGAAAGGATTCTTGAGGAAAATTCGATAGATGATGGTAAATTCTATGAACTTGTCCAATTTCATCCGTCATATGATTATTCAGACTTCCTAGAAGGGATTCGTCCCATTCCGTCAACACAGCAGGAAGGGGCAATCGGTTTTGCAAAGGTAGAAGGTGTTTTTAAAGCCTTTTGTCGTAAGGTTGCATTACAAAATAAAGAGGTAGATGAGTATAATAAATATCTTGAGGAAAAGGGATCCAATAAGAAAGAATATAATCAATATTATTTTATTATAGATGAGATTAATAGAGCTGATCTTTCGAAGGTTTTTGGGGAGCTACTATTTGCCTTAGAAGCAGACAAACGTGATCAACCATTTAAGTTACAGTATGATTCATTACCAGTTCATGGTATAGATACAAATGATGTGTTTGCAGATGGATTCTATGTACCCCAGAATGTAATTATCATTGGGACAATGAATGATATTGATCGATCAGTAGAGAGTATGGACTTTGCATTACGTCGTCGATTTATGTGGTTACCAGTGGATGTAACAAGAGAAAGTTTATATGAAGCATTTCATTCTGGACGTTTCTTTGGTGATAATTCAAGAATTGTGCATACTGTTACGGAACAGATTGTGAAATTAAATGACTATATAGCTACTAAAGGTGCGGAATATTTGTTAAACGAAAATTATTATATTAGCCAAGGATACTTTTCTAATTTACCCGAGCCAATCAAAAGTGGGGATGTTGAACGTTTATTGCAATATGTTTGGGAGTATCGCTTGCGCTCTATTATTACAGAATATGTGCGAGGTAATATAGGAGCAGAGCAATTTGTTGGGTCTGCTAGAGATAAGTTTCTAACCATATTAAAAACGAATGAACCGAGTGATGAAGATGCAGGTTCATGATTATCAAAAGGTCTCTAATGAGGAAGAAGTTTCACTTTTAAAACGTGTTCAGCAGAATATTCGTGAAGGAAAGGCGAGAATTACTGTCCTAGGAGATGGTATGAAAGTCTCAGAAAAAGAGTCCGTACCGCTTATTGGGAAATATATTGGTAGGGCTTATTATACACAGCAATATGTTGGTGTTTTGTTTGATCATCAAAACGGGATAAGAATTAATTTTGGTTCTCGCTTTGATAAAAATGATGGTAATAAAAGTTTTTTAAGTTATATGCTAAAAAAGGTATTTGGTTCAAAGGCATTCATTTTTGAAAGCATGCAGGTGAGTGCGAATCGAGATAAAGCTTTTGAACAGATGTTGTTATTTATTTTTGTTTATCTTCTTGAGAAGGCAATGAAAAAAGGCACATTCAAGCAGTATACGAACTTCGATTTTTATGATAGTAACATTAAAGGAACGATTAATTTTAATGTTTATATGAACCAAATTATGATTCAGGATGGACGATTGCCTTATAATGTGAGGGAACGTAGTGCAATTAATCCAGTGAATATAGGGATTTTAACGGCTTATGATGTATTAAAAAGTAAGAACCCAACCCTTGTACAGCAAGTGTTTAAAAAGAATCCGATTCTTTTACGCTTTATTGCACAGATTAAGGGAGAGTTGCCAAACTATAGGAGTATAGATAAAAAGCAACTATTAAAGCAACTCACAAAGTCTATTAGGCACCCGTATTTTACAGAAATTGAGAGTCTGTGGAAAGTATGTATCGAGATTATTCGTCATTCAGGTTCAGACATATTTCAAGAAGAAAATCAAATGATTACAGGCTTGTTAATCGATGTAAATAAGCTGTGGGAGTATTTTTTAGAGCACACGGTTTTTGCTGAGATGAAAAAGATGGCTGCGCTTTATGAAGTTTCAACGCAGGATAGTTATCAAATTTTATATGAACTTAAGGGTTTTGATATGAAAATTAAGCCAGATTTTGTTTTGTCACACAATAAACAAAATCAAGCAGTCTTTGATGCAAAGCACCGCCCAGCCTGGTCTAATAAAGATACAAGTGCAGTAAAGAAGGATGTTTATCAAATCTCTATGTATATGTCTGCGCTAGATGTTAGTATCGGTGGTGTAATTTACCCAACTAATGAAAATGATGATGCTGTGGCAAGTTCGCCAATTTCAACACATTGGAAGAATGGGAAGTTTTATTTAATACCTTACAATGTGCCTAAATCTGGTGATTTAGAAGCCTTTTTGGACAAACAAAACGAAGAGTTAGCAAACAAAATTATAAATATATTAAGGGAATCGAAAGATAGTAACCTCATGTAGATGCGTTACGGTGAACTGTATCACAATTGATAGTAAATCAGAAGTTTGAGGTGGAAATCGTATAGGACATTTTGTAAACATGAAACGCCTTAGATTAAATTTTTAAGGCGTTTCAATATAATAAAAACTATTAGGGTGTAAACCCTTTAATGTTTGGAATTACTAGGTATATAAACAAAACGCCTGAACAGAACAGACATTGTTAGGGTCTTTGTTATTTGATGGTGAACGGATTAAGGAGTGATGATTGATAGAGCAGCACTTTTTTATTGCTGTTCATCAAGCTATATTCAAGTTGATACGAAAAATAGAGGAAGACGAACAACTGCTTGACCTTGTTCATTTTTTATAAAGTCATCCAAAACAAAACACCCCTCTAAAAAAGAGGAGTGTCCCATCAATCTCACGAAGCATCCGCACCTTCAAACTGACTATTATAAAGCGAAGCATAGAAACTATCAGCCTTCAATAACTCTTCATGATTACCTTGTTCTACAATATCCCCGTCTTTCATAACAAGGATTAAATCCGCATCACGTATTGTTGATAATCTATGAGCGATAATAAAGCTTGTTCGGCCTTCCATGAGGTTTTCCATGGCTTTTTGAATCAGTACTTCTGTACGAGTGTCGATTGAGCTTGTTGCTTCGTCGAGTATGAGTATTTTTGGATCCGCTAGAAGGGCGCGGGCAATTGTGAGTAATTGCTTTTGTCCTTGGGATACGTTGCTTGCTTCTTCGTTTAGTTCCATATTATATCTATTTGGTAATGTTTTTACGAAGCTGTGAACGTGGGCTGCTTTCGCTGCTTCGATTACTTCTTCGTCGGTTGCGTTCAATCTACCGTAACGGATATTTTCCATGATGGAGCCGTTAAATAGCCATGTGTCTTGCAGTACCATCCCAAACATACTGCGCAGGTCTTCGCGCGTAAAGTCTTTTATGTCGTGACCGTCTATACAGATCGCACCGCTGTTTACGTCATAGAAACGCATTAATAGTTTTACGATTGTTGTTTTACCAGCCCCGGTTGGTCCGACGATTGCTACTTTTTGTCCAGGCTTAATGTTAGCTGAGAAGTTATTGATGATGATCTTATCTGGATTGTATCCAAATTGAACATCTTTGAAGGTAACTTCTCCGTTTACTGTTTGCAGCTTCACTGGATTTTCTGATTCTGGCATTTCCTCTTCTTCTTCTAAAAATTCGAAAACTCGTTCTGCAGCAGCAGCAGTGGATTGGAGTACGTTCGCGATTTGCGCTACTTGAGCGATTGGCTGCGTAAAGTTTCTTACATATTGTACAAAGGCTAGAATATCTCCAACTGCGATGGTTCTCTTTGCCGCAAGCCATCCGCCTAAAATCGAGACAGCGACGTAACCGATATTCCCGATAAACATCATAATCGGCATCATCATACCGGATAAAAATTGAGACTTCCACGCGGAGTGGTAAAGGGTATCATTTACCTCTTCGAATTTTTTCACTTCTTCTTCTTCTTTGTTGAAGGCTTTTACGATATTGTGACCACTATAAATTTCTTCGACTTGCCCGTTTACGTGTCCTAAATATTCTTGCTGGGATTTGAAGTATTTTTGTGATCGTTTTACGACTGCCATGATAAGGATCATGGATACTGGCAAGATTAAGAGCGCGACTAATGTCATTTGCCAGCTGATTGATAACATCATGATGAATACACCGATGATGGTAATAACGGATGTGATGATTTGCGACATACTTTGATTTAAAGTCTGGCTCACCGTATCTACGTCATTCGTAATTCTAGATAATACTTCTCCGTGCGTTGTTTTATCAAAGTAATTCAGCGGCATCCGGTTGATCTTTTCATCAATTTCTTTTCTGAAGTTATAAGATACCTTTTGTGCGACCCCTGAAATGATATATCCTTGGATAATGCCAAACGCAGTACTCGCTATATATAATCCAAGGAGCAGAAGGGCAATGTTTCCGATATAGGTCAAGTCAATGGCAGCACCGTGCACGCCTGTTACTTTGTCTACGAGTCCTTCGAAAAGTTTTGTTGTTGCCTTACCTAAAATTTTTGGGCCGACGATTGCGAAGGCGGCACTACCGATTGCGAAAAGGATAACGATTAAGATTGATAATTTATAGGGCTTCAAGTATTGAAGGAGCTTATTCATCGTTCCCTTGAAATTTTTTGCCTTCTCAATCTTTCGCATGCCGCCGCCCATATGACCGCCGCCATGGCCACCACCAGGACCACCTTGTTTATTATGTTCTACTTTTTTCTCACTCATGATGACAACTCCTCTCTTGAAAGTTGCGATAAAGCAATTTGCTTATAAACTTCACAGTTTTCCATAAGCTCTTCATGAGTACCTGTTCCGACTATTTCTCCTTCATCAAGTACAATGATCTTATCTGCATTCATAATGGTACTGATTCTTTGGGCAACAAGTAAAAGAGTACTTCCTGCAATCTCGTTGTTTAAAGCTCTGCGCAGCGCAGCATCTGTCTTAAAGTCAAGAGCTGAGAAACTATCATCAAATATGAAGATTTCCGATTTTTTTGTAAGAGCACGCGCAATAGAAAGTCTTTGTTTTTGACCGCCTGAAACGTTCGTACCACCTTGTGATATTTCTGTACGGAAGCTTTCAGGTTTCGCGTTAATAAACTCCATCGCCTGAGCGATTTCTGCCGCTTTTGTTAGTTCTTCTTCAGTTGCCTCTTTCTTACCGTATTTCAAATTACTTTCGATTGTACCGGAGAATAAAACTCCTTTTTGCGGTACGTAACCGATTTTTTCTCTTAATTCTTTCTGAGATACTTCTCTAATATCAGTGCCATCTATTAAGATTTGGCCGCTTGTGACATCGTAAAAGCGTGGAATTAAGTTGATTAATGTTGATTTACCACTACCTGTACTTCCGATGAAAGCTGTCGTTTCTCCAGGCTTTGCGGTAAAGGTGATATTAGAAAGCACATCTTCTTCTGCACCTGGATATTTAAAGCTAACATTTTTAAATTCAACGTAACCTTTCTTGTCTGAAGAGAAAGGTTTTGGTTCCTCTGCATCATGAATGGTAACGTCAGTGTCTAAAACTTCTGCGATACGTTGTGCAGATACAGAAGCACGCGGAACCATAATAGATACCATTGAAATCATTAAGAAGGCCATGATGATTTGCATTGTATATTGCATAAATGCCATCATATCACCAACTTGCATATTTCCCATATCCACTTGGTGTGATCCAACCCAAATAATCAGTACAGTAACGGCATTCATGATAAACATCATCATTGGCATCATAAATGACATTAAACGGCTTACAAATAAATTCGTTCTTGTTAAGTCTTGATTTCCTTTTTCAAATTTCTTTTCTTCATGCTTTTGATTATTAAAAGCACGAATCACGAGCATACCTGTTAAAGATTCACGAGTGATTAAGTTAATTTTATCTACTAACTTTTGGATACTCTTAAACTTAGGGATCGCGATGCTAAATAAACCAATGACTAAGCTTAAAATGGCGATAACTGCAACTGCGATAATCCATCCCATTGAAAGGTCTGTAGTAAGTACTTTAATAATGCCGCCTATGCCTAAAATCGGTGCATAGAATACAATGCGAAGCAGCATAACCATAAGGGTTTGCACTTGCTGGATATCATTTGTACTTCTTGTAATTAAAGAGGCAGTGGAAAACTTATCAAACTCCGCATTTGAGAAGTTTGTAACCTTCCGGAATACTTTCTTTCTAAGATCTCTTCCGAGTCCCGCAGCTACTTTTGCGGCAAGTAAACTCACGACAACGGTTGCGGCCATACTTACTAAGGATAGAAGCAGCATTTTCCCGCCAGAAGTAAGAATGAAATTGGATTGAAGCTTATCTGTATTGATGCCAATCTTTTTATACTCATTCTCAATGAATGAAACGGCTGACTGTGTTACCATGCTGCCTGGCATATTCTTAAACTTTTCATCTGCCTTTTCTTTCATTGCATTGATTTGATCTTGAGGCATTTTCGCAATGACTACAAAAGGATCTGTATTTGGCGGAAGTTTCGCCGGTGTATTGTTATCACCTGGCGCAGCGGGAGTAAAAGCAGATGGGCCGCCTTTTTCAATTCCTTGTGTAATTAACATTGGTTTCCCAAAGATATCGTTCAGTTCGTTAATTGTATTTTTATCCTCTGTATGTAGCTTATAAAGGGGTTCTTTATCCAGCTGCGGATAATCTTTCAAATCATTTTTTAGCTCACTTTGAGAAAGATTGTTCTTATCTAAAAGCGCGTAGTTGTTATCTACTTTTTTCTTCTCATTTTCATTCATAAAGAGCTTAAGTTTATCCATCTCACTCTTACGAATAACCTCAGGTACTGCGTTTTCTACACCTTTTTGCTGAATACCTACATTCACAATTTTAGACATGTAATCTGGCAGTGATAGGTCACATACGGCTTGTATGGATAATAGACATATAACTGCAATGATTGAGGCAGTAAAAGGTTTTAAATGTTTAATTATCTTTAACATTTAATTCATCTCTCCAATTTCCTTGTCTAATTTTTTTAGTTTTTACTTCGTCTCTGTACTTTATTCTTTGTATTCTCCGTAATGCATACTAGCACCTTTTTACATACTTTCGACCACAGATTAAGTATCATTCTATAACTATATGTTTTTTGAATCCTGGTTTACATGTAAATGAAAAAACATAACTGTTGACAAAAAGTTATAAAATGGTGTTGCTGTTTTCATACGGATGTATAGCCCCTCAACAGCCCATTATAAACCCCTACTAAGCCCCTTACAAATAATAAAGCATTACAAAAACAAAATAAAAAACTACTACAAGCATTCCTTCGAAGAAATGTAGTCGTAGTCATTTTTTTGAAAAATATAAAATACCCCCGCCAAAATTCTTCCCTCATCCCTATATACATGATGGAACTCAAAATTACATATGTTTCATTAAAGGATAGGAGGAATACACATGGCAGTATACCGTAATGTACAGGTGAATTTTTGGCAGGATGATTTTGTGCTCGATTTAACGCCGGAGGAGAGGTACTTTTACATATATTTGCTGACGTGTTCAAAGACGACGCAGTGCGGGATGTATTCACTGCCGAAGCGCTTGGCGGAGATGGAAACAGGTTATAACAGGGAGACCGTTGAGAAGTTACTGCAGCGCTTTGTTGATTATGGAAAGATATTGTACGATGCGGAAACGAAGGAGTTATATATTCTGAATTGGTTACGCTATAATCCGATTACGAATACAAACGTGGAGAAGTGCGTGTTACGTGAGTTGAAGACTGTGAAAAGCAAAGAGTTTGTCCGTATGTTTCTTCAAAGATGCTTGGAGGAAGAGTTACATATTCCGTTATTGCTAGAGCATTTCGGTATGCCGAGTGAATTGTCTGAGATTATCCCTAAAGAAACCTTTGCAAGCTGTGAAGCGGATGTGGAAGTAGAAGAAGCGGAACCAGGCAGCAGTGTATTTACGTTTTATGAACAACACTTCGGTAGTTTGTCGTCTTATGCAGCGGAGGAATTAAGTGAATGGATGGCTGATTTGTCGGAGGAGCTTGTATTAAAAGCACTTCAGATTTCTTATGAAAATAATAAGCGGACGATTGCTTATGTGAAGGGGATTTTGCGAGATTGGCACGGAAAGGGATATACGAAGGTTAGTGAAGTAGAAGAGGCGGCAGTGAAGTTTCGGAAGAAGGAGCCGACTGCCGTGTATGAAACTGAGAAGTTCCTTGAGGAGTGCGAGGAGTGGGAGAAAAATGTGCCGTCTGAAGAAGAGTTGCAGAAGTTTCTCGAGGAAGAAGGATGGCGTCCATGAGCATTCAAAATGTTGAGGCAGAACAGACGGTATTAGGGTCTTTACTTCTTGAAGGAGAACTGATTAAGGAGTGCCGCTTGACTGAGCAGCACTTTTCTACGGCTGTGCACCGAGCTATATTCAAGTTGATTCGGGAAGTAGAGGAAGATATGCAGCCGCTTGATCTTGTTACGCTTGTTTCAAGAATGGATGCTGCTTTTTTGGCGCAAATTGGGGGGATGGAATACTTAGTTAATATGATTGAGGGTGTGCCTACTACTACCAACTTCTCTTATTATGAGGGGCTTGTTCGGAATGCTTGGAAAATGAACCAGGCGGGAAGCGTGGCACACAGCATGTGCGAACGGCTTCTTGCGGAGAAGGATGAGAAAGTAATTGGAGAGACGATTACGAGGCTTTGTGAACTGGAAGAGGTGGATTGCACACTCGATTTTGATTTGAAGGATACGTTAGTCGATCTTTATGAAGAGCTTCATCAAGATACAGAAGAACTTACTGGCATTGAGACTGGTTTTCCAGCTTTAAATAAGATGACGTGTGGCTTGCAGGAAGGGGATTTTGTTGTGATTGGGGCGCGGCCTTCGATGGGAAAGACGGCGTTCGCTTTAAATATTGCGCTTCATGCAGCAAAATCAGATGCGGCAGTTGGGTTGTTTTCCCTGGAGATGAGCGATAAGCAACTTTTGAAACGAATGGTTTCTTGTTTAGGTGAGGTATCTGGAAGACGGCTGAAAAACCCGAAGCATCGTTTTACGATAGAGGACTGGGGAAAAACGAGCCGCGCATTTGCGGAAATTGGAGATCTGCCGCTAGAGATTTATGATAAGGCAGGCGTTACAACGCAGGAGATTTGGGTGCAAGTGAGGAAGCTGAAACGAAAGCATGGGGATAAGAAATTGCTTGTTATTGTTGATTACTTGCAGCTTATTACAGGCGATTCGAAATATCGGGGAAATAGGTTTCAGGAAATGAGTGAAATTTCTCGTAAGCTGAAGCTGCTAGCGCGTGATTTAAATGTGTGCGTCGTAGCGCTTTCACAATTGTCTCGCGGGGTGGAGTCGCGTCATGATAAGCGCCCGCTACTTTCTGATTTAAGAGAGACAGGGCAGATTGAGCAGGATGCGGATGTGATTATGCTGATGTATCGGGAAGATTATTATGATAAGGAGACGGAGCATAAAGATATAACAGAAATTCAGATAGCGAAGCATCGGAATGGACCTGTTGGGATGCTAAATCTGCGGTTTCTGAAGGAATTTGGGAGGTTTGTGGAGAGGGAAGGTTAAAAAAAGACTAGTAAGTCCCCCGCCTAAAATGATCTTGATTCTTTTTTCAGACAGTCTGGATAAGATTAAGGATCTGCTAATCGAAAATTTCTTCAAGCAGTAGGGAATAGAATCGAATTGAGGTCTACATTAGGAGTATAAAAAAAGGCACTTCGCCGAGTGTCTTTTTTCTTTCAGATTAAATAGTGGCGATGACTGCTCATACCAGTGTTACAAGAGATGTGTAGTTGCTTGCGTCTAATCATTCTTTTGTACCTGCACTGCTAAAGATGTATAAAATACTTGGAAAACTGATTGTTGGTAATGCAACTGAAATTGCATCAATAACATACGCAACAAAAGAAGAATGTATATATACTTGCATAAAGCTTTTAAAAGAGAAGAAAATCAAATCCTTGATGAATATGAATACTCCCCCACTTATCAAAAGTTTTGTTAGACAAGTATACAAACAAAAAAATATTTGTTTAATAAAATATACTATACTCTATTAAATGAAAGGAGAGAAAAATGTTTGGGACTAAAAAAATTTGTAGATTCCCTTCCGATTCCTTCCATAATCAAACCAAAAGGAACATATAAAGGAAAGCCGCTTTATGATGTACGCATGATTGAAACACTACACAAGTTTCATAGAGATTTACCTAAAACGAAGGTATGGGGTTATAACGGGTTAGTACCTGGTCCAACATTTGATGTTGAAAAAAATCATCCTATATATGTGAGATGGACAAACGATTTACCTAAAAAACACTTTTTACCAGTTGATAAAACCGTTCACGGAGCCCATGATAATCCAGAAGTACGAACTGTTGTTCATCTACATGGAAGCCCAAGTGAACCAGATAGTGATGGTCATCCTGAAGCATGGTTTACGAGAAACTTTCAACAAACAGGTCCGAAATTCGTGAAAGAGATTTATTATTATACGAATCGAGAACGAGCAACTGCCCTTTGGTATCATGACCATGCAATTGGGATTACTCGTCTGAATGTGTATGCAGGTCTTGCAGGTCTTTACTTGATTCGCGATAAGGAAGAAAGATCACTTCCGCTTCCGAAGGGGAAATACGAGATACCGCTTATCGTTCAAGATAGATCCTTTAATCCAGACGGGTCCCTCTTTTATCCTGCTCAACCAGATAATCCATCCCCTAATTTACCATGTCCTTCTATTGTTCCTCTGTTTTTAGGAAATACAATTACAGTTAACGGGAAAGTATGGCCATTTTTAAAAGTAGAGCCCCGCAAATACAGATTTCGTTTATTAAACGCTTCTAATACTCGAACATATCAGTTCCAATTTAGTGACCTTAGTTCATTCTTTTTAATCGGAACTGATGGTGGTCTTCTTAAACGGCCAATTAGAGTACAAAGTTTGGATGTTTCACCTGCTGAACGTATGGACATCATTGTTGACTTCTCAGGTTTAGAGGGGAAGAAAGTAATATTACAAAATGGAAGTGATTTAGAAAATCCAACTGGCGAGGTAATGGAGTTCCAAGTAACTAAGCAGTTGTCTTGCCCTGATAAAAGCAAAATTCCATGTCTCTTAAGCAACATTGAATTTATCCCATTAAAGGAAGTTGAGGTAAGAAAAGTAAGACGGTTAACACTAAGTGACTCAGAAGATGAATTTGGGCGTCCTATGCTTTTATTAGATGATAAAGAATGGGACGATCCAGTGACAGAAACACCATTACTTGATTCTATTGAAATATGGGAGTTAGTGAATTTAACCGTTGGAATTCATCCTATCCATATACATCTTGTTAATTTTCGTGTCCTTGATCGCCACGATCTGAATGGGCAATTGTTAGATCCTCTCCCGGCCGATTTCGGCTTAAAAGACACCGTTCTAGTAGGGGGTGAACAAATCGTTCGAATTATAATGAAGTTTGAACCGTATTCTGGAGACTATGTATGGCATTGTCATCGTTTAGAGCATGAAGACCATGACATGATGAGACCATTAAAAATCATACCTTCCAATCCCAATAGGCAGAAATTAAAATGAATTGAAAACGAACTTCCAATAACGCTGATGATATGAATGAAAAGTCCCTTCATTTCTGAAAGGGACTTTTCGGGGTTTTGGGATACTTATTATTTCTGCACATCTACGACTATTTTTTACCAGTTTAATACTCTTTTCTATAGTCTAAAACATTTTTTTATCTTATGAATTATTGTGCCTTAAATTCAATCACTTGATCTTGATTGATTGTTTTTCCATCTAAAAGGCCTTTTGCTGTTATATAAATAATTGTTTTTTTGGAGTCTTCAAGTTGACCAATTGCATATGTTGCGGTGAAGCTACCTGTGCTTAGTTTCCACTGCTCACCATTCCATCTGCCAGTTATTTTTTGGGCATCGGAAGCTTCGACTTTACCATCGTAATTTAGTGTACCAAACTCTGTTTTTAATGTATTGCTAGCAAAATCAATTTGAACTTTGTTTAATAATTTGATTGGAGAGCTAGCTTGAATCTCGTATACATTGTTATTGATCTTTTTGAAGTGAATTTTTCCTTCTTGTCCTTTAACAAGTTTCATATATTGATCTGATGATAGGAACAATTCATATTCTTCCTGTGTAATTCCCATATTTTCATGGTATGCTAATCTTTCTCCAGGCTGTGCTGCTTTTATATACTCCATGTACCATGTATAGTTTTTTTGAAGACTCGCTTTCATTTTTTTATTAATTTCCTCAAGTTTTTGCTTCATATCTTCTTGTACTTGTATTGTCATAATATCAGCAGGTGTTTCTGATTTTACTAATAATGGTGTGATGAAATCTTTTGTACTCTGATTGGTAGGTGATAAAACTTCTTCATCTTTTTTCGGATTCGTATCCTGTTTATCCTCATTTTTTGTAGATTTCGTTTCTTCTTCTGCCGCGGTCTTTTTTGAATCAGCTGGTTTACTTTCAGTAGAATTATTACATCCAGCTAATAACAAGAACGTTGTAAGTGTCCCTAGTATGATTTTTTTCATTAAAAATTCCCCCGTATTATTTTCGTAAAAACAAACAATACCATAATTATACATTGGAAATCTTACCATAACAATTTGCTGTTTTTGAAAGCATGTTACATTCTTCAATTTTTAGTTATTCGTATTGATTGTTTGCATATTACTACAGGTAATTCAAAGTATAGAGGAAACAGGTTTCAAGAAATGAGTGAAACCTCTCGTGAATGGAAGCATATATGGTGAACGAGTTGGTCCGCCATGCTCAGATTATTGCATTTACAAGAGAAAGTGATCGGTTGAGATATGTGTTTTCTTCTGATACTTCGGACGTAAATCTTTAAGGAAAAGAAAATGGTAAGCGTATACACCTTTTGCTTGCAAAAAAGATCTATCTGCAAGAAAATAAAAGAGGTAAGAGTTATAAATAATGGTATAAAACCCAATTATTCTCTTTTTAGTTAAAAATCCCTTGTAAATAAGGTTTAAATATTACTGTATAAAAAGGTGGGTTTTTATACTTCCTGCTTAGGTGAGATCATATCATATCAGTTCATAGAGAATGTATGGCGGTCTTTTAATCTCGTTTCATGACTGTGTTAATACTTGAGGCTATTGACGACAACAGTAGAGTATTCGTATATAACGAACCAAAGAAAGGAAACTAAATATGAGGATGAGTACGATGAAAAAAATAATTGGTTTAATCTTCTTAGGTATAGTACTAATTGTTTTTGTTATTTACTATCAGAATCATTCTAATTCAGACCGAAAAGAGAAGATATATGTTGAGGATTTTAAAGGAACAAGTGATTCTGATAAAATTCAATCAGCTATTAATAAAGCAAAGGATAGTAAAATAAAGACGGTTTTGCTTGATGACAAAAAGTATAAGATTACTTCACCTATCGTTGTGAAGCAAGGTGTTAAGTTATTATTCGGGTATGGAACACAGTTTATTGTGAATGGTAACTTCAGGGTAATTGAACTTGAGAAGAATGCTTCAATGGAAGGGGCCTATATTGCCATTGATGATGCGAATTTTAATTCGGAAGTGATCTATTTAGATGGTAAACATAAATATTATAACACTTGGAACAAAACACATATAAAGGATATAAATATTATCAATTGGTCTGAAACGAACAAGGGTACAGGGATATCGTTATACGCTGGTGGAAAAGAGCATGAGATTTCTTTTGTTAACTTCGAAAACGTTAAGGTAGTAGGAATGAAGAATGGAGTAAAGTTAAAAGTGGATAAACCGAATTCTGGATATGCCTGGATCAATGCTAATCGGTTTCTGAATTTTTCTTTAGAGGATTGTGTAAACATGATTTACATGGATAGTCATTCAACGATACCGAATGAGGCTAGTGGGAATCAATTTACCAA
>Ga0102589_1004189_pt1 | contig 13896 bp, 17 predicted proteins | sample AraplaMF_Col_mLB_FD_76858 | JGI IMG/M metagenome (GOLD analysis project Ga0102589, IMG submission 76858) | Arabidopsis root microbial communities from the University of North Carolina, USA - plate scrape MF_Col_mLB | ecosystem: Host-associated > Plants > Roots > Endosphere | place: USA... | reverse complement strand
ATCCCAAATCCCGGCTTCATCACAACGACCGCGTCCGCCCGCCATCCACCGGCAGGTTCACGCCGGTGATGTACGACGCGGCAGGCGAACACAGGAAGGCGATCGCGGCGGCGGTTTCCTCCGGACGCGCGAAGCGGCGCATCGGGATTTCCGACACCATCTTCTCGAATACCTCCTCGCGGCTGCGGCCGGTCTTCGCCGAGGTGTTGTCGATGATCTGCTCGATGCGCGGCGTTTCGGTCGAACCGGGCAGCACGTTGTTGACGGTGATGCCCTTAGGGGCGAGTTCCGTCGCCAGTGTCTTGGCCCAGCTCGCCACGGCCCAGCGGGTCGTGTTGGACACGCCCAGGCCCTGCAGCGGCTCCTTCACCGAGGTGGAGATCACGTTGACGATGCGGCCGTAACCGTCGCGTTCCATGCCGGGCACGACGGTTTCGGCGAGCACGTGATTGGCGATGAGGTGCTGGCGATACGCGGCTTCGAACGCGGCGATCTGCGCGCCATGCACCGGGCCGGGCGGCGGACCGCCGGTGTTGTTCACCAGGATGTGCACGGGTTTCGCGGCGACCAGCGCTTCCACCTTCGCGCGCAGCGCGTCGGTGTCGGCGCTGTCGACGGCGATCCAGCCGTGCGTCTGGCCCTTGTCGCCGGGAAGCGTGGGAACGAGTTCACGAAGACGTTCCTCGCGGCGCGCGAGCAGCGTGACGTCCGCGCCGAGGTCGGCCAGCGCCTGCGCCGCCGCGAGGCCGATGCCCTGGCTCGCACCGCAGACCAGCGCGTGTTTTCCGGTGAGGTCGAGGTCCACGTCAGTCTCCTTTCGATTCGATCGTCATGCGTTCGCGCATCAACGCGGCGGTTTCACGGCTCGCTTCGCGCGACTGCGCTTCAAGCTTTGATGCCACCGATTCGCGATTGGCCATGGGATGGTTCTGGCTGAGCTTGAATTTCAGGGTTATTTCGCTGGCGACGAAGCGGAAACCGATGATGCCGCGCAGCTGGCGACGGTGATCGTCTCGTTCGAATTCGAAACGCCAGTCGCTGCCGACGGACGCCTCGTGTTCGATGCTCAGTCCGTCGACGACATCGGCCAGCGCGCGTTCGTCGTCGAAGGTCGACAACGTGCCGCGCAGGTGGGCGACGGCGTAATTCCAGGTCGGCACGCGCGCGGCTTCGTCCTTGTCGGGGTACCAGCCGGGCGAGACGTAGGCGTGCGGGCCGTGGAAGATCGCCAGCGCTTCGCCTGCGTGCGTGGCCTGCGGATTCGGCCGCGCCCAGTGGCCGATGAGTTCGACGCGTTCGCCATCGCGGCGATACAGCACGGGCAGGTGGCTGACGGTCGGTTCACCGTCGCGCACGGTGATCAGGGTGATGAAGCGGTCGCGTTGCGCCAACCGGTCCAGCGCTTCGAGATCGTGTTCGGCGAAGGCGCGGGGCAGGTACATGGCGATGCGTCAGTGCCGCGAGGGAAGTTGCTGGACCATCTGCGGACGCAGCACGTCGAGGCTTTCGCCGCTGGGCGGCACGAGTTCGTCCAGCGTGAAGCCGCGGGCGCGTGCGTCGTCGTCGTCGAGGCCGTCGAGCGCGACGAACTCCGCGTCCATCAGCGCCGCGCGGGCGCTGTCCTCGCTGTCGTACGGCTGCATGACGCCGTCGCTGTCGAGCACTTCGGCCGTGCCCGCATCGAGCGTGCGCAGCCGCGCCCAGATCAGCGTGCGGCCGATCGTGGCGAGCCACCACTGGTCGTTGACGTTGTCGTTCATCCGATCACCACCGCGAGCAGCCAGAGCAGGGCGGCGCACACCAGGCCGCCGATGACGGTCAACAGCGAGATCCGCGCGGGACTCGCCAGACCGTTGAGATTGCCGTCGTTCGCCGACAGATAACCGCGACGCAGCAGCCAGCCCCACGCCGACGGCCGCGCGAACGCGCCTTCGCCAAGCTGCGCCTGCAACTGCGGATGGCGGTCGCGGATGTGCACCAGCGACAGCGGCCAGAAGATCACGAACGCGCAGAAGCCGGCGATGGCGATGGCGACGAAGAGCAGGGAGAAGAAGAGGATCACGGGATTCGGGATGGGTGATTCGAGATTCGGGATGGGCCTGCGGGAAGTTCGGAATCAACGACGTGGGCTTCTCGCGAATCCCGAATCTCCAATCCCGAATCCCAACGCTCCATCAGAACTCCGCGCTACCCGGCGCACGCGGATACGGAATCGCGTCGCGGATGTTGCTCAGGCCGCACACGTAGACCACCAGGCGCTCGAAGCCCAGGCCGAAGCCGGCGTGCGGCACGGTGCCGTAACGGCGGAAATCGCGGTACCAGCCGTAATGCGCCGGATCCAGGCCGAACTGCGCCATGCGCGCGTCGAGCATGTCCAGGCGCTCCTCGCGCTGGCTGCCGCCGATGATCTCGCCGATGCCCGGGGCCAGCACGTCCATCGCGGCGACGGTCTTGCCGTCGTCGTTCAGGCGCATGTAGAAGGCCTTGATGTGCTCGGGATAGTTGGTGACCACGACCGGCCGGCCGACGTGTTCTTCGGTGAGCCAGCGCTCGTGCTCGGTCTGCAGGTCAAGGCCCCATTCGACCGGGAAGTCGAACTTCTTGTCGGCCTTCTGCAGCAGCTTGATCGCGTCGGTGTATTCGATGCGTTCGAACGGTGCGTTGACGAACGACTCCAGGCGCGTGATCGCGTCCTTCTGCACGCGTTCGGCGATGAAGGCCATGTCGTCGGCGCGCTCGGCGAGCACGGCGCGGAACATGTACTTCAAGAATTCCTCGGCGACGCGCGCGTCCTCGGCGAGGTCGGCGAACGCGATTTCCGGCTCGATCATCCAGAACTCGGCCAGGTGGCGCGTGGTGTTGCTGTTCTCGGCGCGGAAGGTCGGACCGAAGGTGTAGACCTTGCTCAGCGACAGCGCGTAGGCCTCGACGTTGAGCTGGCCGGACACGGTCAGGAAGGTTTCCTTGCCGAAGAAATCGCGGCTGAAGTCGATGGCGCCCTTCTCGTCGCGCGGCAGGTTGGCCATGTCCAGCGTGGAGACGCGGAACATCTGGCCGGCACCTTCGGCGTCGGAGGTGGTGACTATCGGCGTGGAGATCCAGTAGAAGCCGTTCTCGTGGAAGTAACGGTGCGCGGCCTTGGCCAGGCAGTCGCGGATGCGCGTGACGGCGCCGAACAGGTTCGTGCGCGGGCGCAGGTGGGCGACTTCGCGCAGGAATTCCGGCGTCATCGGCTTGGGCTGAATGGGGTAGGTCAGCGGGTCCTCGACCCAGCCGACGACCTCGACCGCACTGGCCTGGATTTCGAAGGTCTGGCCTTTGCCCTGCGAGGCCACCAGGGTGCCGGTCGCGATGACCGAGCAACTGGTGGTCAGCCGCTTGACCTCGTCGAAATTGGGCAGCGCTTCGGTGGCGACGACCTGGATCGGAGCGAAGCAGGAGCCGTCGGTCACGTGGATGAAGGCCAGCCCGGCCGTACCGCGCACCGTACGCACCCAGCCGCGGACCGTGACTTCGCCGCCCGCCGGGATCTTGCCCGCGAGCGCCTGTTCGACGCTGACCACCGTCATGCCTTGAATCCTTGCCGTTTCGGGCCAATGTGGGGAAAGGCCGGAGTTTACCGAACGCCCGGCATCGCGTCGCTATAATCCCTTGTCGTAACTGATTGATCCGTACCCTCGTACGTATCCATGGAAGCCCGCCGGAGTCCTCAATGGCCGTCACCCTTGCCCCCGCCGCTCTCGAACGCGTCCAGCGCTATCTCGTCGAATCCCCCGACGCGGTCGGCCTGCGTTTCGGCGTGACCCGCACGGGCTGTTCGGGCTGGCAGTACAAGGCCGACCTGGCGCGCGAGCAGGGCGCCGACGACACGGTGTTCGAGCAGGACGGCGTGCGCATCCTCGTCGACGCGCTGAGCCTGCCGCTGGTGGACGGCACGCAGATCGACCTGGTGAAGCAGCGCCTGGGCGAGCAGTTCCTGTTCCGCAACCCCAACGTCACCGCCGAATGCGGCTGCGGCGAGAGCTTCACGACCAAGGCCGACGCGGCCTGATTTTCTTCGCTGTCGTCTTCACGGGCCCGCCGGACGCAGCGTTCCGGTCGCGCGGCCCGTCCCGGCAAAGCGGCGCGGGGTAGGCCCCGGCCCGACGGGCTAGAATGGCGGTTCCGCCGCCAGCAAGCCCGCCGAGAGCACGCCCGCCGTGAGCAACACCGCAACGCAGCCGTTCGCCGCCAGCCAGCCCGTTTCGATCCGTCAGGAAGACCTGATCCAGTCGATCGCCGACGGATTGCAGTACATCAGCTACTACCATCCGGTTGATTACATCAAGAACCTCGCCGCCGCCTACGAGCGCGAGGAATCGCCGGCGGCGAAGGACGCCATCGCCCAGATCCTGATCAACTCGCGCATGTGCGCCGAGGGTCATCGTCCGATCTGCCAGGACACGGGCATCGTCACGGTGTTCCTCGAGATCGGCATGAGCGTGCGCTGGGACGACGCGACCATGTCGGTCGAGGACATGGTCCACGAAGGTGTGCGCCGCGCGTACAACCACCCCGACAACAAGCTGCGCGCCTCCGTGCTGGCCGATCCGGCCGGCAAGCGCACCAACACCAGGGACAACACGCCCGGCGTGGTCAACGTGAAGGTCGTGCCGGGCAACAAGGTCGACGTGATCGTCGCCGCGAAGGGCGGTGGTTCGGAAGCCAAGTCGAAGTTCGCGATGCTCAACCCGTCCGATTCCATCGTCGGCTGGGTGCTCAAGACCGTACCGACGATGGGCGCCGGCTGGTGCCCGCCGGGCATGCTGGGCATCGGCATCGGCGGCACCGCCGAGAAGGCCATGCTGCTGGCGAAGGAATCGCTGATGGAGCCGATCGACATCACCGAGCTCCAGCAGCGCGGCGCGTCCAACCGAGCCGAGGAACTGCGGCTTGAGCTGTACGAGAAGGTCAACGCGCTGGGCATCGGCGCGCAGGGCCTGGGTGGCCTGACCACCGTGCTGGACATCAAGGTCAAGGATTATCCGACCCACGCGGCGAACCTGCCGGTGGCGCTGATCCCGAACTGTGCCGCCACGCGGCATGCGCATTTCACCCTCGATGGCAGCGGTCCGGTGATGCTGGACCCGCCGTCGCTGGCCGACTGGCCGGAACTGACCTACGACGCGTCCAAGGGCCGTCGCGTGAACCTGGATACGCTGACGAAGGAAGACGTCGCCAGCTGGAAGCCAGGCGAGGTGCTGCTGCTCAACGGCAAGCTGCTGACCGGCCGCGACGCCGCGCACAAGCGCATGGTCGACATGCTCAACAAGGGCGAGGCGTTGCCGGTGGACCTGCGCGGCCGCTTCATCTACTACGTCGGCCCGGTCGATCCGGTGCGCGACGAGGTGGTCGGCCCGGCCGGCCCGACCACCGCCACGCGCATGGACAAGTTCACCGAGCAGGTGCTGGCGCAGACCGGCCTGCTGGGCATGGTCGGCAAGGCCGAGCGCGGCCCGGCGGCGATCGAGGCGATCCGCAAGCACCAGTCGGCCTACCTGATGGCGGTCGGCGGTGCGGCGTACCTGGTGTCCAAGGCGATCAAGGCGGCGAAGGTCGTCGGCTTCGCGGACCTGGGCATGGAAGCGATCTACGAATTCGAAGTGCAGGACATGCCGGTGACGGTCGCGGTGGATTCGACCGGCGAGTCGGTGCACAAGACCGGGCCGAAGGAATGGCAGGCGCGGATCGGGAAGATTCCGGTCGTGGTCGAGTAAGCCGCGGCGCTTGCCTCTCCATAAAGCCCTCTCCCTTCGGGAGAGGGTTGGGGTGAGGGGCAACGAAGGGAAGGCGACGAACGACCATTGCATTGCTGCGCTGTTGCTTTGCGAAAGTCGCGCAAGATCAAAATGGATTCCAGCGTTCGCTGGAATGACGGTGAAGCTGCGGAAGGCATGACAGCCTGGGTCCCGGCCTTCGCCGGGATGACGTCATTTGTAGCCCGGGTAAGCGAAGCGCGCCCTGGGATGACGCAACGGACTCCAAAGGCAAAAGTCGCATGTCGCCATTGCAACGCGCTGCGGCGCGTTCATCGCTATCGGATCAGAGTTGCATGGCGGCGCGGTGCGCTTCGCCTACCCGGGCTACACAGGCGGCTACAGCTTCGCCACCAACCCCGCCAGCGTCTTCCGTGTCTCCTCGCGCAGCAGGTAGTCCTTCGACATCGCCTCCAGCGCGACGATGTTTGTCTCGCTGACATCGTCCAGGTCGTCCAGTCCGGCCAGAAGCTCGGCCTGCAGGCGGAAGTACCCATCGCCCACCAGATGCTGCGCGATGTAATCCACCGCGTCGGTATTGCCGTCGAACAGCACGTCGATGATGGGGATGGCCCACTCGAGCGCGCCCCATTCCTGCGCGCTTTTCAGATCGATCGGCCGGCTGCGCTCGCCGGTGCCGATCGACAGCACGACCAGGTTCTGCGCGCTGTCCACGCGAGCGTCCTTGCGCATGGCTTCGGCGATCGCGCAGGCGGTCGGATTGTTGGCGACCACGCCGCCGTCGATCATCGCCCGCGCGCGGCCTTCGACCGTCATCGCATGCGCGGGGAAATACGTGGGGGCCGCCGAAGATGCGCGGCAGACTTCCCACATCCGCAGGTCCGCATGCTCGGGCTTGAAGCTTTTGAACACGATCGGTTTTCGCGCGATGGTGTCGTAGCTGGTGATGAGCAGCGGGATCTTCGACTGCCCCAGCCGCGTGTCTCCGAAGACGCCGCGCAACACGTCCTCCAGCCCCTTCGCGTCGTAGCGCGGCGCCGAAACGCCCTGCGTGAACATCCGCCCCGCACGCGACCACAGTCGCTCGGCCATCCCCGGGAAAATCCTGTGGCGGTGCTGCCGGTAGAGTTGCGCCAGTTGCTCCGGCGACAGGCCGATCGCCAGCCCACAGCCGACGATCGCCCCGGTCGAGCTGCCGGCCAGCAGGTCGAACGACTTCAGCAGGCCCGGTTTGCCCGCACGGACCAGCGCGTCCTCGACCCCGGCCAGCCAGATGCAGCTGACCAGGCCGCGGATGCCGCCGCCGTCGAGCGAAAGGATGCGTCGCATGTCCATCGTGGCGTCTCCGTCCTGGCGATCTCCAACGAGTCGCCATGATGGAACAGCCTCTTCGCGCAGGCTGCGACGCGGCGCACGCTGCCCGTCTTATGCGACGTGGTCGTCGTAGACCTTGCGCGAGCGGAACGGCATCAGGTGCTGGCGCAGGATGCCGCGCGGCACGGTTTCCAGCTTCATCACGCCGTACTCGGCCGGCCAGCTGCGGTCCGGCGGCAGCTTGAAGGTTCCCATCAGCATGTCCACCAGCGGAAGGTGGATCGCGTAGTTCACATCGATGTAGTCGCCGTGCCGGGCGTGATGCCAGTGGTGGTAACGCGGCAGTACCAGCACGTACTCCAGCCATCCGAACCGGATGCCCAGGTTCGCGTGGGCGAGCACCGCCTGCAGGCCGACCAGGATCACATACGCATTCACCGCCGACGCCGAAAACCCCAGCACCAGCAGCGGCAGCATGACGGCGCTACGCGTGAGCAGGATTTCCACCAGATGGATGCGCGAACCGGCCAGCCAGTCCATCTCGCGGCTGGAGTGGTGCACGGCATGGAAACGCCAGAGCCATGGGGTGTTGTGGTAGGCCCGATGCAGGAGCGATTGCGCGAGATCGGCCACGAACACCGCGACCAGGAACTGCAGCCACGTCGGCATCGACTGGATCAGCGCCTTGAGCGAAGGGAATACCGTCAGTGCCGCCACGGTCGAGGTCGATGCGGTCACCAGGATCAGGATGAACTGCACCAGCACGTGGCTCATGAAGAAATAGGCCAGGTCGGTGCGCCAGCCCGGGCGCAGCGGCGAGATGGCACGCTGGCCGAGATAGCGTTCGAGCGGTACGAAAACGAGGGCGGAGAAGAACAGGGAGATGACGAACCAATCCAGCCCGAGCGAGTAGGGCGTCTTGCCGATCGCATCGAACTGGACGTTCGTGCCGCCCAGCAGCACGGCGAGCGTGGCGCTGCCCACGCCCACCAGGGCGATCCGCCGGTTGCGATCGCGCAGGATCGCCACCGTTCCCATGCAGAAGGCCGCCACCAGTCCGACCAGCAGCAGATGCCGGGCGAACTGTTCGGTATAGGCCGTGCGGAATTCCTTGCTGGTCAGCAGCTCGGGGAAGTGGAAGCAGAGCACCGCGAACAGGCTCAGCAATCCGAGCAGGGCGGCCGAGTAGGCGAAGAAGGACCGGTGCTTGCGTGCGGTAGAGATCATGGACGTCCTGTCGACGATGGGCCGCTGGAAGGATAACCGCTGCCTAGTACCACTCCAGTAGCGAAACTCCCAGACCGATGTACGTCGCCCGGTGGTTGTAGTCGATCAGGCTCTCGCCATAGCCATCGAAGATCTGCACGTGGCCGCGCAGGCTGTTGTGGATCGGAAAGCCCCAGTCCAGCTGCACGGCGCCGTGCGATCGATCCCCGCCGCGCAACGAGTGGCGACCCATGATCGAGAACTGATGCCCGCCGCGCACGTACACCAGCGTCGCATCGCCGCGGCCGACGAAATCCTCGATGTCGCGGTTGTTGTCGTCGTGGGCGCTTTCCTTGATGCGCCACCACGGACGCACCGTCAGCGCCCAGTTCTCGCGATCCAGCCCGATCATGCCGACCACGCGGTTCCAGCTGCGCGACAGCGGATCGGCGCGGCCATTGGACTGATGGTTCACGCCGATGCCGAGCAGGCGGCCGTTGAAGCCGGCCAGGTGGTAATTGTTGCGGAAGGTCAGCATGACCTCCGGCTCGTAGTTGGTTTCGCGGAAGGGGCGCGAGGTGTCCGGGCTGTAGACCTGCCAGCGCGAGGACTGGGTGTAGGCCATCCACAGATCGCCGTTGCTGCCGAAGATGTTCTCCCAGGCCTTGGTCTTGAAACTGACCTGGAACTTCGCCTCCAGCTCGTCGATCTCCAGTGGCGTGTTCACCGTGTTGTTCGGATTGGGCGAGGAGGGCTGCTGGTTCGCGTCGCTGCTCCAGAACGCAGGCAGCAGGTACATCGGCTTGTAGGCGCGGAAATTCCAGGTGCCGAGCTTGGAGTCCTTGGCCAGTTCCCAGCGGCTGTCCAGCAGCGAGCCCTTGCCCGCGTTGGCGATCGCGGTGTGCAACGTATCGTCCATCGGATACAGGTCGCTGCTGCCCGGTTCCGGCGCGCGTTCGGCCGCGGGCACGACGTCCTCGGCCAGCTCCAGGTTCTTCTGGATCGCCTTGGCCTCCTTCGCGGCGATGTCGGCGCCGCGCGTGTCCCGCCCGGCACGGCCGAGCGCCGCGTCGTAGCAGGCGAGGCGTTCGACATCGGCGTCGATGGACAGGCAGGCCTCCGGCGTCGCGGGCGCTGCGGCCGTCTGCGCGAACGCCGGGAGCGGCGCGATGGCGGCGACCGTCAGCGCGGCGCGGCAGGCGAGGGAAAGCGGCGTGTACGGGGCTTCGTGCCTGTGGGACGGCATGGGGGACTCTTCGAAGGAGGATGGAGGCGCGCGCCAGTGTCGCATCGCAACACGGGCAGGCCGTGAAGTGTGGCCGCTAGAGGAACCACGCCAGCGCGAACAGGCCGAGCATCAGGAAGGCCAGGCCCAGCTTGAGCACCACGCCCAGCACGATGCCGACCCACGTGCCGAAGCCGACCTTCGTTGCCTTGCCGACCTCGCGGCTGTGAATCAGCTCGCCGCCGAGTGCGCCAAGGAAGGGCCCGGTGAACAGTCCGATGGGACCGAAGAACAGGCCGGCGAAGGTGCCGATCATCGCGCCGGCCACCGCCAGTTTGCTGGCCCCAACGCGCTTGGCGCCCAAGGCCGTGGCGAAGAAATCGATGACCACCGACAGGGCCGTCAGGAGCCCGAGCACGACCAGGACGATCCAGCCGACCTGCTGGAAGTGGTCGGCCCAGGCGGCCAGCAGCATCCCGGCGAAAACCAGGGGCAGGCCGGGCAGGGCGGGGAGGACCGTGCCGGCGATGCCGACCAGGATCAGGACCCCTGCGAGAACGTACCAAACTACCTGTAAATCCATTTTTTATACCCCTTCCCGCCATCCACTTTGCACGGATTGCATTTTCACCCACCTCGGGTTACGTTGCGGGCGCTGTGTTTGCCGGTCACCGTGAATCGTGGCCCGATGCGGTTGATCATCGATCCGCTACATCGTTGCACCTCGCTTCCTCCTTGCAACCAGCACGTGGCGCGCCACGTTTTCAACCAGCAACGTTTCAAGGAGTAAGTGCCAATGTCAGGTCGTGAAACTGGTACCGTCAAGTGGTTCAACGATGCTAAGGGCTTCGGCTTCATCAGCCGCGAGAACGGTGAAGATGTGTTCGTGCACTTCCGCGCCATCCAGACTCAGGGCTTCAAGAGCCTGAAGGAAGGCCAGAAGGTCACCTTCACCGTCGTGCAGGGCCAGAAGGGCCTGCAGGCCGACGCCGTCCAGCCGCTCTGATCATCGAGCGCCGCGGTCGCGACCTGTCGCGACAGGCATGAGAAACCCGGCGAAAGCCGGGTTTTTCTTTTCCGGATCGATAACCGGTTCGTGTGCGACGGGTTTTCCTGCGCGCTATCGGAATCGACAAACCCCGGAAACATCCGTGCAATGAAAACGGCCCGCTTGCGCGGGCCGTTCTGTTTTTGCCTGGCGCAGGCAATAGGTTACTGCGCGTGGGCCTTGCCGTCGTAAACGCGTACGTAGGAACCTTCGCGAACGTTGCCCAGGTCGCGCTGCGTGACCACGGTGGTGCGGCCATCGTTCATGCGCACATACACGTTGTACGAGGCGCCGGTGGTGTTCTTCTGGATCGCGTTGCCGGCGACCGCGCCGCCGACCGCGCCGGCCGCCGCGGCGACGTTCTGGTTGCCCTTGCTGCCGCCGGTATGGCGGGAAATCTCATGGCCGGCAACGGCGCCGACGATGCCGCCGAGTACCGCGCCGGTGGCGCTGGGCGCCGCGCTGCCGGTGGTGACCTGTTCGATGCGGGTCACGGTGCCGCAGTCGTAGCACTGCGCGGGGGGGGCGGTGCTGTAACCGCCCCCGCTGCCGTAGCTGGGCGACGTGCTGTAGCCCGGCGACGACGTTGCGCAGCCGGCGAGTGCGATCGTGGCGGCAGCGGCGACACCGAGCAGACGGACGTTCTGGATATTCATGCGCGACTCCTTGCTGGAGGTTGGGATGGCCGGGCATTGGAGTCCCGTCGCCATGGCGGTCACGCTAGACGCGGCGCGGTGAACCAAGGGTCAATGTCGGCGCTTCGCGCGACGCGGCTTTCCGGATCGTTCAGTCAACGCGGGATCATCGATGAAAGACGCGTAACGAACGACGCGTCGCGCAGACGCGTCGATCAAAGAGACGTCGATCAAAGACACGTCGATGAAAGGCGCGTCAACGGAAATCCTGGTGGCATCCCTTGCACGTTTCGCCGAGGTCGGCGACCGTCGTGCTCACGCCCGCACAGTTCAGCGGCGGACTGGCCAGCGCCGAATCCAGTCGAGCCCGCATGCGGCTGGCGTGTTCGGCGAAGCGCTGGTCGTCGGCGAGGTCCGGGAACGCCGGCTCCAGATCGTCGGCCATCACGCGCAGCGCCTTGAGGTTGGGCAGCACGTCGGTGGCGGCGCAACGGTTCTGTTCGACCTTCTTCTTCAGCGCGCCCATGTGCCATTGCTGCACGTGCATCACGCTGCCGGGGAAATGGTCCTTGCGGGCGTCGAGCGCGCGCATCGCCATCACCGTGGCGACCACGCCGATCACCAGGCCGATCAGGAAGAGGAACAAATAGCGCGATGCACTGCTGCGCGAACCGCTGGGCTGGGTGGACATGCCTGGCCTCCGTGGAAATCGGCCGCACCATACCACGCACCCCGCGCGGCCTCCGTGCGCGCGGCGCTTACAATGTCGCGATGACGACGTCCGCCGCCCCCGAACAGACCATCCCCGAACATGCGCTCGATCCGGCCTGGCTGGAACGCTTCGCCGGCGTGGATCGCCTTTACGGAACCGGCACCGTCGCGCATCTGGCCGGCTGCCGCGTCGCGGTGATCGGCATGGGCGGCGTGGGCTCGTGGGTGGCCGAAGCACTGGCGCGCACGGGCGTGGGGCACCTGACGCTGATCGACGCGGACGACCTGTGCGTGTCGAACACCAATCGCCAGTTGCCGGCGCTGGCCGGCCAGTATGGTCGCGTGAAAGTGGAGGCGATGGCCGAGCGCAGCCGCGCCATCAATCCGCAGATCACGGTGGAGGCGATCGCCAGCTTCGTCACCCCGTCGAACCTGGAGGAAATGCTCGATCGCGGCTTCGACCTGGTCATCGACGCCTGCGACAGCTTCCGCACCAAGGTCGTCATGGCCGCGTGGTGCCGGCGCCGCAAGCTGCCGCTGATCGTGGTCGGCTCGGCGGGCGGGCGCACCGATGCGACGCTGGTGCGCGTGCGCGATCTTTCCCGCACCGAGCACGACGCGATGCTCGCACTCGTGCGCAAGAAGCTGCGCGGCGAGTTCAACTTCCCGAAGAACGCCGACCGTTACTTCGGCATCTCGGCGATCTACTCGCTGGAAAACGTGAAGTACCCCCAGCCCGACGGCACGGTGTGCGGCATCCGCCCGCAGGTGTCGGGCGATGCGGCGCTGAAGCTCGATTGCGGCGCGGGACTGGGCGCGGCGACGCACATCACCGGCACCTTCGCGTTCGCCGCCGTGGGGCGCGCGCTGGAGCTGCTGCTCAAGCGCAAGGGTGCGGCGAAGGGCTAACCGATAGCGAACAGCCGCTCGGCATTGACGCAGGTTGCGCGCGCCACTTCTTCCGTTTCGACGCCGCGCAATTCGGCGATCGTCTCCAGCACACGAGTGATGCGTGCCGGCTCGTTGCGCTGCCCGCGAATGTCGGAATCCGGCTGGTCGGGCGCGTCGGTTTCGAGCAGCAGGAATTCCAGCGGCATTCTCGCCGCCAGCCGGCGCAGGCGGTTTGCGCGCTCATAGGTCACCGGTCCGCCGAGGCCTAGCAGGAATCCCTGCTTCCACAACTGGCGTGCCTGTTCCTCGCTCCCGGAAAAGCTGTGCACCACGCCGCGCAGGCCGCCGACGCGACGGATCGACGCGATCACCGCATCCACCGCGCGGCGCGCATGCACGATCACCGGCAGGTCGAACTCGCGCGCGATCTTCAACTGGCCGTCGAAGAAGTGCTGCTGCCGTTCCGGATCGAGTCCTTCGACGAAGTAATCCAGCCCGCATTCGCCGACGGCGACCGGTCGTTCGCGTTCGATCCAGTCGCGCAGTTCGTCCAGATGCGCGTCGGTGTGCCGATCGAGCAACAGCGGATGCAGGCCGTAGGCGGGATGGAGTCCGTCGTCCTGCGCGCAGACCTCCCGCAACTTCGGCCAGCTTGCCGCGTCGATGGCCGGCACGATCTGCCGATGCACGCCGGCCTCGCGGGCGCGCGCGATCACTTCGTCGCGATCGCGGTCGAACTCGCCGTCGTCCAGGTGGCAATGGGTGTCGACGAGCGGATGCACGGCGTCAGCGCTGCGCCGGAGGAGGCAGTGGTTCCTTGCGCTTCTTCCAGCTGGCCAGCAGGAGCGTACCGAGGCCGAGCAGGAGTTCGTCGGCCAGGGGAATGAAGTCCGGGATCAACACGTCGGCGACGAACAGCGCCGCCGTCACCAGGAACAGACGGGGGAAGCTGAGCCTGGAGAGGAACCCGAGGATCGGAGCGGTAAATAGGGAAGGCATTTGGCAGATCCGGTTTGACGGTGGTCCCAGAGACGTGAACAAGCGTGCCTAAACCAGTTCACAGTTTCGACAGCTTGATGTTAAAAAATCGGCGGCCGTTCAGCTTTCCGG
>Ga0102589_1004185_pt1 | contig 13913 bp, 14 predicted proteins | sample AraplaMF_Col_mLB_FD_76858 | JGI IMG/M metagenome (GOLD analysis project Ga0102589, IMG submission 76858) | Arabidopsis root microbial communities from the University of North Carolina, USA - plate scrape MF_Col_mLB | ecosystem: Host-associated > Plants > Roots > Endosphere | place: USA... | reverse complement strand
CATTCATTACTACAATTGTGTGCGAATTCAGGAAAAATTAAACTACCTACCCCCTAAAGAATATAAGGGACAGGTAGTTTAGGTGTTTTGATGTGTGTCCCATTTTCAGGGTTCACTTCAAAAAAAGCAGTGCTTTTTTAAAAAATAATTTGTGAAACTTTTCACAAATTAGACACACACAATTAAAAATATTTCGTGTATAGTAAAATCATGAAATGATGCTTCACACATAAACTTGTGAAATATTTCACAAACAATGGAATTCATGTAGGGAAAGTAATTCTATTTTTTTATGCTAAATGGGACTTTTAGAGACCCTGAGGGACAATTAAAGTCCATATAGCGGAATTGGAGGAATTCACATGGTAGTCAAAGAGAAAGTTGTAAATGAAATGCAAGAAGTAACAGAAATGATTGATACGTTGGTAAAGAACGGTCAGGCAGCTTTACAAGCATTAGAGGATTTTACACAAGAGCAAATTGACAACATTGTACATGAAATGGCACTTGCAGGTGTAGATCAACATATGCCACTTGCAAAAATCGCTGTTGAAGAAACCGGGCGTGGTGTATATGAAGACAAATGCATCAAAAATATATTTGCCACTGAATATATTTGGCATAGTATGAAAAAAGACAAAACAGTAGGAATCATTCATGAGGATCCTCATGAAGAAGTGATCGAAATTGCAGAACCAGTCGGTGTAGTTGCTGGGGTAACACCAGTAACGAATCCAACTTCGACAACGATGTTTAAAGCGTTAATCGCAATGAAAACAAGAAATCCAATTATTTTCGCATTTCATCCTTCTGCACAAAATTGTTCAATTGCAGCAGCAAAAACATTACGTGATGCGGCAGTGAAGGCAGGGGCACCAAAGAATTGTATCCAATGGATCAAAAAACCTTCTGTTGAGGCAACAAAGCAATTAATGAATCATGAAGGGGTTGCGCTTGTTTTAGCAACTGGGGGTGCAGGAATGGTGAAATCAGCATATTCTACTGGTAAACCAGCTCTTGGCGTAGGACCAGGAAACGTACCTTGTTATATAGAGAAATCAGCGCATGTAAAACGTGCTGTAAATGATTTGATTTTATCAAAAACTTTTGATAACGGTATGATTTGTGCTTCTGAACAAGCGATCATTGTAGACAAAGAAATTTACAATGATGTGAAAGAAGAAATGATAGCAAATAATTGTTACTTTGTGACAGAAGATGAGCGTAAAAAATTAGAGAAGCTTGTTATTAATGAAAATACATGTGCAGTAAATAGTGATATCGTCGGAAAATCAGCGTATTATATTGCTGCATTAGTCGGAATTACAGTGCCAGAAGATACAAAAATGCTCGTTGCTGAAATTAAAGGTGTAGGTGCTGATTATCCACTATCTCGCGAGAAATTAAGTCCAGTACTTGCTTGTGTAAAAGCAAATTCACTTGAAGAAGGATTCACATATTGCGAAGGAATGTTAGAATTAGGCGGCTTAGGTCATTCAGCGGTTATTCATTCGACAAATAAAGAAGTGCAAAAACAATTTGGTTTACGTATGAAAGCGTGCCGTCTCATTGTAAACGCACCGTCATCACAAGGTGGAATTGGTGATATATATAATGCATTTATTCCATCACTCACACTTGGATGTGGTTCATATGGAAAGAACTCAGTTTCTCAAAACGTAACGGCAACGCATCTATTAAATATAAAAAGACTTGCAAGTAGAAAAAAGAATTTGCAGTGGTTCAAATTACCACCTAAAATTTATTTTGAAAAACATGCGACAGGGTATTTAGCAAATATGCCAAATATTTCACGCGCATTTATTGTAACGGATCCTGGAATGGTCGAGCTTGGTTATGTGGATACAGTAACGCACTATTTACGTAAACATACAAATGATGTGAAGGTGGAGGTATTCTTTGAAGTAGAGCCAGATCCATCAGATGAAACTGTATTTAAAGGTGCTGAAATGATGAGGAGTTTCAAGCCAGATGTGATTATCGCCCTTGGCGGTGGATCGGCAATGGATGCAGCAAAAGGAATGTGGCTCTTCTATGAGCATCCAGAAACAACATTCTTTGGAATAAAGCAAAAGTTTTTAGATATAAGAAAACGTACATGTAAATATCCGAAGCTTGGGAACAAAGCGCAGTTTGTTGCGATTCCAACAACATCAGGAACAGGGTCAGAAGTGACGCCATTTGCGGTTATTACAGATAAGAAGAATAATATAAAATATCCGTTAGCTGATTATGAATTAACGCCAGATGTAGCGATTGTCGATCCGCAATTTGTCATGACAGTGCCACCGCATGTAACTGCAGACACTGGCATGGATGTATTAACGCATGCAATTGAAGCATACGTGTCTATTATGGCAAATGATTATACAGATGGTTTAGCATTAAAAGCGATTGATCTTGTATTCAAATATTTACCGAGAGCATATAAAGATGGCAAAGACGAAGAGGCGCGTGAGAAAATGCATAACGCTTCTGCGATTGCTGGAATGGCGTTTGCCAATGCGTTCCTTGGCATTAATCATAGTTTGGCGCATAAAATTGGTCCGGAATTTCATATTCCGCACGGACGTGCCAACGCAATCTTAATGCCACATGTTATTCGTTATAATGCAATCAAACCAAGAAAACATGCATTATTCCCAAAATATGAGCACTTTGTTGCTGACGAACGTTATGCCCATATCGCAAGAATGCTTGGACTTCCAGCGAGCACAGTAGAAGAAGGCGTAGAATCACTCGTACAAGCGATTATTGCTCTTGGAAAAGAATTGAATATTACTATGAGCATTGCTGGACAAGGTGTGGAACAAGAAGCATTTGAAGAAGTTGTTGGCATGTTAGCGGAAAGAGCCTTTGAAGATCAATGTACAACAGCAAACCCAAAATTACCGCTGATTTCAGAGCTGCAAGAAGTATATATGGAAGCATACAAAGGAGTGTAATAAATGGGAAAGAGCCGCATTTTAGCGGCTCTTTTATTTTGGAAAACTTCTCCCTCATTGGCTGTATTTGCTTGTCTCAGAGGCTATTAGAATATGATACAGTGAGAATGAGGAGTGGTAAAGAGATGAAAGAATTACAACAGAAAATAGCAGATTATATTCGCTTCGGTCAAGTTCTTCTCGCACTAGCCACATTTTTAATGATTGGTTTATTGATTCCCAATGGAGGAAGAGAAACTGTACAATCCTTTGCAATGATGGGTGTTATAGTCTTATTTTTAGGAATGTCATTTTTCTTTTTTAAGCGTGTTAAAGCGTTGCGTGATAGGTTAGAGGAGAACGATTATGAATCAAATTGATAGATGAAACGCTATGAAAAGAGTGTATCTTTTTGTAGCGTTTTTTTCGTATAAAACTTTATATACGATTTATATTGACAATGATAATCTTTATCAATTAGAATGGAGTAGAATTAAGTTCTAATTTAAGGTCATTTGTGAACGGAAAGTTCTTGTCCATTGTTAGAACAAGATAAATATCTAGTATATACTTGAAAAATCCCCCCCTCAACTGTAGTTTTCTTTATACTAGTTATGATATGGATGCAGTAGACAAGTCTTTGTCTACTGTCTTTTTTTCGTTAAAACTTGTATATCGCTGTAATCAGTGATGATAAAGTCCGCATACGGTGTTAATTCTTCTATTGCATGTTCATGATTGGCAATGCCTACAGCAATACTTCCAGCCTCTTTAGCCATTTTTACATCTACAATAGTATCTCCAACCATTACTAGATCATTTGGTTTAATATTAAGCTGTTCACATGCTTTGGTAATCATTTCTGGATGAGGCTTTCCGTTTTCTACATCTTCTGGCGTAAAGAGAAATTGAAGAGATGGTATGTTAAGTAAATCAATACATTTTTTTGTTCTCACCTTATTATCTGAGGTAAGAATACCTGTGTATATTCCTTCTTTTTGCAAAGAAATAATGCATTCAGTTATACCTGGAATAGGATGAAAAGCTTGTTCAATGGATAATTGCTCATTACTTTCTTCAAATATGGTAGTAGTAAGCTCTTTGCAACGATGCCATGGATATTTTTTGATTTGATATAAAAGGCTAGCAACAACAATAATTTCTTCTTCTTCAGATGCGACTGCTAATAGGCCTTTAAAATCAACTTTGTTTGGAGGTACAAATCCAACTGCTTTTTCCCACAGCGGTTCATACTTTTTACCGACAATTTGTGAAAACTTGTATTTTCGCAGTCTATCAATTTCCTGCCAAAATGGAATCGCGTGAAATAATGTACCATCCTTATCAAAGGCAATTGCTTTCGTTTCAATAACCTCTCCAGAAATTTGAATTTTCCCCATATTTCATGTCACCTCGTTTATAATAGTTACCATATACTGTACATTCTGAAATGCATTACAGGTCAAGGAGGGAGTTAAGATTTCTACAATTGAAGATATCGCTAAATTAGCCGGAGTGTCTAAAGCAACAGTTTCCCGTGTGATCAATCATCATCCGTATGTACGTCCAGAATTAAGGGCGAGAGTGCAGGCGATTATTGATGAAAAAAATTATGTGCCTGTGGCAACGGCGAAAGATCTACGTCGTCTACAAACAAATTTAATCGGTGTAGTCGTACCAAATTTACATCATCCCTTTTTTAGTCAGTTAATTCAAGAGTTAAGTGGTATTTTAAAAATAGATCGTTATGATGTCGTGATATTACAATCGAATTATGAAGTTGAGAGAGAAAGAGAATTTTTACAATATATTAGGACGAAAAAGTTAGATGGGCTTATTTTTACTACACTTTCTTTGCCAATAGAGGAAATAGAGCTTGCGATAACTTCAGGAGCAATTGTTATTTGTAATGAACATGTAGAAACAGAACTCGTATCTACAGTTCAATTTGATGAAGAGTTAGCCGGTTATATTGGAACGAGGCATCTTTTGGAAAATGGATATACACGTATAGGGTTTTGTTACGATACATTAAAAAGTAAAGCGCAGAGACAGAGATACCAAGGCTATAAACGAGCTTTAAAGGGGTACGATATACAGGTGCAACGAGAATGGATATTTTCGAATTGCTGTGGACTGAAGGATGGAAAGAATATTATACATATCATTCAATCTATGCAAAATGCACCTGATGCAATTTTTTCAGGTAGTGATGAGATAGCTGCTGGAATCATTATGGAAGCGCAGCGATTAAGAATTCGTATCCCACAAGATTTTGGTGTTATGGGATTTGATAATCAAGAACTCTCCATGATCATGCACCCTAATATAACAACGATTAATACCTCCATCAAAAGTATGGCAAAGAATTCTATCGTATTATTGCATAAACAATTACGAGGAGAGCATGTACAGCGTATACAATTGCCTATCTCAGTTATAGAAAGAGAATCTACAAGAAAGGAGTAGGAGTATGTTCCATACAGATCGTTTACAATTTCGTAAATATACAATGGCTGACTTAGAGTTTTATGCATCCTTATGGGGAAATGAAAAAGTAATGCGCTACATTGGGAATGGAATGCCGAAAACATACGCACAGTGTAAAAAAAGTCTTGAAAGCTGGGTGCTTGCTAGTTATAAAAACGGTTTAGGATTATTTCTAATGATTGAAAAGGGAACAGATACACCAATTGGTCACGCAGGGCTCGTTAGGCAACAAGTAGATGGCAAAGAAGAAATTGAAATTGGGTACTGGTTACTTCCTGAATATTGGGGGAAAGGGTATGCAAAGGAAGCAGCAACAGCTTTTCGAGATTACGGCTTTCAAGGGTTAAGACTAAATAAACTCATTTCCCTTATTAATCCAGATCATCCTGCATCTATCTTTGTCGCTCGAAAAACAGGAATGAGTTATGAGAAGACAGCATCATTTCATGGAATAGATATTCTTGTATATGCAATTAAAAGAGCTGGATAAACCCTGCTCTTTTAAAGAATGAGGCCACTCAATACCATTAATAGATTTAAAACTATATGCCATATAGTAGCTGGAATGATGCTATTTGACTTCACAACTATTCCTCCATAAAATATACCAGCTAAAATGAAAGCGGTGGAAACACTCCAAGAAAAACCTAAAGAATAATGCTGGAAACCAAAACTAATGCTTGTAAGCAAAATAGCCCATTTTTCACCAAACTGATTTGTAAACTGATGTAATAAGATTCCTCGCCCAATACATTCTTCTAATGCGCCATTGATAACAGAAAACAATATGGGAAATAACATAATATGTTGTATGTAAGACAAATCTTTTTGCAGTAGAAAAGGTATAAAAGTGATGATATTAATAGAGATGGCGATGATGAGAAATAGATAAATTTTTACTTGATGAGGTCCTTTCCAAATAAAAGGCATATGTAAGGTATGGTTCCATTGTGGTTGATTCCAATTTAGAGATATCCGCTGTTGGCGTGCAAGAGCATCTAAGAGAAATGGTAAAAAAACAAGAAGTAGGCAAAGACGTTTTACAATAATTGTTAGTTCTCTTGAAGAAAATGAAATTTGATTCATAGCAGATAAATAAAAGGAAAATCCCATTCCAAATAAAAGAGAAGTCCATACAAAACGATGATAATGTTGCTTTTTAAGCAAAGGAAGTAATGTAAGAATCCATAGACTAAAAAATACTATATTAGTAGTTTGCACGGTAATTATAAGGAATGTAAAAGAAAGCAGTAAGGAAAATTTCTCCATCTTTTTCTCTTTTTAAAAAGGTAATATTTATCTCTTAAAGAATAGTATATAACAATAAAAGGGGGAATGGGATTGTATATTTATCATAATGGACTCATTATTCGAGAAGGAACGACAGGTGTACCAGCTTATGCAATTAAAAGTTTATTTGAAGATGCGGGCTGGAGCAACAATAGCATTCCATCTTGGCAAATTGAAAAATTTACGATAGCATTTGAAAATTCAACATGGGCTTTTACGATTTGGGATGATGAAGAAATGATTGCGATGGTTCGTGTCATTTCTGATCAGATCATGGCTGCCAATATTATGGATTTAGTTGTGAAGTATGAATATAGAGGAAAGGGATTAGGCAAGAAGCTCGTTTCCCTTTGTATGCAGAAACTACCCCATGGGGATTGGTTTGCACATACATCTGCGAATAATTTTGATTTTTATCGTAGTTGTGGTTTTGAAGTACGTGATTTATCCCAAAATGGGACATGTGCTTATTACGGTTATAATGAAGCAAAAAAAGAGGGGCATCGATAGAATAGCGATTGAAAACTATAAAATGAACTATCATTCATTTTATAGTTTTTTTATGTTAAAATTATAAAGAAAATTCAGAATCTTGAAAAGGGGGATGAAATTGAATATTAAAGTAGGAGATATGTTTCGTTATGAAAGAACATTTACAGAAGAAGAGGTTTTGGAATTTGCTCATCTTACAGGGGATAAAGGGAGACATCATATGGAACATGATGAGCAGGGACGTTTAATGGTACATGGTTTATTAACTGCAAGCATTGGAACGAAAATTGGTGGAGATGTACATTACATAGCACGGGAATTTGTAAGTGAATTCATCAGGCCCGTTTTTACTGGAGATACAATTACTTGTGATGTAACTCTTACAAGTGTAGAACAAATGGAAGGGTACAAAAAGGTATCTATGGAGTTGATTTATCGTAATCAAAAAGGTAAAGACGTATTAGTAGGAACAAGTTACGGGATCATACGAGAGTAACGTGTATATTGTTCATATAAAAGTTAAAAGGCATTGCAAACATATCGTTTGCAATGCCTTTTAATATACGCGCTTTCGATTTTCAGCATGGCTAGAGATGAGTAATAATGCAGATTCTTCGCCAATATTACGCACAATATGTGGCACGCATGCACTCCAGGAGAAAGAATCTCCTTCTTCCACAATCGCGATATCTTCTCCATGTTGTACTTCTAATTTACCGCGTAATACAAGATGACATTCTTCACCTTCATGAGCATTTGGTGTGTTTTCTTTTGGGAATCCAACTGGAATCTCTACTAAAGATAAACGAAGGCCTCCCTGTTCAGCGACATGCTCAATCCTTTGTTCATCTTTTCCATATACACTATATTTTCGTTCCTCTTTTTTTACAATTTTCATGTGATCTTTTTGCTCAAGTAATAAATAAGGAAGAGGAACGTTTAAAAATTTGGAAATTGTTTCTAAAGTTGAGATGGATGGGGACGTTTTATTATTCTCGACTTGACTCATAAAACCTTTAGAAAGTCCCGTCCCTTCACAAATTTGGGCGATAGTAACGCCTCTGCGTTGACGAATTTCACGTATTGCAGAACCGATATTCATAATAATCAAGCTCCTTTTTTGTAGACAACTATTTGTATCATAGCAAAAAAAACATTTTTTTCTCAAGAAAAATAAATTGACGAATAAAAATTTTTATTGTATGTTTTGTAATGTAAATAAAAGATTTATATTACAAAACAATAGAGGAGAGAACAAAATGAATCAACATATTGGTAATTTAATTATTCGTATCGTATTAGGAGTAACGTTCTTTATGCATGGTTTGACAAAGTTTCAATCAGGGATTGATAATATTGCAGGATGGTTTACAAGCATTGGTTTACCTGGAGCGCTTGCATACGGCGTAGCGACGGTAGAATTAGTTGGTGGTCTATTATTGATTATTGGTTTAGGTGTACGTTATATTGGATTATTATTCGCACTTATTTTAGTTGGGGCAATTGTAAAAGTGAAATGGTCTGCTGGTTTATTAGGCGATGGAAAGAATCCAGGGTATGAACTAGACCTTGCTTTATTAGCAATGGGCCTTTACTTATTCGTTGTTAAAGCTGAAGGTTTTGTAGATAATTTCTTAAAAGCAACTGTATTCAAAAAAGATTAATCGAAATGGGGGCATAACAATATGAGCTTTCAACTTCATCCCAATACAACACTCGGTGTTGTGCATTTATATGTATCGAATGTAAAGACATCACTGACGTTCTACACAGAGGTATTACGTTTGAAAGTGATAAAAGAAGAAGAAATGATCGTTACGCTTGGTAATGAAAATAATGAACCGCTTCTTATAATAGAGGAGAAAGAAAATGCTCTTCCAAAACAAAGAAGTCGAACTGGTTTATATCACTTTGCAATCTTACTACCAAGTAGACAAGATTTAGCAAATATTCTTCGTCACCTTGTGCAGAAAGTATATCCGTTACATGGCGGGGCAGATCATTACTTTAGCGAAGCAATTTATTTAGCTGACCCAGATGGAAATGGAATTGAAATTTATCAAGATCGTCAAAGAGAAGTGTGGCGAGATGAAAAGGGAGAGCTTCCGTTTGTTAGCAACCCATTAGATGGTGAAGGATTATTGCAACAAGGAAATGCGTGGAACGGATTTCCAAGGGGAACGGTAATGGGGCATATCCATTTGCATGTTGCTGATTTAGAAGAAGCAAAACGTTTCTATGTAGATGGACTTGGATTTGAAGTAACGATTCCAGCTCGAAACGGTGCATTATTTGTTTCAGCAGGTGGTTATCATCATCATGTTGGTTTAAACACATGGCAAGGCGAAGGTGTGCCGCCGCAAATGCAAGATTCCGTTGGTTTGAAATATTTCACCATTGTACTAGCAGATGAAAAACAAAAAGAGCAAATGTGTGAAAGCTTAAAATATATTGGCGCGGTTGTTATGTACAAAGAGGGAATATTACAAGTAGAGGATCCATTTGGCCACTGCATTCACTTAATTACAAAAGGAGAAGCCTAAATAAAGGCTTCTCTTTTTTTACTTTCTTATAATTGCTTTTTCATTTTGTAAAAAAAGTTCATTAAACTGTCTTGCGAGTTCGAAATCAAGTTTTGTTAAACCTTTTGCATTCCATGATGACAAAGTAATAATGACTGCTTTATACTGAATAAGGATAAATGGATGGTGATTGTGTTCTTCTGATAGTTTGGCTGCTTCAGAGACAAATTCGACACCTTTTAAGTAGTCGGAAAACATATATTTTCTTTCAATCCATTTTTCATCTTTCACTGTCCATTTATCTAACTTTGTTAATTCCTCTCGTACTTCTTCATCTGTTAGTCGTTGCATTATTTTTCACATCCTTTATTGAGAGTAGAGTAAGACCATTATTAATTAAACGTTGAACAGATTCGTTTTTTGTAAAAGTAGATAGCTGTTGTAACAACTGAGCAGATGTTTCGTGTCCTTTGTTATGTTCTAAAAGCAATTCTAAAATTTCAAGACGAAGTAACCATTCTTTTGTAAAGAACTGATTTAGGACTTCTTGAATTGTTACTAATTGTTCTACATGTGAATTTTGTAACATGCCTTCATTTCGAATATCGCGAACAGTTTGATACATACGATCAAGCTCCGTTAAGGTAAGTGATGTAGGTGTTTCTTCTGCTTCTTCCTCTACTCCGAAGAATGCTGCCACGTCTGCTGCACCTGGGAATACAGAAGTGATTTCTGAACCAACTGCCATGTCAAACGCTCCCCATGAGGCATCAAATAATAGACGATCTTTGTAAATCACTGTGCAATTTGTAAATGAAATAAGAGCGATTTTTTTATCGTTTTTCACAATATCAGTCACTGTTCCTTTTACGTGAACACCGCTTGTGAAGAAGAGTTCCGCTTGATTACCAATGATAACGCCTAATGATTGTAACTCTTCATCTGTACAATCCTCGAGTGAGATATTTCTTTCTAATAAACCAACTGGTGTACCAAAGCCATCTTGATGTACAGCTGTAGAATGATTTGGTAGTTGTTTATTATTTAGTGCTAATGCAGTCGGTGTGTTTGTTTTCATGTAAATCACTCTACCTGCATCATCTTGAATTTTTTCTGCAAATGTACCTGTAATTTGTAAACCACTACTTAATTGAGCGGTTGCATTGTTTTCAGAACGAATTGCTTTTTCTAATCCTTTTGCGCCACCTGTCTTGAAAGCCATTGTTTCAGAGAAGTTCTCAAGTGCCTCTGTTAATTCTTCAAATGACTCGCATACAAATAGCTGTGGCTGCATTTTTGTAACATCATATGTCGTTTGTATACAAGTTTCAATGGAGAATGGAACTTTTTCAACAGCGTCTGTTAAACAATGTTTGCTCTCACCAACAGAGGAAAGAAGACCAGCACCGTAAATTTTTGGATTATTTATATCTCCAATTAAGCCGTACTCGACTGTCCACCAGAAAAGACGAGAAATTTGTTCTGCTTCTGATAAGCCAGAAACAAGCTTTTGCTTTTCTGCAACTTCTTTTTCAGCTGCTACAACTTCTTCTGGTGTAGAAGTTGGACTTTCTTTCACAATTGTTAAAGTACGTACAGCTTCAAAAGCATCGTGCTCTTCTTTCGTTGAAAATGCTTTTGCTCCAATTTGTCCAAATCGTTTTACATATTTTGCATATGTAGGGTCAAGTAAAATCGGTGCATGCCCAGCTGCTTCATGAACGATATCAGGCGCTGGCGTATATTCAATGTTTTCTACTTTACGAATATCTGTTGCGATCGGTAATAAACCATGCCCTTGAAAATCAAAGAACGCTACGCCAGGAATAAGACCGTCAATCGTTACGGCGCCCCAGCCACTTGGTGCTAAACATTCATTCATTTCTTCCACCTTTGGAATCGCATCTATATTAATACCAGATGATTGCAGTCCGTTCACATAGGCTGGATGAGCAACATCTTTTAAAAAGTTATGATTTTGTCTCATAATGTAACGCCATACAGCGTGATTAATTGGTGTATATTGATCGTAATGCTGCGTGGATACAAATGGTTTTAAATGTGATGGAATTTCTGTTTTTGTTGTCATTCATACATCCCCCTTTTTATACGTAAAAACTGCTCTCGTTCCTTTTACGTATATCACCTCCTTTCAAAAATTGTAAGCGCTTATAAAATTTTATCATAAGATTCGGAATTATTTAATATTTGTTTTGTGAGAAACAGAAAAAGACCCTATCGGAAAATCCGATAGGGGCGGAAAAATAGCGGGATCACCTTAGGTACGAGAATGCTTACATCTCAGTTACTGATAACGGAAAAATCCGTCTTTTTCTTCATGTACAAAGCATTATGAAAAATTATAATTTGCACAAACCATCAGTTCACTGAGTCATAGATATAAGCCGCTACTAGGGATGCCTTAAAAGCTATAATTCGTTCAATTAAATTATGTTTTTTATAAAAATATATTTAAAAAGTTGTCAATGTAATAATCTTTTTCAAATAGTAAATAGGCGGGCATGATAAAGGAGATTAATTATGGGGGGATGAAGGAGAAAGATGTGGAAAAAACTGCTTATTTTTATACTTTGTATTTGTTACTTGCAAGAAACTACTCTTGATGTTCAAGCTGAGGAAAAAGATATACGAGTAGCGTTTATTCGTAATCATGATCTCTGGGTCAAACTTGATGGAAAAGAAAAACAAATAACAAAAGGAGAATACATAACAAAACCCAAATGGTCACATGATGGAAAGTGGATTGCATATGCAAAAGGTGAAGAGCAAAAAGAGCTCGAATTGTACCACGTTGTGGATGGGGAAAAAGTTGTTCCTTCTCAAACAGAAGCAACGAATTATCAATGGTCGCCGGTAGAAAATATAATTGCATTTGAATTTACAGGTACATTAAATACATTTGATGCAGAGAAGAAGAATGCAACGTTTGAAAATGTATCATCGGGTGTTGGTGATTATGCATGGTATCCAGATGGAAAGAAATTTCTTGTTTCGTCTGAGGCTCAGTTGCTTCCAACGGGTTGGACAGGAGCACAGTTATATGAAGTACAAAAGGATGCTGGAATGAATCCTAATAAAATGAAACACCTGTATACATTACCGAGTATGCAGGAGGATTTTCTTGCTTATGTTGCAAGTAATTTCAAGTGGTCTCCAAATGGAAAGTGGATTGCATTTTTAGCTGTTCCAACCGCTTCGTGGTCAGCGGATAGTAATACACTTTGTCTTTTGAAAGCGGATGGGAGTCATTTTGAAAAAGTAGATCAAATGTTATTAAATAGCCAGTGGATACAATGGGCTCCATCGAAAAATACATTGGCTTATATTGAAGGAAGCGGGAGAATTGCATTAGAAAATAAACATTTAAAAATAAAAGAAGTCCCTGCCCTTCAGCAAGAAAAATTTACGCCTAAAGGGGATGTTGATTGGGATTTCACATGGCATAATGACGAACTTATTACACTTTCAAGAGCTCGAGAAATGGAGTGGAAAAATGAAGAAGAAAAAAGATCATTCCCTTCTTTATACCAAGTAAATATTCAATCAAATCGCCAGCGCCAAATTACAACTCCCCCAAAAAAATATGGGGATTACAATCCAGTTTATATAAAGCGTGAAAATCAACTGACATGGATGCGTTCTGACCGTAAAAAGGCAGATATGTGGTTGGCGAATGGGGATGGAGCAAAAGCGAAGAAATGGATTGAAAATATAGATGTACCCGAGTGGTATTATGAAAAATGGAATTGGGAAAATGTTATTGCTGTAAAAGAAGATTGAAAAAAGCCGCCTAAAAGTGAAGTGACCCTTAAAAGTTAGACACGGTTATTTCATTAGGCAGCTTGATAAAAGTGAGTCCGGTATTGTACCGGGCTCATTTTTAATTTTGCCTTTATCCGTTTGGTATTATAATAATCTATATATTTTTCTAATTCTATTTTGAAATGCTCTACACTTTCAAACTCTTTTATGTAGAGAAATTCAGACTTCATGATTCCAAAGAAATTCTCCATTACTGCGTTGTCGTAACAGTTGCCTTTACGAGACATACTTTGTACGATACCTCTTTCTTGTAATGCGTGACGGTACTGTTTCATTTGATAATGCCAACCTTGATCTGAATGCATCAATAGTTGGTGACTTTCAGGTAAAC
>Ga0102589_1004184_pt1 | contig 13914 bp, 12 predicted proteins | sample AraplaMF_Col_mLB_FD_76858 | JGI IMG/M metagenome (GOLD analysis project Ga0102589, IMG submission 76858) | Arabidopsis root microbial communities from the University of North Carolina, USA - plate scrape MF_Col_mLB | ecosystem: Host-associated > Plants > Roots > Endosphere | place: USA... | reverse complement strand
AATGCAAAAGCGATAATAAAAGGATAGATAAGTCCTGACATGTATAGTAATACATAGAACCCAGCTACCGTTGCTACAATGACAAATATGAGTCGCAATATCATATATAGTAAGTTTCGGTTCAAAGATGTATACCTCCCATTCCAATTTGTATTAGCCTAATTCGTTCAACTTATAACGAGTAGCATTCACTGATTAAAGTTTCACTTTTATGTTATAGTGGAATGATGGATTTTCCCTGCTTTTTCAGTACATGAACGACTGTAAAAGCTTGTTGATGATGCTTCTACTATATGGTAAAAACTTCATTTTCTCTTCTTTTTATTTTACCTGTTTCTTGTTAGAAAAGAAAGGAGAGACCATCGTTTTCAAAAATGTATATATGCTTTGATTTTTTTGGGTTACAGTCTCGTTTTGTAAGTTAAAAATGCATACAAAAATGAAATTGTTGGCTTATTCTCATTGGCAAATAGACATCGATATGACATGTATAACGATAGGTTTAAAGGTATTTTTGTTTGGAAGCGAGTTCATTATTTTCAGAAAGGAAGTGCAAACATGATTAGTCAGTCAACGTTATTTTTATTCATACTACTTATTATAGGACTTATTGCTAAAAACCAATCGCTTACTGTAGCCATTGGAGTGTTATTCTTATTGAAGTTTACGTTTTTAGGAGATAAAGTCTTTCCTTATTTACAAACGAAAGGGATTAACCTTGGTGTAACAGTCATTACAATAGCAGTGCTCGTACCGATTGCGACAGGGGAAATAGGCTTTAAACAACTCGGAGAAGCAGCGAAATCATATTATGCATGGATTGCTTTAGCCTCAGGTGTGGCGGTCGCTTTGTTAGCGAAAGGCGGCGTACAATTATTGACGACGGACCCTCATATTACAACTGCGCTTGTTTTTGGGACGATTATAGCGGTTGCCTTATTTAATGGGGTGGCTGTAGGCCCATTAATTGGGGCTGGAATTGCCTATGCAGTTATGAGTATTATACAAATGTTTAAATAAGGAATTTTATAGTAATATAAAATTTTTGAATTCTTTCTGTTCACAAAAGTCAGATAATTGTTTATAATAGAATTAGAAACTTTGAAAAGTTACATAACAGCAGAGACTTTACACCAGATAAAATAAAAACAACATAAAACAATTTTATAATGATATTGTTTTATGTTGTTTTTATCATAAAACTCTTCGGAATTCATTTTCCTCACTAACTTGTTGTTCTGAGCGTGAGGATTCGGGGAGACATTCACGCTCATGCTTTCCATGTAAGCAATGGACATTAAGAGGGGAACATCGCAACAAATGTGCATGATCGTGCATTTTGCTTGCCTAAAGAGTGAACGGGCGTTCATAATTCATAAGGGGAGCAAATAGATATAAGGAGCAAGGTTGGGAGAATTTTTCAGGAAAAGGAGAGAATGTCATGACTGTTATTCGAGGTTTAGAAGGGGTAGTAGCAACAACATCATCTGTGAGCTCTATTATTGATGATACATTAACTTATGTTGGGTATAATATTGATGATTTAGCTGAGAATGCTACATTTGAAGAAGTAGTGTACTTATTATGGCACCGTAAGCTTCCTAACGAACAAGAACTAGCGGAATTTAATGAAACTGTATCAGAATACTATAAAGTGCCAGGTGAAATTTTAACATATTTGAAACAAGTAGATTTAAAGATCGCACATCCTATGTCTGTTTTACGAACTGCAATTTCCATGCTATCATTATACGATGAGAGCGCTGAAATTATGGATGAAAAGTCCAATTATTTGAAAGCGGTTAAATTACAAGCTCAAGTGGGAACTTTAATTGCCGCTTATGCAAGAATCCGTAAAGGTTTAGATATTGTTGAACCGAGAAAAGATTTATCATTAGCTGCAAACTTCTTGTACATGTTAAATGATCGTGAGCCAAATGAAGTTGAAATTGAAGCTTTTGATAAGGCGCTTGTACTTCATGCAGATCATGAGTTAAACGCTTCTACATTTACTGCACGTGTTTGCGTAGCTACACTTTCAGATGTATATTCTGGTATTACTGCAGCAATCGGTGCGTTAAAAGGTCCTCTTCACGGCGGGGCAAATGAAAATGTAATGAAGATGTTAACTGAAATTGGCGAAGAAGAAAATGTAGAATCATATATTCATAATGCTCTTCAAAATAAAGTGAAAATCATGGGCTTTGGTCATCGTGTGTATGAGCAAGGTGATCCACGTGCAAAACATTTACGTGAAATGTCTAAGAGATTATGCGTGCTTTTAGGAGAAGAGAAATGGTATAATATGTCTATCAAAATTGAAGACATTGTAACAAAAGAAAAAGGTCTTCCACCAAATGTTGATTTCTATTCAGCTTCTGTATACCATTGTTTAGGAATTGACCATGACTTATTTACACCTATCTTTGCAATTAGCCGTATGTCAGGCTGGTTAGCTCATATTCTAGAACAATATGAAAACAACCGTTTAATCCGTCCACGTGCTGATTATAATGGACCAACACATCAAGTGTACGTTCCAATTGCACAACGATAAGCGAAAAACACTATTTTGATAGTGAAAATACGCTTTCAAAAGTCTGATTTTTTCGGAAAGATGTAATGATTAGAATATTTTAATTTGACTAACGGTTTGAACTGAGGGGTTATTCCCTCAGTTTCATACATATGAAATTTCAAACATGGGGGTTATCACATTGACGACAGGTGAAAAAATTACTGTAACTAATGGTGTTATGAATGTACCAAACAATCCGATTATTCCATTTATCGAAGGAGATGGAATTGGTCCTGATATTTGGGCTGCAGCGTCTCGCGTACTAGAAGCAGCAGTTGAAAAAGCTTATGATGGTGAGAAGAAAATCATTTGGAAAGAAGTGCTTGCAGGGGAAAAAGCATTCAACCAAACAGGCGAGTGGTTACCAGAAGAGACTTTAAATTTAATCCGTGAATATTTAATCGCAATTAAAGGTCCACTTACAACTCCAGTTGGCGGTGGTATTCGTTCTCTAAACGTAGCGCTTCGTCAAGAATTAGATTTATACGTATGTCTACGTCCAGTTCGTTATTTTGAAGGTGTTCCTTCACCTGTAAAACGTCCGGAAGATACTGATATGGTTATTTTCCGTGAAAATACAGAAGACATCTATGCTGGAATTGAATATGCACAAGGATCTCCAGAAGCAGAAAAAGTTCTTGCTTTCTTAAAAGAAGCAATGGGTGTTAATAAAATCCGCTTCCCAGAAACATCTGGTATTGGTATTAAACCAATTTCAGAAGAAGGGACAAAGCGTCTTGTTCGTGCTGCAATTCAATATGCAATTAACGAAAAACGCTCTTCTGTTACATTAGTTCATAAAGGAAACATTATGAAATTTACAGAAGGTGCTTTCAAAAACTGGGGTTATGAAGTTGCGGAACAAGAATTTGGCGATAAAGTATTTACTTGGGCTGAATATGATCGCATCGTTGAAAAAGATGGCAAAGATGCAGCGAATAAAGCGATGGCAGACGCAGAAGTGGCTGGAAAAATCATCGTAAAAGATTCTATTGCAGATATCTTCTTACAACAAATTTTAACTCGTCCACGTGAGTTCGATGTTGTTGCAACAATGAACTTAAATGGTGACTATATCTCTGATGCACTTGCTGCACAAGTAGGTGGAATTGGTATTGCACCTGGTGCAAACATTAACTATGTGACTGGACATGCTATCTTTGAAGCTACACATGGTACAGCTCCAAAATATGCAGGTTTAGACAAAGTAAACCCATCTTCTGTTCTTCTTTCTGGTGTATTATTACTAGAACATTTAGGATGGAATGAAGCTGCGAAATTAGTAACTGATTCAGTTGAGAAAACAATTGCATCAAAAGTAGTAACATACGACTTCGCTCGTCTAATGGAAGGCGCAACAGAAGTGAAATGTTCTGAATTTGCTAATGAGCTTATTAAAAACATGGATGTAGCGATAATCAAAAACGCATAATTAAAGTGGGGGGTAAATTATGACAATCAAACGCAAGAAAGTTTCAGTCATCGGTGCAGGATTTACAGGAGCAACAACAGCATTCTTATTAGCACAAAAAGAACTTGCAGATGTTGTATTAGTGGACATTCCACAACTGGAAAATCCAACAAAAGGGAAAGCGTTAGATATGTTAGAAGCGAGCCCAGTACAAGGTTTTGATGCTAACATTATTGGAACATCTGATTACGCAGATACTGCTGATTCTGACGTTGTCGTTATTACAGCAGGTATTGCACGTAAGCCTGGTATGAGCCGTGATGACTTAGTAGCAACAAACTCTAAAATTATGAAAAGTATTACGCGCGACATTGCAAAACATTCACCAAATGCGATTATTGTTGTATTAACAAATCCAGTTGATGCAATGACATATTCTGTATTTAAAGAAGCAGGATTCCCGAAAGAGCGTGTTATCGGGCAATCGGGCGTATTAGATACAGCTCGTTTCCGTACATTCATTGCACAAGAATTAAATTTTTCTGTGAAAGACATTACAGGATTTGTTCTTGGTGGACACGGTGACGACATGGTACCTCTTGTACGTTATTCCTATGCGGGTGGCATTCCGTTAGAAACGTTAATTCCGAAAGAGCGTTTAGAGGCAATTGTAGAACGTACACGTAAGGGTGGCGGAGAGATTGTAGGCTTATTAGGAAACGGTAGTGCATATTACGCACCAGCGGCTTCTTTAGTTGAAATGACAGAAGCAATCTTAAAAGATCAACGCCGTGTATTACCGGCTATTGCGTATCTTGAAGGTGAATATGGTTATAGTGACCTTTACTTAGGGGTACCAGTAATTCTAGGTGGTAACGGAATTGAAAAAATTATTGAATTAGAACTTCTTGCAGAGGAAAAAGAAGCGTTAGATCGCTCTGTAGAATCTGTACGTAACGTTATGAAAGTTCTTGTTTAATAATTAAATATAAGCGGAAAAAGATTCGGGGCCCCGAATCTTTTTCTACTATTTAATGAAATGTTTTTTTGGAATAATATGAAAACGCTATCATTTGTAGTATCCTATAATGAAACTGTAGATTTATACTATACATTGCCCTCATCATAGTAAATTTCGGATAAGGTATCGCTTTTAGTAGGATAATAAGGTGAAAAAATCGGAGGGGGTTGTAACATGTTAAAGAAAAAAGTTCAAATTGGTCGTAAAATGGATGAAATTACAGTAGGAGAGAAATTATCTATCACTGAAAAAATTGAGGATAAAGATTTGTTATTGTACTTAGGGTTAACGAATGATGCCAATCCATTATATATTCAGCATGATTACGCATCCCAAACTCCGTATGAAAAGCCGATTGTGCCAAGCATTATGCTAACAGGGCTCATTACAACGGCGGTTACGAAATATTTACCGGGTCCAGGTAGTCATATTACTAGGAAGGACCTTACGTTCGTGAAACATGTTCACCATTATGAAACGTTACAAATCCACTTTGAAGTTGTGGCTGTTTCAGAGGAGGAACATACAATTGATATGCTCGTATCAGCTTATGATGAACAAGGAGAGCATGTTGTAAAAGGTTCATTAACAGTAACGCCACCTTTTAAATCTGTTTCTATTATGGAAAAAGCATTAGATAATTTTTAAAAAATGAAAGTTAGAATGATATAAAAGTAGCGCTGGTCGTATTCTTATTAAGGATATGCTGGCGCTACTTTTTGTTTGGAAGAGGGGATGATAACTGTGAAATGGGAAAGGGAAGACATTATTTTTGAAACGATGAGAGAGGCTGAAGTATGGGCTGATTCAATCGCGAATGAAATGTACGGGAGTGTATTTGATGGATATGAAACACCAGATTATAAAATAGCGTATGCTCTTTCGTTTTTTTTAGCGCAAAATCAAGGCTTCACAGTTTGTACAGGGGTGATTTGTGAAGCTGATAGGATGATTTACAGGGTATGGATAGCTAATGAATAGCGAAAGTGTAATTATTTCGATTTTCTAGAGTAAATCTACTGTAATCTAACCCCACAAATAGACAATTATATTGAGGGGGACCTTGTTTTCTAGTATGATGAGAATAACGGGGAAAATACTAGGATGAAGAAGGTTTCAAGTCTATAACTTGGAGGAAAAGAATGAACAATCGTATTTTAGTAGTGGATGATGAGGAGTTTATCTTAACTTTAATTGAATTTAATTTACAACAAGCTGGGTTTGAAGTTATAACAGCGATGGATGGAGAAATGGCGCTTCAAAAAGCGACAACAGAACGCCCAGATTTAATTATATTAGATTTAATGCTTCCGAAAATGGATGGTATGGAAGTTTGTAAAGAATTACGATTGCAGCGTGTTATGACGCCGATTTTAATGCTAACAGCAAAAGATGATGAGTTTGATAAGGTACTGGGTCTTGAACTTGGGGCTGATGATTATATGACGAAGCCATTTAGCCCGAGGGAAGTTGTTGCTCGTGTGAAGGCGATTTTGCGCCGCACGAAATTACAGCAAGAAGAACAAGTTTCGGAAGCACCAGATGAAGAGAGCATCATAATTGCAGAGCTTAAAATTTTACCGGAGTTTTATGAAGCGTACTTCCAAGGTAGGAAACTGGAGTTAACACCGAAAGAATTTGAGTTACTGGTTTATCTCGCGAAAAATAAAAGTCGTGTATTAACTCGTGACCAATTATTGAGTGCTGTATGGAATTATGATTTTGCTGGTGATACTAGAATTGTCGATGTCCATATTAGCCATTTGCGCGATAAAATTGAACAAAATACGAAAAAACCGACGTACATTAAAACGATACGTGGTTTAGGTTATAAATTAGAGGAGCCAAAAGGGGATGAATAAATTTCGCTCCAGGCTTCTTTTTACATTTGTTTCTCTTATCGTTTTTATTTTAGTTGGACTAGGTGTATTATTAGAAACTGTATTTGAAAATTACTATATAGATCATGCTAAAGAAAGAATGATAAAAGAGACAAGATATGTTGCTGTATTAGCAGAGGAGCAAGGGTTTGAATCTGTTTTAAAAAATCCGTATGTATTTAAAAAGTTAGAAGAACAAATACCAGCTTCTATTATATTTGTTGATGAAAAAAAGAAAGTTCAATATAGCGGAGGGCAACAATCTGCATTTAGTCAAGAGATGATTAAAGAACTTTCTTCTGAAACAGCAAAACAAAGAAATAAAGTTATTACGAAAGAAGCGGATCAAAAGAATGAGTTTTATCATGCTGTGTTCGTTCAGGATGTAGCAGGGAAGCAAGGATACATTTTGGTGAAAAGTACAATCGATACTTTGAGGGACGTTCACCAAAAAACGTGGGGATTATTAATTATCGGATTTGTCATTGCCTGTCTTGTCGTTGTATTCCTAGGTGTTAAAATTACAGGACAATATATTAGGCCGATTGAATCAGTTACGAAAGTTGCGATTGAATTAGCGAAGGGTAATTATAAAGCGCGTGCATATGAAAGTCATTCGGATGAAACAGGAATGCTAAGTAAAGCAATTAATATTTTAGCTCGTAATTTACAAGAGATGACACTCGAACAAGAAATGCAACAAGATCGTTTGCACACATTAATTGAAAATATGGGAAGCGGAATGATTTTAATTGATAGTCGTGGTTATATAAACCTTGTAAACCGTTCTTATAAGGAGACTTTCCACGTAACAGACGAAGAATATTTAGATCGTTTATATTATGAATCGTTTCACCATACGGAAATTATTGAGCTTGTAGAAGAAATTTTTATGACAGAAGTGAAAGTGCGTAAACAAATGTTATTGCCGCTTGGTATTGAGCGAAAGCATTTTGAAGTATACGGAGCGCCAATTATTGGGACGAACCATGAGTGGAAAGGAATTGTTCTCGTATTCCATGACATTACGGAGTTGAAGAAATTAGAACAAATGAGAAAAGACTTTTTAGCGAATGTTTCTCATGAATTGAAGACACCGATTACTTCTATTAAAGGTTTTTCAGAAACACTCTTGGACGGAGCGATGGATAATAAAAAATTCTGCGAACATTTCTTACATATTATTTTAAAAGAAAGTGAGCGCATGCAAGGATTAATTGAAGATTTATTAGATTTATCAAAAATCGAGCAGCAAGGGTTTAGATTAAATATGGGTACGGTTGATATGAAGGGGATTCTTGAAGACATTCACATGGTGCTCGATAATAAAGCGGGTGAAAAAGAAATCTCTTTACAAGTGAATGGATTGAAACGAGTTTCCGTTATTGGAGATCCGAGCCGCTTAAAACAAATCTTTATTAATTTAATTAATAATGCAATCGTGTATACGCCGGCTGGCGGTGTTGTTTCAGTTGAATTATTAGAGGATAAATATAATGCGTATATAAAGGTGTCGGATACTGGAATTGGTATTAGTAAAGAAGAAATCCCTCGTATATTCGAACGTTTTTATCGAGTTGATAAAGCGAGAAGTAGAAATACGGGTGGAACGGGTCTTGGTTTATCAATTGTAAAACATTTAGTTGAAGCACATCAAGGTACGATTACGGTGGATAGTGAGGTTGGGGAGGGAACAACATTTACGGTTGTTTTGCCAAAATCAGCTACTGAAAAATAGGGTGAAGGATATTTACAATATATTAACAATGGCTTAATTAAATATTAATAAAGCTCTGTTAATATAATAGATGAAAACCCCTTCATCCAAGGAGTAATTTTGGACGAGAATAGTTATGCTGTTCTCGTCACTTCCCTTTTATGTTAGTAAACGTTTGTATATATGATAGAAAATAGCCGTTATTTTTCTTCTCTCTATTAGTCATGTTAATATAGAGAGAGGACAGGAACGGTTTTTTTCTGTGGAAAAAATCGTTTCAAATATGTATGGGGAGGTTTGTAGTTTGGAAAAAAAAGTCGTATTAGTAGATGGTAATAATATCGCGTATCGTGCTTTCTTTGCACTACCGCTTTTAAATAACGACAAAGGTATACATACGAACGCAATTTATGGTTTTACAATGATGTTAATGAGGATACTAGAGGAAGAAAAACCGACGCATATGCTTGTGGCGTTTGATGCGGGGAAAACAACATTCCGTCATAAAACGTATAGTGATTACAAGGGAGGACGTCAAAAGACTCCACCTGAGTTATCAGAGCAATTCCCGTTTATTCGTGAGATGCTTGATGCATTTAATGTTCCGCGCTATGAATTAGAAAACTATGAAGCGGATGACATTATGGGAACGCTAGCGAAGGAAGCGAGTGAGCAAGGGGCTTATGTAAAAGTTATTTCAGGAGATAAAGACTTACTTCAACTTGTTTCTGATAATACACTTGTATGTATTCCACGCAAAGGGATTACAGAAGTAGATGAATATACGAAAGAAGCTTTATTTGAGAAATATAGCTTATCACCAAAGCAAATTATCGATATGAAAGGTTTAATGGGAGACCAATCGGATAACATTCCAGGTGTACCAGGTGTTGGTGAGAAGACAGCCATTAAATTATTAACGCAATTTGAAACGGTTGAAGCAGTGTATGAAAACTTAGATCAAGTGAGCGGAAAGAAATTAAAAGAAAAGTTAGAAGCAAATAAAGAACAAGCACTTATGAGTAAAGAACTTGCGACGATTATTACAGACGCACCAATTACTGTGCATGTAGATGATATGGCATATAAAGGGTATGAACCAAGTGATGTTATTCCGATGTTTGAGAATTTAGGATTTACATCTCTTTTAAATAAGCTAGGTGTTACGCCTGAAGAAACAGCTCCAGCTGAGTTAGATGATATTACATTTGATATTGTGGAAGAAGTTACAGAAGAAATGCTTCAGCAAGATAGTGCGCTTATTGTAGAAGTGCAAGAAGATAACTATCATAAAGCGGATATTCAAGGTTTTGGTATTCAAAATGAAAATGGTTGTTACTTTATTTCGGCAGACATTGCCCTTAAATCAGATGCTTTCAAAGCATGGCTTGCAAATGCAGAAATGAGAAAGCATACATTTGATGCGAAGCGAGCTATCGTTGCTCTCAAGTGGAAAGGTGTAGATATTCAAGGGATTGATTTTGATTTATTAATTGCTGCTTATTTACTGGATCCAGCTGATACAGATAAAGATTTTCGTGCTGTAGCAAAAATGAAAGAAACACATGCCGTGAAATCTGATGAAGAAGTTTACGGAAAAGGTGCGAAGCGTGCAGTTCCAGAGTTAGATGTAGTAGCGGAGCATGTAGCTCGTAAAGTGCATGTATTATATGATGTAAAGCAAACATTCATTGAAGAGTTAAAAAAGAACGAGCAATATGAATTGTTTACAGAGTTAGAATTACCACTTGCGCGTGTATTAGCTGATATGGAAGTAAAAGGTGTAAAAGTTGATACGGAGCGTCTTCGTAATATGGGAGAAGAACTTGCAGGTAGACTAAAGGAAATGGAACAGGAAATTTATAAGCTTGCGGGAACGGAATTTAATATTAATTCACCGAAGCAACTTGGGGTTATTCTGTTTGAGAACTTAAACTTACCAGTTATTAAAAAGACGAAAACAGGCTATTCTACGTCGGCGGATGTATTAGATAAACTTATGGATCATCATGAAATTATTCCAAATATTTTACATTATCGTCAATTAGGAAAGCTAAATTCAACTTACATTGAAGGTTTATTGAAAGTTGTACATGAAGATTCATCTAAAATCCATACTCGTTTCAATCAAGTGTTAACGCAAACAGGTCGATTAAGTTCAACAGATCCGAACTTACAAAATATCCCGATTCGATTAGAAGAAGGAAGAAAGATTCGTCAGGCATTCGTTCCATCAGAAGAAGGATGGATCATGTACGCGGCGGATTATTCACAAATCGAACTTCGTGTGCTTGCTCATATTGCAAATGATCCAGGGTTAGTTGAAGCATTCCAACATGACATGGATATTCATACGAAAACAGCTATGGATGTATTTGGTGTTGGGAAAGATGAAGTAACATCTAACATGAGACGACAAGCAAAAGCTGTTAACTTCGGAATTGTGTATGGCATTAGTGATTATGGTCTTTCGCAAAACTTAGGAATTACAAGAAAAGCAGCAGCGGAATTTATTGAAAAGTATTTAGAAAGTTTCCCTGGTGTACAAGAATACATGGATGAAATCGTAAAAGATGCGAAACAAAAAGGATATGTGGTTACATTATTAAATCGTCGCCGTTATATTCCGGAAATTACGAGTCGTAATTTCAATTTACGTAGCTTTGCTGAACGTACAGCTATGAATACACCAATTCAAGGTAGTGCGGCTGATATTATTAAAAAAGCGATGATTATTATGGCAGATCGTCTAGAAGAAGAAGGATTACAAGCACGTCTTCTTCTGCAAGTACACGATGAATTGATATTTGAAGCACCAAAAGAAGAAATTGAAAAATTAGAGAAGCTTGTACCTGAAGTAATGGAGCATGCAATTGAACTAGCCGTTCCATTGAAAGTTGATTATTCTTACGGTCCAACTTGGTACGACGCGAAATAAGGACGTGATGAAATGCCAGAATTACCAGAGGTTGAAAACGTTAGACGGACGCTTGAAAATCTTGTAACAGGAAAAACGATTGAAGATGTCGTTATTACTTATCCAAAAATAGTAAAACGACCGGATGATGCAGAAATCTTTAAAGAAATGCTAAGAGGCGAGACGATTGAAAATATAAAGCGAAGAGGAAAGTTTTTGCTTTTATATGTAACGAATTATGTCATTGTTTCACATTTGCGTATGGAAGGTAAGTTTTTACTTCATCAAGAGGATGAGCCAATTGATAAACATACGCACGTCCGTTTCTTATTTACAGATGGAACTGAATTACATTATAAAGATGTGAGAAAGTTTGGTACGATGCATCTCTTTAAGAAAGGTGAAGAGTTGAATCAAATGCCTCTTGCTGACTTAGGCCCGGAGCCATTTGATGCTGAATTGACACCGCAGTATTTACAAGAAAGATTGAAAAAAACAAATCGTAAAATAAAAGTTGTATTATTAGATCAGCGTCTTTTAGTGGGACTTGGAAATATATATGTAGATGAAGTGTTATTCCGTTCTCAAATTCACCCAGAACGAGAAGCAGCGTCTTTAACAGAAGAAGAAATAGAAAGAGTGTACGAAGCAATTGTTACAACGCTAGGCGAAGCAGTAAAGCGAGGCGGCAGTACAATTAGAACGTATATCAATTCGCAAGGGCAAATTGGTTCATTCCAAGAACTTCTAAATGTATACGGAAAAAAAGGAGAACCATGTGTGACTTGTGGTACGATCTTAGAAAAAACAGTTGTTGGCGGCCGGGGAACACATTACTGCCCAATTTGTCAGCCTAGAATATAGAAAAGAGATAACATCGGATAGGCATTTGTCATATACATACAGCAGAGCTATGTATAAGGGAGGAGCTTACCGATGTACCTTTATTTATCTCTTATTTTATTAGCTTTTACATTAAGCTTAGATAGCTGTAGTGTAGGGCTAACATACGGATTAAGGAGTGTAAGAATTCCACTAAGATCAATTATAATTATCGGGATCTGTTCAGCGGCTGTCATGCTCGTTTCCATGGGAATTGGACATATGATCGCGAAAATATTTTCACCTGTTATCGCAACGCGTATCGGTGGGCTTGTTCTTATTGGAATCGGGATTTGGGTATTATATCAATTTTTTCGGAGTGATAGAAAAGAAGAACCGAAGCAAGAGGAGAAGGTTTGGAAATTAGAAATTGCTTCTCTAGGGCTAGTGATTCAAATTTTGAGGAAACCGACTGTTGCGGATTTTGATAAATCAGGAACTATATCTGCAGGTGAAGCGCTACTTCTCGGTATTGCTCTTTCTGTCGATTCGTTTGGTGCTGGAATTGGTGCATCCTTATTAGGTTATGCACCTGCTATGATGGCGATATTAGTTGCAGTGATGAGTTCTTTATTTTTATTTATTGGAATGAAGCTTGGTACGGTTTTATCGAATATGAAGTGGTTACAAAAATTTACATTCCTGCCTGGGGTATTACTCATTATTATTGGAATTTGGAAAATGTAAGTATGGGCGTGGAACATTAGTTTCGCGCCTTTTATTATGAGGAGGATTATTATGACAGTAGTAATTGGATTAACGGGAGGCATTGCAAGCGGAAAAAGTACGGTATCAGAAATGTTTCGTGAACTAAATATACCAGTTATTGATGCTGATATTATTGCACGAGAAGTTGTAGAACGAGGAAAGCCAGCATATAACAAAATTGTAGAGGTATTTGGAACGGAAGTGTTACAAGAAGATGGGGAGCTTGATCGACCTAAATTAGGAAGTGTTGTTTTTTATAATGAAGAAAAACGATTGCAGTTAAACAAAATTGTGCATCCTGCGGTACGTGAAGAAATGAATGCGCAAAAGGAGATGTACATAAAAGAAGGTATGCAAGCGGTTGTGTTAGATATCCCTCTTTTGTTTGAAAGTAAATTAACAAATCTCGTTGATCGTATTTTAGTTGTAGCAGTTATGCCGAGTACGCAATTAGAACGTTTAATGAAACGGAATAATTTTTCAGAAGAAGAAGCAACGGCGCGTATTCAGTCTCAAATGCCATTAGAAGAAAAAGTAAAGCGTGCAGATGAAGTGATAAATAATGATGGCACAATTATGGGAACGAAAACACAATTACAGGTAATTTTGAAGAAGTGGAACATTATTAACTAAAAAATTGTGAAATTAATGAAAATGCTTAGTGACATATCTCCTTTTTGTGTTATACTATTATTGGGATTGGAGATAAATAGTATAACGCATTCAAGGGGGATAACATATTATGACTCGTGTGGCAATTAATGGATTTGGACGTATTGGGAGAATGGTATTTCGTCAAG
>Ga0102589_1004180_pt1 | contig 13924 bp, 13 predicted proteins | sample AraplaMF_Col_mLB_FD_76858 | JGI IMG/M metagenome (GOLD analysis project Ga0102589, IMG submission 76858) | Arabidopsis root microbial communities from the University of North Carolina, USA - plate scrape MF_Col_mLB | ecosystem: Host-associated > Plants > Roots > Endosphere | place: USA... | reverse complement strand
CCAAGTTCGCCGCGAATAGATTCAACGGCTGTAGTAATCGAGTCTAAATCCGCTACATTTGCCGCAGCGATGGCTACCTTCACATCATACTGTTTAAGTTCCTCTGCTACTTGTTGTAAATTTTCAAGCGTACGTCCAACAAGACCTACGTGAATACCTTCTTGCGCAAAAGCTACTGCTGTCGCGCGACCAATTCCACGTCCTGCACCTGTAATTAACGCCACTTTACCTGCGATTGTTTGCATGTTTGTCTCTCCTTTAGATAAGATCGTTTTATTTAGACGAAAAAATAGATTAAGATTTGTCTTTAAGACTAACCTCATTTTACTACGGTTTTCTACATTGTGAAGAGTGCACTTTTTTGTGCGGAGGTTACTAAAAGTTACTTATAGGAAAAGGGAGTTAGCTTTATGTCAGATAAATTAAGAGAAGAGATAAAAGAGAGAATAATAAATAACGATTACCATTGTGAAAAAGAACTTACCTTATCGATCATAAGCGGTAAATGGAAGGTTGTTATTCTGTGGCATTTAGGTGTCGAAGGACCGCATCGCTTCAGTGAGCTTCAAAGGCTTTTTCCGAAAATATCTCATAAGATATTATCAAACCAATTACGTGAACTGATGGAAGACGGGATTGTTCATCGAGAAGTGTTTCCAGAAGTTCCTCCGAAAGTCGAGTATTCAATGACTGAACTAGGGATGACGTTATTACCAATCGTTGAAATGATGTATGAATGGGGAAAAAATAGAATCAATCAAATTAAACAAGAAAGCCATAACGAGGTCATTTCGGATGATTTAAATTGTCAGTGATGTTAGCGGAAGCAATATGTCAGTCGTAAATACAGGTTAATGTGGGGCTAAAAGTGGGGAGGCAAAATGAGATCACTATTAGCCCCATTTGCTTTTAAAATTTGGCTAATATAATTCTATAGATATTGGGAGTTCGAGAACTTCCTTGGGGAAAACTTAGCTCACGATAAAGTGGGTCTTTGGGATTTTTTTGCATACCTTATTGACATAGAAAGGAAAATACTGTTACATTATAGGTAACAAACGTTACCTATTGAAGGGAGGTAAAAATTTTTGGCACCAAAAGAGCGATTTACAGAGGAAATTTTAATGGATTGTGCTTTTGAAATGGCTAGGAAGAGTGGCATTGATAGTGTGAATGCAAGGGATTTAGCAAAAGAATTAGGTTGTTCGACAAAGCCCATTTTTCGATTATTCACGAGCATGGACGATTTAAAGTATGCAATATATGAAAGAGCCAGCAATCTTTATACCGAAAGAATGTTTAAGGGCTTGCAAGAAAGTTCTTTTTTAGGAATGGGGTTAGCTTATATTAACTTTGCTCGCGAGGAAAAAAAGTTATTTGAGCTATTATTCCTATCCAATAAATATAAGATTTCAAGCTTTTCGGATTTAATAAATGACGTAGAAAACCAAGGAATTATAGCGCTAATTTCTAAATTAACGGGATTAACTCAAACTTCTGCTAAATCTCTATTTATAGATATATGGTTAACAGCGCATGGTATTGCGACAATGTGTGCGACGAATACTTGCGATTTAGACAGCTCGGAAATTGAAGGTATTTTAATAGATGTTTTTGAAGGCGTTAAACTAAAATTATTGAATGGAGAAAATAAATGAAAATGAAAAATTCATCTATTCTTTTATCGATACTATTTACGTTACTTGCAATTGTTTTTCCTTTCATAGCTGGTGTAATTATAGCTGTCAAAAATATAAGTAGTTTAAGCTCTATAGTTTTAATTCAATTTATTGCCTTTGCAGTGGGTGTTCTAGTTACTCTTTGGATCATGAAAAAAAGTAAATTCTCTTTTCAAGATTTCGGGTTTAGAAGATTTAAAGCAGAGGCTTGGATGGTTGTTATCGTTGTTTTTGAGCTGGTTGCATTCTTTAATGGTATTACAGACCAAGATGGGTTTTCTGCGCAATACGTACTTATTCTGCTTCTATTTGTTATTGCCGTAGGTCTTTGTGAAGAGTTTATTTTCCGAGGCCTAATTTTCAAATATTTATCATCAAAAGGGCTTAAAACGGCTATTATAGGCTCCTCTATTTTGTTTGGTATCGGACATCTTGCAAATGTACTTTCCGGTGCTGATTTATTAATGACATTATTACAAATAACTTTTGCATTTCTCTTTGGGTTAGTTTGTGCTGAAATTGTTGCAAAGACAAAAAGTATTATGTTTCCGATTATCTGGCACGCTACGCATGATTTTATTGCTTTTATGACCGATAGTGAGCCAACTGTTCTTGCTATCTCGATTTATATCTTTCATTGTCTAGTATTAATTGGCCTCGCAATTTATTTCTGGAGAGCTTTATTTCCTAAGAAGGATGTTATGAAATTGAAAAATCCTGAGAGTTACGTTTAAACGCGACATATCAAAAAGGCATCTACTCATTCATTTGAGTAGATGCCTTTTTTGGCTAGTATCTTTAAGTACAAGCCTCTAATCCAACATTGCCTCCTGTAATGAGGAAACATACTTTTTCGTTTTTACGAATAGGTAAAGCTCCTTGCAGGGCGGCGCCAATTCCGATAGAAGAGGAGGGTTCTGCGATAATTTTACCCTCGGAGAGTAAGGTTTTCATCCCACGTTGAATCAATGTTTCATCTACACTTACAACCTCATCGACAAGCTGTTGAACAATTGGAAAGTTCCGTTCACCAGGCTGTAAAGTTAAGAGGGCATCTGCCAAAGATTTTTGTTCCGCTAAAAGTAATCGTTCACCAGCTGCAAAGCTTTTTGTATAGCGCGAAACAACAGCAGGCTCTACACCGATTATTTTGATATGAGGGGCTATGGATTTGACAGCAGTTGCAATGCCACTTAATAATCCACCACCACCAATAGGAACAACTATAGTATCGACATCAGGGAGCTGTGCTACTATCTCCAAGCCTATTGTTCCTTGTCCTGCCATAATATCGTAATCATCATAAGGATGTATGTTGCAATAGCCATGATCACGACTAAGTTTTTCAGTTAGGACATGTCTTTCTGTTAGCTTACACTGTACAACTTCTGCACCCAAGGCACGTATTCCTTCAACTTTAACGGAAGGTGCTGAATTGGGAAGTACAATTGTTGCCTTACAATTTAATAGCTTGGCAGCATAGGCAACGCCCTTGCCATGATTACCAGAGGAAGCAGCCACTACGCCTTTTTGTAATTGCTCTAATGGTATGGAAAGCATTTTATTGAGAGCCCCTCGAAGCTTAAAGGAGTTTGTTTTTTGCATATTCTCAGCCTTTATGTAGACGTGACATCCTAAAAGATGATCGAGCCCGTTTAATTGGATAATAGGCGTTTCAAATATATAAGGAGAAATTCTTCGTTTAGCAGCATGAATTTGTTCAAGTGTTAACATACAGCACCCCTCATTTCGATAGAATAACTGAAAATTATAACTTTATAATACAACTGTAGATTTACAGGGAATTTGTGTCAATACTTAAATGGTAAGTGATTATGAACAAACATCGGATAGAATACTTACTTCTATCTTGAAAAAATATGAGTATTCATCCTATAATAAAAAGGTTATAGTAAAAACATTAAAAGGGAGCGTCCATAATGGCGAACGAAGCAAGATCGCAGGTGAACATTAAGCTCATTTCTACGATTCGACCGATTGATGGGGAATCTGAAGGTTATGAAATGTTGCTGACAGGGCAGCTACTTGAAAAAGCAGGAAGCATATATTTGAAATATGAAGAGGTGCAGGAGGATAAAACCATCCGCACAACTATGAAGCTAGGCAATGAACAGGCATTAATTATGCGTAATGGCGCAGTAAAAATGCGACTACCACTTAACATAATTGAACAACAAATGGGTCATTATGAAAGTGAATTAGGTTCAATGCCACTCGTCATAGATACGAAAGAAATGACGTTTACAAAGCAGGCAGTAAGCGGTGATTTCCATGTACAGTACGATTTACTAATGGGTGGGCAATCCGTTGGCAATTATACATTAGACATTACATTTACGGAGGTACAATGATGAACGCAGTAGAACAAGTACAACAAGCCATTAAAGTGTCAATTGCGCAGGCTGTTGAAAAAGCTGGCTTAGTCGAAGCTGGCACAGAGTTAAATATTCACCTAGAAACACCGAAGGATAAGGCAAATGGGGACTATGCTACAAACGTTGCTATGCAATTAACGAAGTTAGCAAAAAAACCACCTCGTGCGATTGCAGAAGCTATTTTAGAAAATCTTGACACAACAGGAACAGATATTGAAAAAATCGAGATTGCTGGCCCTGGCTTCATGAATATTACTGTGCGTAAAGATTTCCTAACAGGTGTAGTAACAGCAGTGCTTGAGCAAGGTGCTGATTATGGCCGTTCAAATGCGGGCGCAGGAGAAAAAATTCAAGTTGAATTCGTATCTGCAAATCCAACAGGTGATCTTCATTTAGGTCATGCACGTGGAGCTTCTGTGGGGGATTCATTATGTAATGTGTTAGATATGGCAGGATATGCAGTATCTCGTGAGTACTACATTAACGATGCGGGTAACCAAATTAATAACTTAGCGTATTCACTTGAAGCTCGTTATAAGCAAGCTTTAGGATTGGATGCAGAGATGCCAGAGGATGGCTACCATGGTCCAGATATTATTGAAATCGCTGGTAAGCTTGCAGGCGAGCATGGCGATGCAATTTTATCAAAATCTGAAGAAGAACGTTTTGCATTCTTCCGTCAACATGGTTTAGCGTTAGAATTAGCCAAGTTAAAAACAGACCTTGCAAACTTCCGTGTAAACTTTGATGAGTGGTATTCAGAAACTTCACTATACGAAAACGGCAAAATCGAAGTAGCGTTAGATAAACTGAAAGCGAATGGCCATGTATTTGAAGAAGACGGTGCTACTTGGTTCCGTTCGACAACATTTGGCGACGATAAAGACCGTGTGTTAATTAAAAATGATGGCTCTTTCACATATTTAACTCCTGATGTTGCATACCATGAGGATAAAATTGTACGCGGCTTCGATAAATTAATTAATATTTGGGGCGCTGATCACCACGGCTATATCCCACGTATGAAGGCTGCTATTCAAGCTCTTGGTTACGATCGTGATACGTTGGAAGTAGAAATCATCCAAATGGTTCAGCTTTATAAAAACGGTGAGAAATTCAAAATGTCTAAACGTACAGGGAACGCTGTTACAATGCGTGAACTTGTAGAAGAAGTTGGCTTAGATGCAGTTCGTTATTTCTTCGTGAAAACTGCAGGCGATTCTCACATGGACTTTGACCTTGACCTTGCTGTATCTCAATCAAACGAGAACCCAGTGTATTACGCACAATATGCGCATGCACGTATTTCTTCAATTTTACGCTCAGCAAATGAGCAAGGCTTTGCTGCAACAACAGATCATTTAAGCCTGCTAACTGCTGAAAAAGAAATTGATTTACTGAAAAAAGTAGGCGACTTCCCGAAAGTGGTAGCAGATGCTGCGAAGCACCGTACACCACACCGTATCGCCAACTATATTCAAGAAACGGCAGCTGCATTCCACAGCTTCTATAACGCTGAAAAAGTGTTAGATGCTTCAAATAAAGAGCTAACGGAAGCTCGCTTAGCCCTTATCACTGCAGTGCGTACAACAATTGCCAACGCACTACGCTTAATCGGCGTATCAGCACCAGAAAAAATGTAATAATCGTCTTTCTAGCCCCCGGCACAATCATGTGCCGGGGGTTTTTTGTGTCTTAGGTAGCGAGAGCTGTTGGGGCGGCAGAGGAAGGATTGGCCGGGGCGGCGGAAAGAAAAGCCGGAGCGACGGAAAGAAAAGTCGAAGTGACGGAAAGAACAACCGGGGCGACGGAAGGAAAAGTCGAAGTGACGGAAAGAATCGTCAGAGCGACGGAAGGAATCCGGGGCGACGGAAGGAGCAGCCGGAGTGACGGAAAGAAAAGTCAAAGTACGGAAAGAATCGTCAGAGCGACGGAAGGAATCCGGGGCGACGGAAGGAGCAGCCGGAGTGACGGAAAGAAAAGTCAAAGTACGGAAAGAATCGTCAGAGCGACGGAAGAATCCGAAGCGACGGAAAGAGTAGCCGGAGTGACGGAAAGAGTAGCCGAAGCGACGGAAAGAAAAGTCGAAGTGACGGAAAGAACCGCCAGAGCGACGGAAAGAGTAGCCGGAGTGACGGAAAGAAAAGTCGAAGTGACGGAAAGAATCGCCAAAGCGACGGAAGAATCCGAAGCGACGAAAAGAAAAGTCGAAGTGACGGAAAGAATCGTCAGAGCGACGGAAAGAATCCGAAGCGACGGAAAGAGTAGCCGGAGTGACGGAAAGAAAAGTCGAAGCGACGGAAAGAATCATCAGAGCGACGGAAGGAATCCGAAGCGACGGAAAGAAAAGTCGAAGTGACGGAAAGAATCGTCAGAGCGACGGAAAGAAAAGTCAAAGTGACGGAAAGAATCCGAAGCGACGGATAGAATCCCCAAAAACGTGGATAGAAAAACGTGGATAGAATCCCCAAAATCGCGGATAGAACCCAAAAAATCATGGATAGAACCATCAAAGTGCCAGGTAATATCCCCGGAATAATCAGATACATCTCTCTAAAACCGAAATTTTCTATAAAATTCAGATATTTTGTTGAAGTTTACGTTAGCGTCAATGGTATACTGATGAAAATTGGGAAAGGGGAGATGGTGTTGAAGACGATTCAAGAAGTGGCTAAGCAGTTTAATGTTTCAACACGGACAATTCGCTATTATGAGGAGCTAGGGTTGCTTCATCCTAATCGATCATCTACTAATCAACGAACCTTTTCTAAAAAAGAATTAGCAAAGCTTAAGCTTATTTTCCGAGGGAAGCGGTACGGTTTTTCACTTGAGGAGATTAAGGAGATGGTATTGCTGTTTGATTATGATCGCACGGGCATTCAGCAGTTGGAGCGTACGGTCGAATATGGGGAGCAAAAAATTCAAGAAATTGATGGCAAAATAGCAGAGCTTGTACAGATGAAAAAAGAGATACAGCAATTACAAGGCATGTTTACTAAAAAATTAGCGACATTAAAGGGAGAGATATATGATGAATAGTTCGAATTTGTTAGCACGTAATGCGCGAAAGTACCCTATGAGTGAAGCGGTTGTTTGTCAGGGCAGACGAGTAACTTATCGTGATTTAGATGAGCAGGTGACACGTCTTAGCCATGCGTTAGTAGAGCAGGGTGTGCGGCAAGGCGATAAAGTAATCATTTTTATGCCAAATGTTGTAGAGTTTGTAGTTTGCTATTTTGCTATTCAGCGCATCGGGGCTATTGTCGTTCCAGTAAATGCGAAATTTACGCTGCAGGAGGTCGAGTATGTAGCTCGGCATGCTGATGCTAAAGCTATTCTTGTACATGAGGCAATTTTTGCAGCAGTCGAAAACATTACGGTAGTCCCTTTAAAAATAAAAACTGGTCAAGAGCAGGCTGGCTGGCTCAACTATGAAACACTTATTGAACATGCAAGCATCCAAACAATTGATTGCCAATTGAATGAAGATGATGTCTCAACGATTTTATACACATCGGGTACAACGGGAAAACCAAAGGGTGTATTGTTTAGTTATCGCAATATTTTATCTGTAGCCCAAATGATTGCAGTGGAAATGGAAGTAAAGCCAGAAAGTCGAATCCTTCTTATGATGCCGTTGACGCACTCAGCTCCTTTACATTTATTTTTAATGGCAGGGGTATTTGTAGGCTCGACAAATGTGCTAACGCCAACATTTACACCTGATTTATTAATTGATTCAATTGAGCAGGAACGGACGACGCATTTCTTTGGAGCGCCTGTTGCATATTTGTTAACTGCACAACTGCCAAGATTACAAACGGCTGATTTTTCATCGATGAAATGGTGGGCATATGGTGGCGCACCGTTATCGCAAAACGAAGTCCGTCATTTACAAAAAGCTTTCAGAACAGAAAATTTAACTTGTGTCTATGGCTTAACAGAAGCTGGTCCGAACGGTTCAATATTGCTTGGTGAAGAGCATGCCACGAAGGCGGGGAGTGTTGGTCGGCGTGCACCACTTGGAGCTGAGCTGCGTATTATCAACGACAATGGAGAAGATGTCAGTGTTGGTGAAGTAGGAGAAATTGTATTATTCGGTGAGAGCAATATGCTCGGCTATTACAAGGATGATGTCGCAACAAAGGCTGCATTTATAGATGGCTGGCTGAAAACAGGTGACTTAGCTCGCTTAGATGAGGACGGCTATATTTGGATTGTCGATCGTAAAAAGGATGTCATTCTTTCAGGTGGTGTGAATATTTACCCGAAAGAAATTGAAGATTGTATGTTGAGCTACGAAGGAATATTTGAAGTTGCTGTAATAGGTGTACCACATCCGGAGTGGGGAGAAACGGTGAAGGCTGTTTATGCTGCTAAAACAGATATTGACGAGAACAGACTTAAAGTTTATTTGGAGGAGCATCTTGCTAAATATAAAATTCCACGCATTTTTGAACATGTGGAAGCGTTACCACGAAATGCATCAGGTAAAATACTAAAACAAACTTTGAAGGGACAAGAGGTGAGATAGCATGAAGGTTCTACAGCGGGAAGAAATGAAAACAAAGAACTTTTTTACAGAGAATGATACACTTCATAACGTTTTAGAAATGATGCTAGATAAAGAGTTTGTGGAATATGCAACACGTGAACTAACAGATTTCGGTGAGCTTTGTGCGGGAGATATTGATGTGAGAGCCAAGCATACGGATAGAGAGGGTGAACCTCGATTACAAAGGTATAATGCCTATGGTGAAGAAGTGTCAGAGATTTGGGTCAATGACGGCTATAAAAAAACAATTGAAGAGACGTATAATACCGGCATTGTTGGCTATGTGCATAAGGATATTCCGCAATTAGGTAGAAAGGGCAACTATGTGTATAGCTTTGCTCAAGGCTATATACTATCTCATACTGAGCCAGGCTTTTACTGTCCGGTTACGTTAACAATGGCAACTGCTTATCTGCTTGACCATTATGCGAGTGATGAAGTGAAGGAGCGCTTTTTACCACATGTATGTGCAACAGGAGATACAGAGCTCTATGAGGGGGCTACATTTTTAACGGAGCGTCAAGGTGGATCTGATGTCGGAGCGAATGTTGTAGAGGCAAGGCAGGACGGCAAGCAGTATCGTTTATATGGTGAGAAATATTTTGCATCTAACGCAGGAATGTGTGGAGTGGCCATGGTATTGGCACGCATAGAAGGGGCTCAGGCAGGCTCGAAAGGCTTAACATTATTTGCAGTTCCATGGCGCAATGAGGATGGTACCGTTAATAATCTTCGCATTCGACGCTTAAAGGATAAACTTGGCGTTAGAGCAGTACCTTCTGGTGAGGTAGAATTTGATGGTGCATTAGCTTATGTTGTCGGTGACCTAAATAAAGGAATTTATTATATGTTGGAGGCGCTTAATTTATCAAGAATTTGCAATGCAGTTGCTTCTATCGGCATTATGCGCCGCGGCTATTTAGAGGCGAAGCACTATGTGACAAATCGTCATGCATTTGGTAAACCTTTAACGCAATACCCTATGATTCAAGATACACTAGGGAAATTCGCTGCCAAGCTTCATGTAGAAGTTGCTACGGTTTTTGATCTTATTCAGCTGTACGATAAAGTAACTAGTGGGCAGGGGAATAAAGAGGACATCATTTTGAATCGCTTATATATTGCGATCATGAAAAAAGAAACCGCAGAGCAAGCTGTACATTATGCTAGTGAAGCCATTGAATTACATGGCGGAAACGGCTATATTGAAGATTTTGTTACACCTCGGTTATTACGAGATGCACAGGTCCTTACCGTATGGGAGGGGACTGCGAATATTTTAGCTTTAGAGCTCATTCGTTTAGTTGATAAATTTCATGTGCACGAAATGTTTGTTCGTGTCATGGAGGAACGTCTAGAAAAACTAGCTGACACCCCATTAGTCGAAATTGTCGTGGATCAATTAGCAAAACTAGAGTCAACTTTGCAAACATTTAGCCGTTTAGACGATGCAACGAAAACGTTTGAGGCAAAAAAGGTCGCAGAGCAAATGGCACATTTATATGAAAGTGTTGTAGCAGTTGAATGGGCACAAAGATTCGGCGGCAAATATGAGAAGCTAGCAGATATTTATTTAGAGAACACATGGGCATTACGAGAAATGGGTGCCCCAATGAAAACGGTACAGTATTTTTCAGACATAGTTTAAATTTTTTCAGCGGGTGTCCAAACAAAATAGAGGAACCCAGTCTAAGAATGCCACGCCCTGTGGCAATTTATCTGTGCGATCAGGCCTAATTGATTTGCTGAAGAGTCGTCTCGAATGGAGGCGACTTCTTTGATTTTCATGTATAATACAATCAACTGAATATTATAAAGGTTCTTTACTTAAGTAAAGTGAAAAGGGAAATCGGTGTAATTCCGATGCGGTCCCGCCACTGTATGTGTGAGTTTTTTCAATCTGCGCCACTGAAAATTTCGGGAAGGCTTGAAAAAGCGTATGAAGCACGAGCCAGGAGACCTGCCTTTATAGAAAACACGTTGTAGCCTACGAGGATAGGATGGTGGATTTTGTATATGTATATTGTGCAAATTTGACCCCCTCATTTTATTGTGATGAGGGGTATTTGTTTTGTAAGCTGAATATCGATAAATTTGAAAAAGAGGGCGATAAACCTACTATGTTAGGTGATAAACTCGTAAAGTTGGGTGATAAATCCGAAATGTTGGGTGATAAACCTACAAAGTTGGGCGATAAACCCGATGTCGTGCGACAACTCCACAACTTTAAGCGATAAAAACCTAAAATATATCGATTAATCAGAAAAACAAGTCGTTCACTATATGCACAGATAGACTAAGGGGGATTCACATGAAGAAATTTTGGAAAATAGGATTATCAGCATTTTTAGCTATTGGTTTGCTTACAGCATGCAACACAAAAGAGGCGACAAATGACAAGCCGTCATCTGCTGAGCAGCAAGAGACATCAAAAGTAGATCAAGCAACATTCCCAATAAAGATAACGGATGCTACTGGCAAAGACATTACGCTAGAGGCACCCCCTGAGAAAATAGTCTCTCTTATTCCGAGTAACACTGAAATTTTATTTGGTCTTGGCTTAAATGATGAAATAGTAGGTGTATCAGATAATGACGATTATCCAGCAGAGGCTACTAAAAAAGAAAAGGTTGGCGGTATGGAATATAATATTGAGCAAATTATTGCTTTATCGCCAGATATCGTTTTTGCACATGCATCGGGTATGGGGAATTCAAAAGGAGCAATTGAACAGCTTGAGGCTGCAGGCGTAAAAGTATTTGTTGTAGCGGATGCCAAAAACTTTAATGAGACTTACACGACGATTGAACAGCTTGGTCGTGCAACAGGAAAACTAGAAGAGGCTAAAAAAGTGGTCGCAAATATGAAGGCAAAGGTTGCAGAAGTTGAAGTAAAACTTGAGGGTGTTGAGCCAAAGAAAGTTTTTGTAGAGTCTTCTGATGAGCCAGAAATTTATACAGCTGGTAAAGGTACATTTATGAATGAAATGCTAGAAATGATTCATGCCGAAAATATAGCAGCAGATTCAAATAACTGGTTTAAAATTGATGCTGAACAAATTATTACGAAAAATCCAGATGTCATTGTCGTAGCATATGATTATGTACCGAATATTTTAACGAAAATTCCACAACGTCCAGGCTTTGAGACAATTACTGCTGTAAAAAATAAAGCTATTGTACAAGTGGATGAAAGTACGACAAGTCGTCAAGGTCCTCGATTAGCAGATGGTCTTGAGGAGTTAGCAAAGGCCGTTTACCCAGAGGCGTTTAAATGAGTAAAACAATTGTAGCCTATGTAACAGCAATTACGCTTTTAATCATTAGCATCTGGTGTGGTGTGGCGATAGGCTCAGTTCATATTCCACTAGAAGTATTGTGGAATAAGGCCGCTGATGAAACAGCAGCCAATATTTTATGGAAGATTCGCTTACCTCGAGTGATGCTAGCAGGACTTGTAGGGGCATCACTTGCTATTGCAGGGGCAGCTTTTCAAGGCTTATTAAAAAATCCTTTGGCTGATCCTTATACGTTAGGTGTTTCCTCTGGTGCATCAGTGGGCGCAGTGATGACGATTTTCTTTAGTGTCTCAATACCTGTAGTCGGTCATTTTACATTGCCTGTCTTTAGTATGATAGGTGCCATATTAACGATGGTAGCTGTGATGGGCTTTGCTAGAATAGTGGACCGTTCACTAAAAATGGAAACCCTTATTTTAACAGGGGTTATATTTAGTTCATTTTTAGGTTCCTTGATTTCATTAATGATTGCATTATCTGGTGAGGAGTTACGCCAAGTGATCGGATGGCTGCTCGGTTCGGTATCGATGCGTGGTTGGCCATACGTTCAGATGATCATTCCGTTTGTTATCATTGGCTCTATTATGCTTTGGACACAAAGGCGCGAATTAAATGTTCTGTTGTATGGAGAAGAACGTGCGAAGCATTTAGGTGTCAATGTTAAGCGCAGTAAATATATTATTTTAGTAGGTGGATCCATGTTGACAGGGGCAGCGGTAGCTGTTTCTGGAACGATTGGCTTTGTTGGCTTAGTTGTTCCTCATATGACGAGAATGGTTTGGGGTTCAGATCATCGTCATTTATTGCCGTTATCATTTTTAAATGGGGCAACTTTACTAATTATTTGTGATTTAATAGCAAGAACAATTATTATGCCAAGAGAACTGCCGATTGGTGTCATTACAGCATTTATTGGGGCGCCCGTTTTCTCCTATATTTTTTATAAACAACGTAGAGGCAAGGGGGTACGGGCATGATTGTTGTTGAACATCTTTCCGGTGGTTATGAAGACGTACCGATCGTCAAGGATATAAGTTTTTCCGTTGAAAAAGGTAAAATACTAGGAATTTTAGGGCCGAACGGTAGTGGGAAATCCACACTGTTAAAAGTAATAAGTGGCATACTACCAGCAACGGCAGGCACGGTATTAGTAGATGGTAAAAATAGTAGCTCTTACACTGCTCGTGCATTAGCAAAGAAGATGGCAGTGCTGCCACAATTACATGCTAATGCCTTTTCAAACAGTGTAAGGGAGGCTGTATCACTTGGACGTTATCCGCATCAAACAGGCTTCTTTTCAAGCTGGACTGATCGTGATGAACAAGCAGTGCAACATGCAATGCTGCAAACAGGTGTGAAACGCTATGAACAGACACCGATGGAATTTTTGTCGGGTGGTGAACAGCAAAGAGTTTTTGTGGCCCAAGCTCTTGCACAAACAGCGGAAATATTGCTGCTAGATGAGCCGACCAACCATCTAGATATTGCGCATCAACGTCAAATTTTAGATATGGTGCGAAAGGAAGCAATAGAATGTGGTTTGACCGTTATTATGGTGCTGCATGATATGAATTTAGCTTCTCTTTACTGTGATGAATTATTACTAATGGAGGAAGGACGGATGCGGGCATTTGGGGCGCCACATGAAGTATTAGTCGCTTCGCAAATCGAAGACGTCTATCATGCCCGAGTGGCAACTTATGCACATCCAGAAATTCCAAAGCCTCAAATTACAATGATGCCAGCCTCTGTTGAACATCAGCAACGTGCTGTCATTAAAAAAGAAAATTTCACTGTTACAGATCATTACATTCAGCTTCAATCAGAGTTTCCTTTAAAAACGGTGTCCTCAGCTGTCCATAATCCGGGTATCGGTTGGTATGATTGTCTGTTAAATCGCTCTGTACCAATAGATTATGTGATTAATGATGTAAAGAGAGAGGTCGCTGAATTTTTACAAAAGGAGCATTTTTCATCTACAAGTACAGTCGTCATG
>Ga0102589_1004178_pt1 | contig 13926 bp, 9 predicted proteins | sample AraplaMF_Col_mLB_FD_76858 | JGI IMG/M metagenome (GOLD analysis project Ga0102589, IMG submission 76858) | Arabidopsis root microbial communities from the University of North Carolina, USA - plate scrape MF_Col_mLB | ecosystem: Host-associated > Plants > Roots > Endosphere | place: USA... | reverse complement strand
TATATACAATAGCAATTCCTAAAACTGATCCAATTTTAGAAGATACTAAATTGAAAAAAGAAGTAAATTGGAAATTAATTGATTCAAATATAGTAGATAAAAATTCAGGTTATCATTGGAGCAAAGCGGTTACAAGTGGTATTTCGCATAATGTAACTGTAGGATTATCTTATACAATTGGGATGGAAGTAGGTCTTGAGGGGGTTGCAAAAGTAAATCAATCATTAACTGCAAGTTTTGGTTATGGTGTTACTTTAAATTCAGAAAGTACAGTTACAAAAACATTTGACTTTAATCCAAAGACTGATTATGCATATGATCAATATAGAACAGCATTATATCAACAAGTAGCAACATATTCAGTTATTCCAGGGGGAAAATTACAAAAATGGATGTCTGATCGAGATGCTATTTGGAATAATCTTTTTGGTCAACTTGGTGATCAATTTAAGGATCTTACAAGTCCGACAGAATATAAAGTGAAAAACTCCGTTGACTATCCAGTAGATGTTTTAGTTGCACTTACTTCAAAATAATGTGAAAGCTAGCAAAATGCTAGCTTTTTTATTATCTCATCCATATAGGATCACCATACATGCCTTAACTTAAGAGATTTTAATACCTTCAAATACAAGAAAACGTTATCCTTTCTAAAAAAGCTAGATTAGAAAGGATGACGTTTTTTATGAATTTCTCGATTCAAGATGAACTACAATCATTTGCGGAAGAATTACAACGATATGTTACACCTGTATTTTTAGAAGAACTTGCAAGAGAAATCGGATTTATAAAGTGAAAACGTAAGTTTTCCGGCTCAGACTTAGCTACCATTTGTATTTGGATCAGTCAACGGGTGGCAAGTGATCCCTTAGTCCGATTATGTAGCAGGCTTCATGCAGCTACTGGTACTTTACTCAGCCCTGAGGGCTTAAATAAACGTTTAAATGCTAAAGCAGTTTTGTTTTTACAACATATTTTTTCTTTACTGTTACAACAAAAAATATGTGAACAAACGCAATTTTCTAATCATCTCTTCTCTTATTTTGGGCGAATTCGCATCCTAGATGCTACCTTATTTCAAGTGCCAAATGCTTTAGAGAATGTATATCCAGGCTCTGGAGGATGTGCCCAAACAGCCGGAATCAAAATTCAATTAGAATACGATCTACACAGTGGGGAATTTCTTAACTTTCAAGTTGGACCAGGAAAAAATAATGACAAAACTTTTGGTACAGAGTGCTTAGATACCTTACGACCAGGGGATTTATATTTGGGTTATTTTTCATTGGAAGACTTAGATCAAATAGATCAACGAGGTACATACTATATTTCTCGTTTAAAATTGAATACGAATGTATATGTGAAAAATCCGAGCCCAGAATACTTTAAAAATGGTGCAATTAAGAAACAATCGGAATACATACAAATCGATGTAAAACAGATTTTGAAACAATTACAGCCTGGAGAAACATTTGAATTGAAAAATGCTTATATTAGTGATAAACAACAGCTGTTTGCACGCGTCATTTTTAATCGATTAACAGAAAAGCAACTTCAAAAACGACAAGCAAAAATCGCGGAAAAAGAAAAATCACAAAATAGAACGTACTCAGAGAAAAGTAAAATGGTAGCTGGATTAAACGTGTATGTGACGAATACACCTTGGGAATGGGTTCCGATGGAACAGGTACATGAGTTATATACTTTGCGTTGGCAAATAGAGATTGTCTTTAAAACGTGGAAATCACTCTTTAAAATAGATTATTATCGCAATGTAAAACAGGAACGATTAGAGTGCCAACTATATGGAAAGCTCATCGCTATTTTCCTGTGCTCCTCTACTATGTTTAAAATGCGTCAACTACTTTCACAAAAGAAGAAAAGAGAATTAAGCGAATATAAAGCAATAGGAATGATCCAAGATTATTTATATCTTCTGTATCAAGCTATACAGAAAAACACCCAAGAGCTATCAAAGATTCTAATTCGCCTGTTCAACCTACTACAGAAAAACGGACGGAAATCTCATAGGTATGAGAAGAAGACAGTCTTTGATATTATGGGTGTTATCTATGAATATAGTGGATTTAGAAAACAAAAGAAAACTGCATAATCTTTAAAAATAATACATATTTAGGTTTATTTGCCATGTTCATTTTTACGGAAAAAAAGTGTTTTAAGAGTTTTTTATTTTATTTGAACGAAATTTCATTTTGTTTCTGTTCTTAAGTTGATGGGTATGGGGTACCGCCCCATGCCTATCAACTTAAGAGAACAGATTAACCCCAAAAAGAAAAAATGAGTTTTTTTATTACAAGTTAACACAAAATTTCGTTCTGGGGGCACTATAAAGCTTTAACCTGATGGTGATGGATGTTACCCCTAAAAGATGATTTTTGAATATAATCTACGATAAATTTTGAGAATAAAAACCCTGTACTATTGTATTTCAGTTTTACTTATTGTATAACGGTGCAGGTTAGTTGAACAAATAAAGAAAAATGTAAAGGGATGAATAAAATTTTAGAACGTAGCAACCATATTATTCAAATTAAACCTTGGGAAGATAAGGACCTTGATTTACTTGTTCGTATTAATACCCCAGTGATGATGCAGCATCTTGGAGGTCCAGAAAATGAAGAGCAGATTTTGAAGCAACATAAACGGTATCTTGAACTGGTTAGTAGAGGATGTATGTTTAGCATTTTATCGTTTTCCGACAGAAGACTCCTTCCTCAAAAATGTGAAGGTGTGAAACACCAATTTTAGGTGGGAGATGAATGTCGGTAGGCCTAAGCCTACGTTTTTTTGTATACTGTAGATATCCTATAAAAAAGCGAGGTGCAACCCATGTTAGTAAACAAAGCATATAAATTTTGTATCTATCCAAATAAAAAACAAGAAATATTAATTGCTAAAACTATCGGTTGCAGTCGCTTTGTATTTAACCATTCATGCTATATATAAACAAAACCGCAGTTTGCGACCAAACTGCGGTTTTTCAACGTACAATGAATTGCAAAAGTTACTTACAATTGCATGATATTTAATCGCACCCAACCTAAATTTTTATCTGTTAAGAAACTTTGCAACAGAACCATTTTTTGTTATTTATACAATGGATTATCCACTTTTACATAAAAATAAGAATGAGCTTCTCCCATCATTCGCATGAGCGTCAAAGCTTTATAGTCTACCTTTTCTGCAAAGAAGACATCATAATCCGCTGCTGCATTTTGTGTATAGTGTGGGTCTTTCTGTAAATCTATGAAAATATTTTGTGTAACTCTTTTTACAATATTCCAAAGCAATTGTTCATCTGTTTTATAGAAACGGCTTACATGAATAAATAACTCTCCAAAGTGATTTTGCATAACGGAGTAAAATACTTTGTTTCGTACACTCTTTTCATCATCAACTAAAATGCGTGATTTGTGATGAAAGTTTGTAATGTCAATCCCTGCCTGTTGTAAACGACCACGGTGAACCCGAATGCCTTCCCAATCACGAACAAGAAGTCGGTCTGGTGTGCCATCTTTTTTAAAGACAGGTACTGTATTTTGCAAATGGCCCTCTAAGCTAATTCCGTACTTCACCATAAGTGGAATAAATCCAGTTAAAGCGTTGGCTACATATTTTTCAATAAATGAAACGATTGCATCATGTAATGGTAGACAATGCTTTGCTTTATACAGTTCGATAAGTTCAACAATAAGTGGTTGATTCGCTCCGTTTGCAGATGCAACAAGAGCAGAACCGACAATAGCCCATTCATCTTTATTAATATAGGAGTACACATTATCACGAATGACACATGCTAGATTTTCACTTCTTAAAGTTTGCATATCTATATTAGAGTCATTTGCACTGAGAAAATGTGCGCCAGCACGTTCCATAATCGGAATAAATCTTCTTTCATCGATACTTGTATCTTCTTTCATAATTTTTTGTAATATATTACTCATCAGTGGACCGTTATGAATCGTTTGTTCTGATAAGGTTCGCACTTCTCCTGTCAAATGAACATTCGTTGTTAACTTATAATGAGGTCTTCTTGTATCATACTGTGCTGGGAAGATGGTACGAAATGACATACCAGCTACATAAGGCACCTCATAATCAAAAATAATGATTTTTTCCTGTTCAATTTCTGTTTTGTATAACTCTTGCAATGTATGAATCGTTTGCCAAGGATGGATAGGTAATAGAAGATAATCATCTATTCTATCATCTAGCCTAATCTCTGCCTCGGCTTTCAGTACAGGCTCGAAAGAAAAGATGATAGGATTCCAATCTTGTGCTTTCATAAACGCAGTACTCACTTCTTTTTTATGAACGGCTACAAATCGAAGTGGAATCGTATTTTTAAACTCTGCTGAATACGCAATTGTTTCTTCAGGGTTTAAACCTTTTCGCATTTTTGCTCCAGGATGACAAGGGTGTCCTTCAATAACAAGCTGTTCAAAAAAAGCATAATGATCATCTGTTTGCGCAGCTGCTTCTAATGTTGATGCCTCAGTAGACTGTTCATGAAATGTATAGGCAAGCGATAAATTAGCAGCACTATTAGCTAAATCCTCTTCGAACATATGAAAATAAGAAGATAACCCTTCCCAACCTTCATGGAAAATTAAAGCTAACACTTCATTTGGATGTGTAATTTCTTTTTGTTCAGATGGTGATATGAGCATGTACGGCCCGTTTACAATTGGACGATCGAAAGCATACATTTGTTGAACTGGTACGAGTAAGTAGCAGTCTTGTTTCTTAAAACATAAAGCTTGTATTATGGAAGATTTTTCAAAGTGCTTCTGGTGTGTATGTATATAATCCAGTAAATAATCTGGACAACTGTACGCTGAAATAGAAACAAACGTCTTAGCTGACTTTTGAAATGTCACCACAGTATCCATTAGATTACTTATATTTTCTCGGATGACAGAAGATAGTAGTCGTTCTAATATACCGTTCCGACCTTTATATAAATTTTGTTTATATATTTCATGTAGCGGTGGATGGTTTTGCTGTAAAAAAGAAAATAATGTTTGTTCTTCTACCTCAAATGAATGAATGCTGTGTAAGTGCATAGAAACCACCTTTCTCAATTTTAGCTCTTTACAAAAAAGAGAGAATATTTTATATTGTCCTTACAATGATGTTGATAATCAATTTCAATTATAAAGAGTGAATTGAAAAATGCAACAAAAAATTCGAGGTGATTCTTATTCGAAAACTGTTTTTTGGTAGTTCATTTTTTTTGTTTATGGGGAATTGGCTCGGAATGACTGCTATTAATTGGTATGTCTATGATTTGTACCATAGCGCGACATATTTAGGATGGTTAAACTTTGTACGACTCATTCCAATCGTATTATTTAGTGTGTATGCAGGAAAGCTTTGTGATTTGTATCCACGAGTCAAATTAATGAAATCATATTCCTTATGGGGATTTGTATTGACAACTTTACTTGCGGTTTATGTTGCTTTAGTTACTCCTTCATATTTTATTTTTTTACTTTTTTCATTTATTCGTGGGGTCATTAGTGCATTAGAAACACCAAACCGAAATACACTTCTTTCAGATATTGATACAAATAATCAAATTAGCAAACTGATTTCCATGCATTCATTTGTCATGAATGTTTGTCGATCAACCGGACCGGCATTAGCAGGATTTCTTATTGCAGCAGGGCATATCGAATTAACATTTATGATGCAGGCTGTTTGTTCACTTATTGCTTGGATTCTTGTGATACCAATGAAAGATCAACCAATGAAAAAACGAAAAGAAAAGAAAAAAGCGAGTTGGGAACAAATTGCTGCTTATTTTTCTTATGACAAAATGGGAAGAAATATCTTTGTGACGTCACTTATTACAATGGCTTTTGGTTTTTCCTATACGTCTGTTTTACCAGCGCTTGTTTCAAAGCAATTTACGGGAAAAGTAGAAGTGTTTGGAATCGCTATGTCATCAGCTGCAATTGGTGCGATTATAGCTACTGTGATTCTTCCAAAAGCATTGACATATATTTCAGAAGTACGTCTGTATTATGTTAGCTTACTTGCATTTTCAGTTTCTTTAGCATTACTGATTGTTAGTAATACATATGTATTTTTTATTCTTTTATTTTCTATTGGTCTATTTGGTCAGTTATTACGATCAAGTAACCGTGTCTATTTTCAGCATCATGTCCGTGAAGAAGAGAGGGGACTTATGCTTAGCGTAGTACTGATGGATCGAGGGATGATTCCACTTGGTTCTATTTTAGTTAGTTATTCCATTGAATATGTTGGTATTGCTCAAACATTTATTTTGATGGGAATTGTATGTATGGTCCCGTTTTTATTTCAATTTATAAAACTGAAACAGCAAAAAGGAAAGGTGAACGAATTTGTCAATTCAAAGCAAACAAGTTAATAGAGTAAAAGCAGAACGTAGTATTTTAAATCGTTTTTGCAATTCATTGATTCGGGAGAAAGTGCTACAAGAGAACTGTGCGATATTGAAACATGAGCATGGTATAGAGATTGTAGATAGCATGAACGATGTGGAATTATTGTTAGAAGTAAAACAAGAGGGAGCGTTTGAACGATACGAGTTTATATTCCCAATTCGTTTTAAAGTTCGTGGACATATACGGTGGATTGATTCATTGTCAATGTTTTGGGAAGAAGTCGCTCCGTTCTTTCGTATTCATATTTCACAGTCTTTACAAGAAGAACTGGAAAACAGTGTAACCAATTTAGCACTAGCATACGAAGCATGGGATCGGAAACAAGAATGGGTGAAACAACAATTAGAGACAAACGTTTTGTTTGTAACAAAAACAAATCCTAATAACTTATATCAATTTTTAAAAGTTTTACAAACATGTATACCATTTGATGAGCTTACTTATACGGAATCACTTGTTATTGAGGGACATCCGCTTCACCCATCTACGAAAACGAAACTTGGTTTATCAAGAGAAGAAGTGAAGTTGTATGCACCAGAATTTGAACATGTTGTTCCGTTACATGTTCTTCTCGTTCATAAAGAAGTAGCTGAAGTAACGGGAGATTATATGCAGAAACCACTTATATATGAAAATTCACCAGATTTATACGAAGCAGTACACACATTACTTGTAAATAAAGAAAAAAGAATGGAAGATTATTATCCATTTCTCATTCACCCATGGCAGTATGAACATGTATTACAAGAAGAATATGGTTCAGAGTTAGAAGCGGGATGGATTATTCCAGTGCCATATCAACTATCTTCACGTGCAACATTATCATTTCGAACAATGAATGTATTAAAATTACCATATCACGTGAAACTTCCAGTGAGAGCGCAAGCAACAAGTGCAGTTCGTACCGTGTCACCAGAAATTACAATAAATGGCCCACTATTATCAACAGTATTAGATGGCATCTATACAAAGGAACAAAAGTTAGAGCAGTCTATTGTCGTTGTAAGGGAACGAGTAGGAGCTTATTTTTCTAAACCGAATACTAGGGATTTAGGACGTAATTTAGCATTTATTTTACGGGAAGATCCCAATCAGTATAGAAGAGAAGGGGAATTATTATGGGTTGGTGCAAGTTTAACAGCCAATAATCCATTAAAAGAAAATGAACCTGTCATTTTAGATATAATGCGTACATATTTTGACAAAGAGGATATCGGTAAAAAAGAGATATTCTATTATATCGCTCATTATACTGAGAAAGTGATGTTGCCATTGTTAGAACTTGTTTTACGATATGGGATTGCCCTAGAAGGGCATATGCAAAATTCTATCATTGTGACAAAAAATGGTGAAGTACAACGTATTCTCATTCGTGATCTTGGTGGAGTAAGAATTTATAAAGAGAAATTGGCGGAGTTGATAGACCTCTCGGTTATGAAAGAAGTAGCATTATTTACAGAGAATATGACTGAAGTATATAACAAGTTTATTCATTCTGTATTGCAAAATCATTTTGGGGATTTGCTATTTACATTGGCTCGAGCAGTTGATGATATACAGGAAAAAGAGTTATGGAGAATTGTTGCAGCTTTGGTGGAAGATTTTATGGTAGGTGTAACAGAAGAGCAACGAGCAGCAATATTTGCACCTTTTATTGAGACTAAGGCATTATTTTCCATGAGGATATATAATCAAGCGAAATCGTATTTATATACAAACTTTGCTAATCCGCTTTGTATGTAGGAGGAGTAAAAATGCGGCCCATCATGAAAATAAACCTTTCAAAATTAAAGCATAATGCCATTATGATAAAACGATTATGCGAGCATGCAAATGTTTCATGTTTTCCAGTTACAAAAGGAGTAAGTGCTGCAACAGAAGTAATCGAAATTTTGAAAGAAGCTGGATTTACAAAATTTGCAGATTCAAGATTACAGCATCTTCATAAAATCCGTAAAATGATGGGAAACAGTGTGGAACTTCTTTTAATTAGAACACCAGCTTTATCAGAAGTAGAGGAGACGGTTCTAACTGCTGACATAAGTTTGAACTCTGAACTCTGTGTGATTGAGGCATTGGGAAGGGCTGCGACGAAATATGGGAAAATACACCGGGTTATTTTAATGATAGATTTAGGAGATCTTCGCGAAGGTATGTTGCCTCAGCAAATGGTGGAGGTTTCCCAAAGAGTAGTTGGGATACAGGGAATAGAGCTTGTTGGTATTGGAGCTAATTTTACTTGTTTTAGCGGTGTGATTCCAACTGAATCTTCGTTGCTAGAGTTAACACAATTGACTGAGCTAGTGGAAGAAAAAATCGGGCAGCCACTTTCCATTATTTCGGGGGGGAATTCCAGTTCCTTACCGCTTATCTTACAAAGGAAAGAAATAGGGCGTGTCAATTCTCTTCGAATTGGCGAAGCTATTTTCCTCGGGAAAGAAACAGCATATGGGAAGAACATTCCCTTTATGTACCAAGATATATTTTTGGTGGAAGCTGAGATTATTGAGGTTAAAAGAAAGCCCTCGATGCCTAGAGGTGTGATTGGAAAAAACGCTTTCGGTCAAGTTCCATGTTTTGAAGAAAAAGGGGAACGATTGCGAGCTATTGTTGCGATTGGCCGACAAGATCTTGATATTAGTGGACTATATCCACTTGATGGACATATCGAGATTCTTGGTGGAAGTAGCGATCATTTAATCGTTGATATAACAGATAGTAAGACATATCGAGTAGGCGATATAATTACGTTTCTTCCAGCGTATAGCGGTATGCAAAGCGGTATGGTTTCTTCACTTGTACACAAACAATATGTATTAGATGATGTGTTACAAAAAGAGCTTGTTCTATAAAGTACAATTTGGGGTAGCGCCACATCGCTATCAAGCTAAGAAAAGCAAATACCCCAAAACGAGAAAATTGGCATCTCCAGGTGAAAATGTACAATTTTTTGTTTTGGGGGGCGTTATAAAATTCTTAAGTTAATGGATGTGGTACGGAAACGATTCTGGGTATGAGGGACCGCCAGTTAATTTCTTGAGCTGAATTCAATTGCAATAGATAGATTTTCTGTCCTTATGATGGTTCATGGCAAGCAACAATTGGTCTATAAACAAGCCATTTCTACAATTTCTACATAATGTATACTGGATTTATGTAAATATTTCTCAATATTATATTATTTCTATATATTATATAATATAAGTAATTCTTTTTATTATTTATATTTTTGTTATTTCCTGTTGCAGAATCCTTATTATAAGGATTCCTTTTTTTGTATCAAAAATCTACAAATAAAAAGATAAGATCGGGGAACAGGATCTTATCTTTAGCACAAGGAGAAAAAAAGGCGAAAACTATCTTAATTCTTATAATATTATATTTTTTAAATTTTCTATATAAAAACCATATATAGCAGCTATATCTATATTGATAAATTTATTACAAAGTTTACTTTCATTTTTGTAGTGAAACAAAAAGAACTTGTAAAAAAATACAAGTTCTTTTTAAGATAATGTAAACTGAAGGGCAAAACAAACTATCTTATCAGAAAAACTAGGAATCACTATGTCTTAAGACTACTAGGATACCTTTATTATATATAACAGATATTAACATTTTTAGGGATGACATTTGAATATTGTATAAATTTTTAGAATCAAAAAGAGAACCCTTATGATAGGGATTCAGCCCATGCCAATCAACTTAAGAAAAGTAAACACCCCCAAAACAATAAAATGAGCTAACTTCTCAAAATAACTAACTGTAGAGAAAGAAAATTTTCATTTAGGAGGTACTTCAAAACCTTAGCTTGATGTTGATGTGACGGAACCTCAAGTATGTATAAACTTAAAAAAGTCCCTTCATAATGCTAAAGGGACTTGCTCACACAAATGATCTGCACATCAATTCATCTTTGATATGCAGATCATTTGTGTGAGCAAAATCCTAAAGCTTCATAACATAATACAATTGAAAAAACCAAGGGAATTTTGATTTCCCTTGGTTTTTTATTGGAAAAGAAATATGTATTCAAAATAAAATTAATATTGAAATGCTAAGTATTCTTCAAGCTTCCGTTTTCTTGATGTTCTTTGTCTTCAATATCAGTTTCTGGCATTCCGTACAATCCATTCATTGCTTGCTCCACTGGTTGAAGACCGGTTTGTGAAGTATTAGATTTTAAGTTTTTAGAATTGCTATTCTCTTCTTTTTTAGAATATGGAAAATTCATTTTTATAACCTCCAAACACTAAAGTTTTAAAAAATAAAAAGCTTATGAAAAGAATTTGGAAGATAAACACATGTATTATCTTCCAATTGAATGAACAATAAATTGAGCTATTAATGTAGTAGCACATACATAGTATGTCATCCTTTCTAGAAAATATGTGAGATGATTTAGGAAATAATAGTAAGTTATATTTCTGTAGCTTATATTGGTGTTATCTCTTGGTGGTTAGAAAATAATATGCCTTGTACCCTATCTTCTATGGCAAAGCAAGTAATTCGAATCAATATGCGAAGTCTTATTAAAATGTTAGAAAATTATTTGTACTGCCAAATTAATCTTTAAAAAATATTATTAGTCCATTTAACTTTTCCATAATAAAGAAAACATAAATTTACGCAATAAAGACAAAATTTTAGTAATGAATAACTTTTCTCGGTAGATTTTATAAAAAGAAAAGGTGATGGAATGGAATTTTCTAACGAAAGTAAAATTTATAATGCTGGAGATATTGTCTATGTTTTTTACCGAAATCCCCACACCCAGGATGTTGCAAATATACAAGCAGCAGCAGTTGTAAATAACCCTGAGAATCCAAATGAATTAGCTTTATTTCTTTATGAAACTTATTATCCACTATCAAATGAGATGGCTGTTTATTCTTCAGAAGAAGAGGCAAACCAAGCCTACAATTACTATTATGGAGATGCTTCAGAGGGGATATTAGAATGAATAGTCCATTTATACCCAAGCTTGTATACTTTGAACCCAAAGCATTAGATTATCCATTAGGAAGAGAGCTTCAAGAAAAATTTGCAAATATGGATGTCGAGATTCGATATACCACTTCCCATAATCAAGTGAGAGATCTTCCAGGAGAAAACGATTTTCAAAAGTACCGTGTAGCAAAATCCACTCTTGTCGTTGGTATTAGAAAAACACTAAAGTTTGATACATCAAAGCCTTCAGCAGAGTATGCTATTCCCTTCGCAACAGGCTGTATGGGGCATTGTCATTATTGCTATCTACAAACAACGATGGGAAGTAAGCCTTATATCCGTACCTATGTAAATGTCGACGAAATTCTAGAAGCTGCCGACAAATATATAGAGACACGTGCACCTGAAATGACAAGGTTTGAAGCCTCCTGTACATCCGATATTGTAGGGATTGATCATTTAACTCATACCCTTAAGCGTGCAATTGAACATTTTGGAAAGTCCGAATATGGAAAATTAAGATTTGTTACGAAATTTCATCATGTTGATCATTTACTTGATGCAAAACATAACGGAAAAACAAGATTTCGGTTTAGTGTAAATGCTGATTATGTTATTAAAAATTTTGAGCCAGGTACCTCTCCCCTATCTAAACGGATTGAGGCAGCAGGAAAAGTAGCAAGAGCAGGGTATCCACTCGGATTCATTGTAGCTCCCATTTATCTTCATGAAGGTTGGCAGGATGGATACTATCATATGTTTGAACGTCTTGATGCCGAATTACCCCTTGATGCACGGGATGATATCACGTTTGAATTTATTCAACATCGTTTTACAAAACCTGCTAAGAGAGTGATTGAAAAAAACTATCCCATGACAAAATTAGAATTAGATGAAGAGAAAAGAAGATATAAATGGGGGAAATATGGAATTGGAAAATATATTTACCAAAAAGAAGAAGAAGAGGATCTAAAAACTTATCTGTATGCCTATATGAAGAAGTTTTTTCCCAATGCAAAATTAGAATATTTCACGTAGAAGGATAACAACTTACTACAACTAAATATAGGAATTTGAAATAAAATGCATTATAGGGCTCAAAATTTCATTTTAAATGTAAAAGGGTACGATCTAAAAGTCAGTGAAACAAACATTAGGGTAACCCTTTTTTATCCATAAATTTAACAATAATGCTCTAATTGTTAATTGAACCTTATTTCACCTATATATCCCATATCCTAACATAAAAAACTTTAAGAAGAAGAATCAATATTGATTCTTCTTCTTATTTTGTTCCTAAAGGTACACCTTTTGGTACACATTAGCTATAAGAATTTAATGATTAATTTTACAAATTATAAAAAGTCATGAACTTAGTTTTACCTTCTATTATATACAAGTAGTTACGGGGCAATATCATAGGCTAAAGATTGTTCCAAATATTCACCTATAATTATCTGATAAGTTAAAAATATAACAACAAAACGTTTAAAATATGATAAAATACAATTACATTTGAAAAAGAGTAGTGGGTTCAAGTTGTTATTTTCATGAACTCCAAGGAAAAAAGCCAAATTCTGTATAGAGTTGGCTTTTTTCTTTTTACGCATTTGTAGCTAAAAATAGCATGGTTTTTAAATCCTTGTTAGGGGCAAGAATTTAAAGAAGAGTTTAGCTTAATTATAATTTTACATAAATTATATATTATAGTAAATTGATATTATTTACGCTAAATATTGTAAATATTCAGTGATTTAATTCTTATATTATTTATGCGCAAAGTGGTTCTGTTGCAAAGTTTGAAAAAAGCATAAACAGGTTGGTAAATGAGGAACAATGTTTAGGAAGTAGCTAGTAATTCTTGAAGTCCATTGTACGTTGAAAAGGCGGAGTCTCTTTGAAGACTTCGCCTTTGCTTATATAGGGCATGAATGGTTTTAATAATTTTTATCGTACGTGAAGCATGACGAAGATTTTGAAATCCTGCGGATTTGGTAAAACATCTCTTTACATGCCTATGATCCTGTTCAATAAGATTGTTTAAATGTTTGATTGTATAATGGATTGTGGTTTGAAAAAATCCTTGTTTTCTTAATTTGTTAAATGCGCAAAGTAATGCCGGCGCTTTGTCTGTAGTGAGAACCGTTGGTTCTCCAAAATGTTTTACTAATCTTTTCATGAAGGCATAGGCAGTCTGATGATCTCGTTTTTTACGAAGTTGAATATCCAATGTGTGTCCATCTTTATCAATTGCACGATAGAGATAACGCCATTCTCCCTTAACTTTGATATAAGTCTCATCCAAATACCAAGATAAGCGTGTAGATTTATTTTTCACTTTCCAAATTTGATAGATGAGATTGCCATATTCATGAATCCATCGCATGAAGGTTGTTGGATGAACTGAAATACCACGTTCTTTCAGGATTTCAGAGACATCGCGATAACTTAAAGAAAAACGGCAGTAGTAGCCGACAGCTACTAAAATAATCTCTTTCTTGAATTGTTTTCCTTTAAAATA
>Ga0102589_1004173_pt1 | contig 13931 bp, 11 predicted proteins | sample AraplaMF_Col_mLB_FD_76858 | JGI IMG/M metagenome (GOLD analysis project Ga0102589, IMG submission 76858) | Arabidopsis root microbial communities from the University of North Carolina, USA - plate scrape MF_Col_mLB | ecosystem: Host-associated > Plants > Roots > Endosphere | place: USA... | reverse complement strand
ATCTTGGATTGGAGGAAATGAATAGATTACTAGTTTCATAATAAAAAGGCATCCTACATGAGGATGCCTTTGACATAACAAAAATTATTTTTTGTTTACGTTAGCAGCTTGTGGTCCACGGTTACCTTCGATGATTTCGAAGCTAACTTCTTGACCTTCTTCTAAAGTTTTGAAACCTTCGCCTTGAATAGCAGAGAAATGTACGAATACGTCGTTTCCACCTTCAGTTTGGATGAATCCAAATCCTTTTTCGCTGTTAAACCATTTAACTTTACCGAATTCCATCGATAATACCTCCTAGAAATACATTTATACACTATTAAAACGTGCATAAAGAGGGATTAAGAAAAAGAACGTCATTGTCAATCAACTTAAGATTGCTACAACATTGAAAGTGGTCATTACTTCTTTTCAAGACAAAGAAAAATATGAGCAGTACTAAAAATTTTGTAGTGCAAATGGATCGTTAATTTCTTACCTTCAAATGAATATGCAGTTAATAGTAATTTAAATATATCATATATAAAAAAAGGCGTCAATGATACTAAATCTCATTTTCTGGTAAAATTTTTATATAATTCATACAATTTTTCATTTAAAATATAGATAGATATTGTAAGGTTTTTTTTGATTTTTTTCCTTAATATTAAGTCATAATAAACAAAGGATTATGTAAATTTTTGGTTATTTTTTTAATGAAAACATAGAAATTTGTATTAAAAAAGATGTATATTTATACTTTAGGAGGAATGCAAAAATGAGAAAAGCACATGAAGTTACATACAAAATCCATGGACATGATATGCAGTTTGTTCAAGTTGAACTAGATCCAAAAGAAAGTGTTGTTGCTGAAGCGGGCGCAATGATGATGATGGATGACGGCATCGAGCTTGAAACAATTTTCGGAGATGGCTCTCCACAATCTGGTGGACTTTTTGGGAAGTTAGTAGGTGCTGGAAAACGCTTAGTAACAGGTGAAAGCTTATTCATGACAAGTTTTACAAATAACGCTAATAGTCTTAAAACAGTTAGTTTTTCTGCCCCTTATCCGGGAAGCATCATACCATTAGACTTACAAGAGTATGGAAATAAAGTTATCTGTCAAAAGGATTCGTTCTTAGCTGCTGCAAAAGGCGTTTCAGTTGGAATTGAGTTCCGTAAAAAATTAAGTACTGGTCTTTTTGGCGGGGAAGGTTTTATTATGCAAAAGGTTGAAGGCGATGGCCTTGCTTTCTTGCATGCAGGTGGTTCGATTTATCAAAAAACGCTTCAGCCTGGCGAAAAAGTTAAAATTGATACTGGATGTATTGTTGCTTTCACTGGTGATGTAAACTATGAAATCGAATATGTCGGGAATGTAAAAACAGCACTATTTGGCGGAGAAGGATTATTCTTCGCTACACTACAAGGGCCTGGAACGATTTGGGTTCAATCATTAACACTAGCAAGATTAGCATCAAGAATTGGTCAATATTTACCTTCTTCATCAAGCGGTGAAGGAAGCATCCTTGGAGGAATTGGAAATCTATTAGACGGTAATGATTAATTCTTACACCTAATATCAAAAAGACGATTCACTTAAAGTGGATCGTCTTTTTCGTAAGAATATCATTTCATTTTGCCTGCTCTTCCAATTGTTCTTCTTCACGGAATTTAAATGTAAAGGTTGGTGTGTAGTCATACTTCAGCTTCATCTTATTGACGCCATCAACATACGTCATGATATTGTGACTTTTTGAAATTGATCCCTTATTGATAGCAAATGTGACAGCCTGCTGAACGTGTAAATATTCCAAATAAAGATTGAGTGGCTTAATTTCAACTTTAAAAGGTGGACTAAGTGGAACAACGTCATAAATATTAACAAATCTTATACTATGGCGAACAAATTCATCATATTTCTCTTTGAATTCTTTATTTCCAACCTTAGGTGCTCCAAAACTATAGACATTCGGAGTACATAAGTTTGTCATTGCTAACTCAAATCCAAGTAGAGTAGCAAGAGAACCCCCTAAGCTATGCCCTGTTATATATACTTTTTTATTTGCAGCCCTTTCTTTTACAATATCTAACAAAACTTCTCTACAAGATTTATAAATAGATAGAAATCCAGAGTGCACACTACCACTGTTCATTGCGTAAGGAAATAGTTCTTGTTCAACCTTTAAATCTGCTAGCCAATCTAAGTCAGATTTTGTCCCTCTAAAAGCAATAATGAGTGATTTTTCATTTTCAATAACATATCCAAACCACTCCGTCTCAATAATTGCACATGCTTTGAATCCACAAACTAGTGTGTAATTTGCTGGTACCATAAATTTCCCATCATTTTCCCACTGTTTATAGGTCTGTATGCAGCACTCTACTAATTCTAAAGCAATATCGTAATCAACTGAAAGGAATTTCAACTTATCTCCCCTTTCTGTTTCACAATTATGTGAAAAACCTCCTTAAAACAAAAGGAGGTTAGGAATGATGAAAACTTCTTTGCTGTATATTCCAAATATCAGATGCATACTCACGAATTGTACGATCACTTGTAAAGAAACCTGATTTCGATACATTATAGAGGCTTTTTGTAGCCCACTCTCGTTTATTTTGGTAAGTATGATTTATTTTCTCATGTGCTTTTACATATGATGAAAAATCTCTCAGTAAGAAATATTCATCATTATATGACATGAGTGAATCAAATATTTCTTCAAATTCAACTCTTGGTAATGGAAAAAGTCCAAATAGTAACTGATCAAGAACTTTTTTAATGCGAGAATCGTGATGATAATAATCACTACTTTTGTACCCGCCATGCTGATAATAATTTAAAACCTCATCAGCTGTTAGTCCAAATGTAAAGATATTATTTTCGCCTACTTCTCTTAAAATTTCAATATTGGCACCATCTAATGTTCCTATTGTTAAAGCACCATTCATCATAAATTTCATATTACCAGTTCCTGAAGCTTCCTTACTTGCAGTTGAAATTTGTTCACTAACATCAGCTGCTGGAAATATCATTTCTCCTAAGGAAACTCGATAATTCTCAATAAATATAACTTTAATAAATTGATTAATGTAACGATCATTATTGACGATGTTAGCAACTGAGTGAATGAGTTTTATGATCTTTTTCGCGTAATAATACCCTGGGGACGCTTTTGCACCAAAAATGAATGTCCTCGGATGCATTTTAAAATGCGAATCATCTTTTAATCTATTATATAAATACATTATGTGAAAAACATTCAATAACTGACGCTTATAGGCATGCATTCGCTTCACTTGAATATCAAATATCGAATCCGTATCTAAAGCAATTCCATTTGTATAATGAACATAGTTTTCTAAAACTTCTTTTCTTTTTTTCTTAACGAACATTAATTCATTTAAAAACGATTCATCATTTTCATATTTTAATAGATTATTTAATTGGGTTGGTTCATAGATCCAGTCATCACCAATAGAGTCCCTAATTAAACCACTTAACTCTGGATTACATTGAAGTAGCCATCGCCTATGAGTGATTCCATTTGTTTTATTATTAAACTTAGTCGGCTCATATTCGTAAAATAACTTCATTTCTCTTTGCTTTAAAATTTCTGTATGAATTTCGGCTACGCCATTAACACTTTTACTACCCACAATTGCTAAATGTGCCATTTTGACAACTCCATGAGCAATTATGGCCATATTTTCAATACGATGCCAATCACCAGGATATTTCTTCCACAGCTCTTTGCAATATCTCTCATTTATTTCTTCAACAATCATATAAATTCTTGGAAGTAATGGCTGAAATAAATCAATTCTCCACTTTTCAAGTGCTTCTGATAATGTGGTATGGTTTGTGTATGAGATTGTTTGAGTTGTAATCTCCCAAGCTTCCTCCCAAGAAAGCTTTTCAATATCTATTAAAATTCTCATTAATTCAGGAATTGCCAATACAGGATGAGTATCATTCACATGAATAGCGATCTCATGATGAAACTTACGAATATCACCATATTGCTCTTTATATGAATCTACTATTCTCTGTATACTTGAAGAGACTAAAAAGTACTGCTGTTTTAATCGTAAAATTTTACCTTCGTCATGCGTATCATCAGGGTATAAGAATTCTGAAACTGCTTCTGCTTCCCGCTTATATTTCATCAAAGATTTATTAGAAGAATGAGATGAAGCTTCAGCACTCCAAAGTCTTAAAGTATTAACAGTGTTTGTATGATACCCAATGATTGGTAGGTCATAAGGAACAGCGGTAATTGCTTCAGCTCCATGTAATCGAAATTCTAAACGATTTTTACTATTATACGCTTCAACTTCTCCGCCAAATAACACTTCAATTGATTGATCATCTCTTCTGACTTCCCAAACGTTTCCATATTTAAGCCATTGCTCAGGTAGTTCAACTTGATACCCATCAACTATTTTTTGGTCAAATAGGCCATGTTTGTAGCGAATGCCACACCCATGACCTGGTAAATTCTGAGAAGCTAAAGAATCAAGGAAACAGGCAGCTAATCTTCCTAGACCTCCATTCCCAAGTCCTGCATCGCTTTCAAATTCTTCTAATGTAGCAAGCGATATCCCAAGCTTATTCAAACCAGATTCACATAATTCTCTTAATCCAAGATGGATTAAATTACTCTTCAAAAGCTTTCCTAAAAGGAACTCAATTGATAAGTAATACACTTGTTTTTTTCGTTCCAAACGATACTGTTCACTTGTAGCCAACCATTCTTCGCTTATATATTCTCGAATCATTGTTCCAAGCGTTTCATATTGTTCCTGAATAGAACTTTCTGAAATACTTTTTCCATGCATACTTTCTAGTTTTTCTTTATAATTCCATTCAAACTCCTCGACACTAGAAAACATGGAACCACCTCGCCTTAAAAGATTTACTTTGTAGATTGCAAATATAATTTTGCATATTCTTTTGCAGATTGCAACCAGCTTGAATCTCGATTCATTGCGTTTTTAAGCACAGCTTTTCGATGTTGTTTCTGGTTATAAATAGTAAGTGCACGTTCGATTGTAAAAAGCATATCGTGTGCATTATAGTTACTGAATGAAAAACCATTACCGGTCTTCGTCTTTTCATTATATGATTGGACGGTATCGTTTAGGCCCCCAGTTTCTCTAACGATTGGCACACAGCCATATTTCATCGCGATTAGCTGTCCTAATCCACATGGCTCAAATAACGATGGCATAAGGAATAAATCAGCTCCAGCGTAAATTTGATGAGCAAAGTTTTCATCAAAACCAATGTAAGATCTTACTTTCTCATAATAATTATGTTCCATCGCTTTAAAGAAATGTTCAAATTCTTCTTCACCGGTACCTAAAATAATGACTTGCACATGATAATCCATTAATTGTGGAAATACATGTTGAATCAAGTCAATTCCTTTTTGACTTGTTAAACGAGAGACCATAGCAATAATTGGAATATTTTCATCCACTTTCAGTGCTAATGATTCCTGTAATTTCTTTTTATTTTCAGCTTTCTTTTCAATTGTGAACTCATCATAATTTGTATGGATTTTTGTATCTGTTGCTGGGTTATAAATCGTTTCATCAATCCCATTTACAATACCAAATAATTTATGATCCTGAGCCCTTAAAAGACCATCTAATTGCTCTCCGAAAAATTCATGCTTAATTTCTTCTTTATAAGTTGGGCTGACAGTTGTCACTATATCACTAGCAATAATTCCAGCCTTCATAAAGTTGATACAGTCATAAAATTTTAAATAATCATTGTTGAAATACACTTCATCAATCCCCAAAATATCATCCATTACCATTTTCGGGAAAACACCTTGGAATTGTAAATTATGGATTGTAAAAATTGATTTCATATCCGGATTTATATCTTTTAATACACCGTATTCCTTCATAAAAAATGGAATCATAGCTGTATGCCAATCATGGCAATGAACAACATCTGGTATAAAATCTAATTCGCGAATACATTCAATCGCTGCAATAGAAAAAAACGCATAGCGTTCTCCATCATCGTAATGTCCATATAATTTATCACGATTAAAATAGTACTCATTATCAATAAAATAATAAGTCAATCCTTCGAGCTGTAACTCATAAAGACCACAATATTGTTTTCTCCAGCCCAGTTTTACTTCAAGTTCTTTCACTAATTTCGCTTCTTCACGATATTTATCAGGAATTTGAGAATAAAACGGAAGCATCACTCGTACATTCAAATTTAATTTATTTAAATATTTAGGGAGGGCACCTGCAACATCTGCAAGCCCTCCTGATTTAACAAATGGTACACATTCTGAAACGATATATAATACATTTACCACTGAATCAACGCTCCTTGAACTGAGCCTTTCTGAAGAACGACTGGCTCATTTAAACTCCCTTTAATTTCGACACCATCTTCAATCCGTACATCTTTATCTAAAACAACACCATCTAATATACAGTTATCTCCAATGATTGATTTTTGCATAACAACACAATTACGAATAATTGTATTTTTTCCAATTTTCACGGCTCTAGAGATAATGCTATTTTCAACAGTACCTTCAATTACGCATCCATTAGCAACAATTGAATTTTTTACAACTGCTTCTTTAGAATATTTCGTAGGTGGCTCATCTTTTACTTTCGTAAAGACTGGATATGATTTTAAGAATAATTGATTCCAAACTTCAGGGTTCAATAGTTTCATACTGTTTTCGAAATAGTCCTCAATTGTCTGAATGATTGCAACTTGCTGTGGAATTTCATAGCCGCTTAACTCTACTCCATTATTTTTATCACGAACAACGTCCATAATTGTCTCGTAACCTTTTTCGTGGAAGTTCTCAAATAACTTCAACAATAAATCTTTTTCAAGGAAATAAATATTTAAAGATTTCCCAAATTGAGTTAGCTCGGTAATCGCTGCATTTGTATCAATATGACGTTTTAAGATTGGTCTAAAATCTACAGAACAAATTGTATATGTATTTGCTACAACTACATATTTCTGTGTAGAACGTTGTAAAAATTGAATATGTTTTTCGATAAAATCAAACGTGCCAAATGCTCCATCAGTTGGTTCAGGCGTAAATATGAATAAGCCATCATGCTTTCTATTCAAATCCCAGTGCTTACCAGAACCCAAATGATCAATAATTGAACGATAAGGCTGATCAGGAAATACAGCTACACTTGTAATTCCTGAGTTCACCATGTTACTTAACATAAAATCAATTAAGCGATAACGACCAGCGTAAGGTAGCGTAGCTAGTGGTCGATGCTTTGTTAATGGTTTTAAAGATTCAAAATGTGTAGAAGCCTCAATTATACCTAGCATAGAATGTTTCATCGAATACCCCTCTCAATCTATTTTTCTGTTTGAGGAATGAGCCACCTCTTATACTTCGTTTGTCACTAATATGACTTCTTCATATTCTTTTTCAGGACGTAATACTGTTCCATCTGCTATTACCATCCCCGGAGCGACAACCGCATTTTCAATTTTTACATCCTTACCTATTACACAACCTGGCATGACAACTGAATCTTTAATAAAACTGCCTTCACCAATTGTCACTCCTTGGAATAATACAGAATGTGAAATATAGCCTTCTACAACACACCCTTCATTAATAAGGGAATCTTCAACGATGGCAGTAGGTGCAATATATTGAGGAGGTTGATTTGGATTCACAGAATATATACGCCAATCACGGTCATAAATATTCAATTCACTCTCTTCATTTAACAAATCCATATTTGCTTCCCATAAGCTTTTTACCGTACCTACATCCTTCCAATATCCTTGGAATGGATAAGCAACAATTTTTTTCTTTTCTTCTAATAATAATGGAATGACATCTTTACCAAAGTCATTGCTTGATTCTGGATTGCGATCATCCATTTCTAAAAATTCCTTTAAGACACTCCATTTGAATATATAAATTCCCATTGAAGCTAAATTGCTTTTAGGAAATTGTGGCTTTTCTTCAAATTCAACAATGTCCAAGTGTTCATTCGTATTCATAATTCCAAATCGACTTGCTTCTTCAATTGGAACCTCAATCACTGAAATTGAAACATCTGCATCTTTTTCAACATGATAATCAAGCATTTTGCTGTAATCCATTTTATAAATATGATCACCTGAAAGAATTAACACGTATTCAGGCTGATATTGCTTAATATAATTTAAGTTTTGATATATAGCACTCGCTGTTCCTGTATACCATTTGACACCAGATGCTTCTGAATACGGTGGTAATACAGTAACTCCCCCATTCAATCGGTCCAAATCCCATGCACTACCTATACCAATATAAGAATTTAGTACAAGAGGTTGATATTGCGTTAATACACCAACGGTATCAATTCCAGAATTTGTACAGTTACTTAATGTAAAATCAATTATTCGGTATTTTCCTCCAAAGGCTACTGCTGGCTTTGCTAATTCTTTTGTGAGGGAACTAAGTCTACTCCCTTTCCCTCCTGCTAGTAACATTGCTACGCATTTTTTCTGAACCATTGCTGCTAATCCCCTTTCGCATTTTAACTGGACGAATGATTGTAAAACTAAAAGCAGGTAGTGCGATTTCAATGCTATATGGTTGACCGTGGAATGGAGTTTCATCAGTCTCAATAACCGAACGATTTATTTTGCTTTCTCCACCAAATCTTACATAATCACTAGATAAAATTTCTTTGTAACGATGCTTAAATGGTACGCCAATTCGATAAGTCTCATAAGCAATCTCTCTGAAATTGCAAACGATAATAACATAATCATCTTTGTTTTTACCTTTTCGAATAAACGAGAAAACACTTTGTTCTGCGTTATTTGCATCAATCCATGAAAAGCCATCCCAATGGTTATCAACTTCGTATAATGATTTATTTTTCTTATAGATTGCTAGTAATTCCTTAACATAATCATTCATTTTTGCATGATATTCATAATCTGAAATCATCCAATCTAGTTGATCTAGATCCTTCCATTCATCAAATTGCCCAAATTCACTTCCCATAAATAAAAGCTTCTTACCAGGGTGAGCTAAATAATACCCTAATAAAACTCTTAGTTGGGCGAACTTATCCTCATATTTTCCAGGCATTTTATTCAGTAGAGATTTCTTGCCATGAACTACTTCATCATGTGAAAATGGCAGAACAAAGTTTTCAGAGAAGGCATATAAGAATGAAAAGGTCATTCTGTTATGATGATGTTTTCTCTCAGAAGGTTCTGTTTCCATGTAGGTTAAAACATCATTCATCCAACCCATATTCCATTTAAAATTAAAACCTAAGCCGCCTTCATATGTAGGTGCTGTTACTAATGGCCAATCTGTTGAATCCTCTGCAATCATTAAAACTTGCTGATCAAACTCAAAGACTACTTCATTTAGTTTTCTTAAAAATGACACTGCAAATGGATTCTCTTCTTTTTTATGCCCTTCTTTCCAATACAAAATATTCGCTACAGCGTCGACTCGGAATCCATCAATATGGAAGTTTTCTAGCCAAAATAATGCATTAGACAATAAAAAAGATCTTACTTCTGGTTTTGATAAGTCAAAGTTTGCTGTTCCCCATACTTCATTCTCTCTCACATCATAACTTTCATATTCATATGTGGGTTCCCCATCAAACATGTATAAACCGTGTGAATCCTTGCAAAAATGACCAGGCACCCAGTCTAAAATGACCCCTATACCATGCTGATGACATTCATCAATAAAGTTCATTAGTTCATGTGGATTGCCATATCGACTTGTCGCTGAGTAATAGCCTACTCCTTGGTACCCCCAAGAACGATCATATGGATGCTCAATAACAGGTAGCAATTCTATATGCGTAAAGCCTTGTTCTTTTACATATGGTACTAACTCTGTAGCTAATTCTGCATATGTATAAAAATCTCCATTACTTTTCTTTTTCCAAGTACCCAAATGTACTTCATAAATTAAAACTGCTTCTTCATAAACTACTTTTTTTGATTTCTGTTTACGATATTTTGAATCCTTCCACTTATAACCTGAAAGATCATATACAACTGAGGCTGTATACGGGCGAAGCTCACTATAAAATGCAAATGGATCACTTTTTAATAAAATATCTCCGTTATTTGATACAATCTCATATTTATAAATTGTCCCGTGCCCAATTTCGGGGATAAAAATTGTCCATATGCCTTCATTGTTTAATTTCTCCATTTTATGATCTGAGCCATTCCAGTCATTAAAATTCCCAACAACGGAAACACACTTTGCATGTGGTGCCCAAACTGTAAAATGCGTTCCTTTTTTATTCCCCTTCTTACCTATATGTGCGCCAAAGCATTCATAGCTTTTGAATAAATTACCTTCATGGAATAAATGCACATCAAATTCAGTTGGTCGTGTCAAAAGCAACATCCTCACCTCATTACAATCTTCTATATTCTTCTTGTTCTTAATATTCTACAAACATATATATTTCCCTTGTAATTATGCAAAAAAAATTCATAAACAAATATTGGAAAATGAACGATTATTCATGAAAACGTTGTCATAATTGACTTTGTCGTATTTATGTAATTTTTGTCGAATGAATAATACGGAATAAATATTCATAAATAATCTGTTAATCCTTAAAAAAATTCGTTAAATTGTTATTTACTATAAAATTTCATACATATTTAACGAATTTAAAATAGGAAAATAATGATTTTATTAAATTATGTTGAAGTTTGTCGGATTATAAGAAAGAAAATATTTTTAACACATTTTAAAATGTTTTTTTGTGATTTGTATTTAATAGATAAATTATTAGATTTTGAGGATTAAATAAATGGAGATAGTTGAAGTACGACCTAAAAAAGATCATTATCCGTAATTCTTTAAGGAAATACTTTTATCAATGTAAAAGATGATTCTATTGCACCGCTTACTGGGGAGACTTTCTACACTCAAATACGATTTATTGAAGGATATTAAATAGTAATAAAGATACAATTGATGACGCGTATATCACCGAATATAATGCAATTATGATTTGATTCATTATTGGAACTTAATCAAATAATTAATACCCACTAAAAAAGATCCTCATAAAGAAGATCTTTTTTAGTCTACATTTTATATAAAAGCAGATTTTCAGTTATTGTTAAAAAAATATGTCTTTCAAGCTAGGCTTTGGCAAGCTGACTAAATGTAATTACAATTCATTGTGCTGTAAAACTTTTGATTTTGTAGGTAATTTAATATCTAAAATAAGAAATACGCTCAATAGAATGACAATAAATCCTACCAGCATTCCCATTGTAATTTTCTCATTAAGTATTAGGACACCCCAGATCATACCGAAAACTGGAATTAAGAAAGTAACACTTAATGTATTAGTAGGTCCTACATTTTCTATCAAGTAAAAATATAACAGATAGGCAATAGCTGTACAAAACAAAGCCAATGCTAGAACAGCTAATATGGGTATAAGTGAAAAGTTGCTTGTAGTATTAGGAAGATTTATCAATGTAAACGGAATTAGAAGAATTGATGCGGCTATTTGTTGACCTGCAGCTAGTGATATTGGTGCCACATCTACAAAAGTCTTTTTAGCATATACGCCTGCTGCCCCATATGAAATAGTCGATAAAACCGCAAGTCCGATTGCAATGATTGTTTCTTTTGTGAATGGAATAGTACTCCATCCAACTAATAGAACCACTCCGATCACTCCTACTAATATGCCAATCCATTTTCTAGTACTAAGGCTTTCATTCATCCATCCCCATACAATGATAGACGTAAATATCGGCGTTAATGAATTAAGAATAGAAGACATCGAAGCCGTTAAATGGAGTGCTGATGTTGCGATTAATGTAAAGGGAATCGCTGCGTTTAATGCACCAATTATGATATATTGTTTCCATCTCTTTCTAAAATCTAAAGACTTCCTCGTAATGACTAAATATAATAACAAAGCCACCGCTGCAATAGAGACTCTTCCTTCTATTGTAAGAACAGGTCCAAATACCGGTGCAGCAATTCTGATAAATAAGAAAGATGCTCCCCATAGAGCAGCCAGTCCAATTAAGGCAATTAACTCTTTAAATGACATCATTTCCCTTCCTTTCTATACTCCGTCGGACTGTATCCTGTATGCTGGCGAAACAAATTCGAAAAATGGGAAGAACTCTTGTATCCAAGATAAAATGCTATTTCTGTTACAGGATCTTCTGTGTGAAGCAGGCGTTCAATTGCATCAGACATCCTTAACTCTGTTACATATTCTAACGGTGACAATCCTGTATTTCTTTTAAATAAACGCTGAAGATGATATTTGCTTACGCCGACATGTTGAGCAAGTCGATCTAATGTAATGGTATAGCGATATTGCGCTTCTATATATTGCTTGGAGTTATATATAATCTCCTCTTCATTTGACTGGTTTAAATCAGGACGGCACCTTTTGCAAGGACGGAAACCATTATCTATCGCTAAAGTGATAGTTGCATAAAATGAAATATTCTCTCTTAAAGGTGCTCTTGATTTACAGGAGGGCTTACAACAAATACCAGTAGATTTGACAGCATATATAAACAGTCCATCATATTTTTCATTACATTGAATAATTGCATTCCACATATCTTGATTACTTGGTAACCCCATATCCTCACCTCACTCAATCTATTCACATTTTAGCATGATGAAATAATCTCTGCTTTCATTATCTTGCTTTGTAATTTTCATTTGGATTCATACCTTATAACATATTATTTAATTGAAATCTTAAATTTGATTTCATATTTCTTGTTATATTAGAAGTAAGACATTTATCATATATTTTTAGACAAAATAAAAAGCTCAGTTACCTGTGTTATCACAAATAACTGAGCTTTAGATATGACCCGTACGGGATTCGAACCCGTGTTACCGCCGTGAAAGGGCGGTGTCTTAACCGCTTGACCAACGGGCCGTTAAAATGGCAGAGAAGAAGGGATTCGAACCCTCGCACCGCGTTAGCGATCTACACCCTTAGCAGGGGCGCCCCTTGAGCCACTTGGGTACTTCTCTATAATGGCTCCGCAGGTAGGATTCGAACCTACGACCACTCGGTTAACAGCCGAGTGCTCTACCACTGAGCTACTGCGGAACAATAAATAATATAATATATATGGTGGGCCTAAATGGACTCGAACCATCGACCTCACGCTTATCAGGCGTGCGCTCTAACCAGCTGAGCTATAGGCCCATAAATATTATATAAAAAAGCGGGTGATGGGAATCGAACCCACGACCGAAGCTTGGAAGGCTTCTATTTTACCATTAAACTACACCCGCGTAATGGGGCGACCGATGGGAATCGAACCCACGAATGCCGGAACCACAATCCGGTGCGTTAACCACTTCGCCACGATCGCCATAATGGTGCCGACTAGAGGACTTGAACCCCCAACCTACTGATTACAAGTCAGTTGCTCTACCAATTGAGCTAAGTCGGCATATTATTAGTTATATTACTTTATTTGATTACTTATATATTATGTTCTAATCTAACTTAGAAATTGGTGTGGTTAATCTTCAAAAAGTCGTCCTTGTCTTAGATAGATAATTCAAGGAGTTTTTCGACAAGTACGCTGATGTTACGCTACGAAGTTTTATCATTCGTGCTCTAACAATTGAGCTAAGTCAGCTTTACATTATTTAAATATAAAATGGTGGCTCGGGACGGAATCGAACCGCCGACACGAGGATTTTCAGTCCTCTGCTCTACCGACTGAGCTACCGAGCCAACTTAAATGGCGGTCCCGACCGGGATCGAACCGGCGATCTCCTGCGTGACAGGCAGGCATGTTAACCGCTACACCACGGGACCATTTTGGTTGCGGGGACAGGATTTGAACCTGCGACCTTCGGGTTATGAGCCCGACGAGCTACCAGACTGCTCCACCCCGCGAT
>Ga0102589_1004171_pt1 | contig 13939 bp, 16 predicted proteins | sample AraplaMF_Col_mLB_FD_76858 | JGI IMG/M metagenome (GOLD analysis project Ga0102589, IMG submission 76858) | Arabidopsis root microbial communities from the University of North Carolina, USA - plate scrape MF_Col_mLB | ecosystem: Host-associated > Plants > Roots > Endosphere | place: USA... | reverse complement strand
GCCGAACGGCGCGCCGACGGCCTGGAGCGGCGCGGACCTCGGGTACATTCGGCGCACCACAACTCTTACAAGTGCTCCCCCATGGCCCAACGCCTTCAGTTTCCCCTGCAAATGTCTTTCAAGCTCATGGCGTTTGCGCCGCAGTTCCTGGTCAAGGACGCCCGCGACCAGCCGGTGGCGTATGTCAAACAGAAACTCTTCAAGCTCAAGGAAGCCATCTCGGTGTTCACCAACGAGAAGCAGGACCAGTTGCTGCACCAGATCAAGGCCGACCGGGTCATCGATTTTTCGGCGCTGTACCACTTCACCGACCACCAGGGCGTGGCGCTGGGCGGCGTCAAGCGGCGCGGCATGCGCTCCATGTGGCGGGCCGGTTTTGAGGTGCTGGACAACGGCACCACCCTTTTCAGCATCAATGAAAAAAGCGTGATGACCCGTTTTCTGGACGGGCTCTTCAGCCAGATCCCCTTGATCGGGATTTTCTCGGGCTACGTATTCCACCCGGCCTACCAGGTCACCCGGCCCGACGGCACGCTGGTGGCCGAGCTGACCAAGCAGCCCGCCCTGTTTGAAGGCCGGTTCGCCGCTACGCAGATGGCGCCCTTCAATGAGCGCGAGGAGCAGCAGTTGCTGCTGGCCCTGATGACCGTGCTGCTGCTCGAGCGCTTGCGCGGCTGAGGACAGCCGAAGAAGCGGACGGCGGCGCGCAGACGATGGCAATGGACGACAGCACCCCACCCGGCAGCCCCGGCGCCGCGCCGGTGTTCAGCGCCCGGCTGGACCCTGAGGGAGCGCACTTCAGCGCCTCGCCGTCCCTGCCCCTTCTTCAGTCGGCGCTGCTGGCCGGCGTGGCAATGGACAGCTCCTGCCGCAACGGCACTTGCCGCACCTGTATCCGCCGGCTGGCCAGCGGGCAGGTCGCCTACCGCATCGAATGGCCGGGCCTGAGCGCCGAAGAAAAAGCCACGGGCTACATCCTGCCCTGCGTGGCCTACCCGCTGTCGGATGTGGTGATAGGGCCGGCCGACTAGCCGCCCGGAACCGGCAGGCTTCCAGGCGACTGCGCGCCCTCGCCGAGCACGCGCTGCATCAGCACCGTGTCCACCCACTCGCCGAATTTGTAGCCGACGCAAGCCAGCGTGCCGACGCGCGCAAAGCCCTGCGCCTCGTGCACCCGCAGCGAACCGGTGTTGGCGCTGTTGCCGACCACGGCCACCATCTGCCGGAAGCCGCGCTGTTCGCATTCGCGGATCAGCTCACGCAGCAAGGCGCTGCCGACGCCGGACTGGCGCATGCCGGGCGCGACGTAAATCGAGTCCTCCACGGTATGCCGATACGCCGGCCGCGCACGCCAGGCACTGCCGTACGCATAGCCCACCACCTCTGCATCGCGCTCGGCCACCAGGTAGGGATAGCCGCCGCGCACGATGCCGTCGCGGCGCTCACGCATCTGGGCCGCAGTGGGCGGTTCCAGCTCAAAAGTGGCCAGGTTGGTCTTCACATAGTGGGCGTAGATGGCCTGGATGGCCTCAATGTCGCCCTCGGCGCAGGAACGAATGGAAAGCATGCCGGCCGGCGAAGGTGCGGGAGGCGCTCGAAGAGTCTGTGAGGAAAGCTGCATGCCGCCATGGTTGCGTAAAGCTGCATATAAGTAAATATGTCAAAACTTATCGTTTTCATTAGAATTTCTTTGCATGCCCAACCTCAGCCTCAGCCTTAACCTGGACCACCTGCGCACCTATGCGCTCATCATTGAAACCGGCAGCTTCTCGGGCGCCGCCGAAAGGCTGGGGCTGTCGCAGCCGGCCATCAGCCTGCAGGTGCGGCAACTGGAGCAGCGGCTGGGCGTGCGCCTGGTCGAGCGCGTGGCGCGCCGGGCCGCGCCCACACCGGCAGGGCTGGACCTGCTGGCGCAGATCCGCCACGTCGATTCGGCGGTGGAAGGCGTGCTGGCGGCCATGGCCTCGCATTCGGCCGACGTCAGCGGCCGCGTGACGCTGGGCACCGGCGCGACGGCCTGCCTCTACCTGCTGCCGCACATCCTGCGCTCATTGCGGGTGCGCTTTCCCAATCTCAGCGTGCTGGTCAGCACCGGCAATACCGCCGACTTCGTGAAAGCGGTGGAAGGCAACACCATGGACATGGCGCTGGTGACCCTGCCCGTCAAACGCCGCGCGCTGGTCACCACGCCCATGCTCAACGATGAATTTGTGGCGGTCATTCCCAGGCGCGAAACCGGCTTGCCCGCCAAAATCACGCCGGCCTTCCTGGCCAGGCGCGAACTCGTGCTCTTCGAGCCGGCGGCCAATACCCGCGTGATCATCGACCAGTGGTTTCGCGATGCCGGCCATGCACCCCGGCCCGTCATGGAGCTGGGCAGCGTGGAGGCCATCAAGGAAATGGTGGCCGCGGGCCTGGGCTGCAGCATCCTGCCGGCCATGGCCGTCACCGGCCCCGGGCAGCACCCCGAACTGGCCGTCCACCCGCTCTACCCGCGGCTGCAGAGAACGCTGGCGCTGGTCATGCGCAGCGACAAGCCGGTCAACAAGGCCATGCGCCAGGTGATTTCCGCGATTGAGCAGCGAACGGGCAACTGAGGGGGCATTCGATACAAAAAACCCGGCCGGCATGTAGCGCGCTGTCAAACAACTGTGCCAGCATGTCAGGGATGGAAATCCCGCCGCCGACCGCCGCCGTGCAAAGCCCCCGCAACCTGCACAGCCCCTACAGCCTGACGCCGGCGCGCGACGCGGCCGCGAGTTTCGCGGAGCTCGAGGAGCTCAAGGCCATTTTGCTGGCGGGCAACGGCCATTTCGATGTGGCGGTGGTGGCCGAGGCGCACACGGCCGGGCCCTCATTCCCCCTTTACACGGCCAGCATCGGTTCGCGCGATCCGCAGGCGCCGGCCGTCGGATTTTTCGGCGGGATTCACGGGCTGGAGCGCATAGGCACGCAGCTGATCCTGCACTACCTGCGCGCGCTGCTGTTTCGCCTGGAGTGGGACGAACTGCTGCACCGCCAGCTCGAAAAAATCCGGCTGGTTTTCATGCCCATCGTGAACCCGGGCGGCATGTGGGCGCACAAGCGCGCCAACCCGCAGGGCGTGGACCTGATGCGCAACGCGCCGCAGCGGGCCGAAAGCCAGGTGCCCTTTCTCGCGGGCGGGCAGACCATCAGCCGCCTGCTGCCCTGGTACTGCGGCCGGCCCGGCATGCCCATGGAGACCGAAAGCGCTGCTTTGCTGCGGGTGGTGAGTGAGCAGCTCGCCAGCCGCCCCTTCAGCCTGGCGCTGGACTGCCATTCGGGCTACGGCTTTGACGACAGCCTGTGGTTCCCATATGCCAAAACGCGCCGGTTGATGCCGCACCTGGCCGAGATGTTCACGCTGCGAACCATGCTGGCGCAGTCGCAGCCGCACCACGCCTACAGCTTTGAGCCGCAGAGCAACCAGTACCTGCTGCACGGCGACCTCTGGGACCATGCCTACGACCACGCGCCGCCGCGCCACGTGTTTTTGCCGATGACGCTGGAGCTGGGCTCCTGGCTGTGGATACGCAAGAACCCGCGCCAGCTGTTTTCACGGCACGGCATCTTCAACCCCATGAAGGCGCACCGCACCAAGCGCGTGCTGCGCCGCCATGCCGACTTACTGGACTTCCTCACGCGCGCCGCATTTGCCGCGCCTAACTGGCTGCCCTCGGGCGAACAGCGCGCGCACCTCACGCGGCTCGCCACTGCGTTCTGGCGGCCCAGGCGCATACTGAAATGAACTGGATACTGCTCAGGGGCCTGACCCGCGAAGCGCGGCATTGGGCCGGCTTTGCCGAACAGCTCACGCGCGCCCTGCCCGGCTCAGCCAGCGCTGCCACCCGTGTGATGGCGCTGGACCTGCCGGGCAACGGCGCCTTCTGCCGCGACAGCTCACCCGCCGCAGTGGATGCCATGGCGGACTTCGCGCGCGAACAGCTGCACGCCCGCGGCCTCGCGCCGCCCTACAGCCTGGTGGCGATGTCCCTGGGCGGAATGGTGGCCGCCGACTGGGCACTGCGCTATCCGATGGAGATAGAGCGGCTGGTGCTGATCAACACCAGCATGCGGCCGCTGGGCAGCGTCGGTGAACGCCTGCGCCCCGGCACCTGGTTGCCACTGGCGCTCGCGGCCGTGCGCTGGGGTGATGCAGGCTATGCAGAACGCGTGATCCACCGTATCACCTGCAACCGCACGGCCACGCTGGAGCAGGACATCGCTGCGTGGATCACGATCCGCAAGAGCGCGCCCGTGAGTACCGCCAATGCCTGGCGCCAGCTCAAGGCCGCGGCCGCCTTCAGCATGGCCGCGCCGCCCACCTGCCCCGCTCTGGTGCTGTCGTCTGCGGCCGACCACCTGGTGCACCCGCGCTGCTCGGCCCGGCTGGCCGCCACCTGGCAGGCCACCCACCGTGAGCACCCCTGGGCCGGCCACGACCTGCCGCATGACGATGCGGACTGGGTCTGCAGGCGCATTGCGGATTGGGTGGAGGCTTACTGAGGCTTGCTCACCGTTTTGCGCCATCCCCCGCTGGGGAGGGCAGACCGTTTTTACTCCCTCCCCCTCCTTAAGCCAGAGGCACTTTCCTTGCCAGAATCGGGTTTTTACCCGTCCCGGCCGCCACCGCAACATGCCTCAGGCAAAATAATGCCTTGTCTATACAAGACACTTGGCACGCCTTCCATGAAGAACCCCTCCTCTCCCGAAACCCAGCCCGCCGGCCCGCAGTCGGGTGACGGCGCGCAGGCCGCTGCCGCGCCCACGCGCAACAAGCGCATGTGGGCACTGGCACTGGGCACGGCAGCGCTCTGGAACCTGGACCCGGCCTTCGGCGAAATGGCCGAGATGATCGGCATGATTGCCTGCGCCGGCAACAAGACGCTGGCCAAGGACGCCATCGCCCAGATGCGCAGCAAGGCCGACAGCCTGCGCGCGCAGATCCCACCGTTGCCGGCCAGCGCCCTGACCAAGGTGGTGCGGCGCGCCGAGGCCGCTTGCGGCGCGGTGCTCGACAAGGGTGTACGCGTCAAGGAAGTGCAGGCCAGCTGGGACCACTTTGTGGCCTGCGTGCGCGCGCTGCCGGAGCAGCGCAAAAAGTAGGCTAAGAACCTGCTTGCCGCCGCGCCAGCATTCCCAGCGTTTGCATCGCCGCCTCAAAGCGTTCGCTCCACGGGTGCCCGTAGCTCAGCCGCAGGCAATTGCGAAAATTGCGCCTTGCTGAAAACACCGGCCCTGGCGCCACGCCTATGCCGTGCTCCAGAGCCGCCTGGTGCAGGGCCAGCGCATCAAAGCCCCTGGCAAATTCCACCCATACAAAATAACCGCCCGCGGGGCGCGACACCCGCACATCCGCCGGGAAATGGCGGGCGATGGCGGCCAGCAGGCTGGACAGCTGCGACTCCATGGCATGCCGCAGCTTGCGCAAGTGCTTGTCGTAGCCGCCGTGCTGCAAGTAGTCTGCGATGGCGAGCTGTGCAGGCAGGCTGGCCGACAGCGTGGTCATCAGCCTGAGCCGCTCTATGTGCTGGCCGAAACGCCCGGGCGAAACCCAGCCCACCCGGTAACCGGGCGCCAGCGTCTTGCTGAAAGAGCTGCAGTGCATCACCAGGCCCTTGCGGTCAAAGGCCTTGGCCGGCAGAAAGCCGCGATGGCCGAAATACAGCTCGGCGTACACGTCATCTTCGATCAGCGGAATCTCGCGCGCGGCCAGCAACGCGACCAGCGCCTTCTTTTTCTCGAGCGACAGGCTGGCGCCCGTGGGGTTCTGGAAGGAAGTCATGAACCAGCAGGCCTTCACCGGGTGGCGCTGCAGCGCGTCGGCCAACGCCGCCAGGTCCAACCCGTCCTGCGGGTGCACCGGGATTTCCAGCGCTTTCATCTTGAGCCGCTCCAGCGCCTGCAGGCTGGCGTAAAACCCCGGCGACTCCACCGCGACCAGATCGCCGGGCTGGGCCACGGCCGTCAGGCACAGGTTCAGCGCTTCGAGCGCACCGTGCGTGACGATGAGCTCCTCAGCCGGTTGCGCCATGCCCATGGCCAGGTAGCGCAGCGCAATCTGCCGGCGCAGGCCTTCGTCGCCGCGCGGCAGGCTGGCGACCGTGTCCGGCCCCTGGAGAAACCGCGCGCTGCGTGCCAGTGACTTGCCCAGCCGCTGCAGCGGAAACAAGGCCGGCGCGGGGAAAGCCGAACCCAGTGGCGCGATGGCCGGGTCCTGCGCCGCACCCAGCACGGAAAACACCAGTTCGCTGACGTCCGGCCGCGGCGCGACCCGGGCCGTCTTGCCGGCCTTGCCATCCGCCGCGCCGCGCGCCGGCGCCGCCAGCTGCTGCATGGAAGCAGCCGTCACGTAATAACCCGAGCGCGGCTGCGCTCGCACCAGGCCCTTCTCTTCAAGCCGGTAGTAGGCTTTGAAGGCAGTGGAGGCGCTCAGGCCGTGCTGCGCCATGATCGTGCGTATCGACGGCAGGCGTGTGCCCGGGGCCAGTCGCCCGTTGCGGATGTCGGCGGCCAGCAGTTCGACCAGTTGTTCATAGCGCTTCATCTGATATTGCAATTTTCTGCTTTTTTTCATCTGATACGCTTTTTTCGTCGGCAACTGATGCTTACGCGGGCAGGCCATGTGGGGCATGATCGCCTCATGCAACAGACTCGTTTTGGATATTCCTGGCTGCGCGCGCTGGCCCGGCATGCGCTGCCCGCCGCCCTGGCCTGGGCTGCAGCCGGCGCCGCAACGGCCGCGCCGCCCCCTTTCGAAGACAGCATCGCCCAGCGGGCCATGGCCTGCACCGCCTGCCACGGGCCGCAAGGCCGCGCCGCGCCCGATGGCTATTACCCGCGCCTGGCCGGCAAGCCGGCCGGCTACCTCTACAACCAGTTGCTGAACTTTCGCGACGGCCGCCGCCACTACGGCCTCATGACGCAGCTGATCGAACCGCTGAGCGACGCCTACCTGATGGAGATCGCCACCTATTTCTCGCGGCTCGAAGTGCCCTACCCCGCGCCCTTGCCCGCCACCGCCGCGCCCGAGGTACTGCGCCACGGCCGCCAGCTCGTACTCGAAGGCGATGCCGCGCGCCAGTTGCCGGCCTGCGTGCAATGCCACGGCCAGGCCATGACCGGCGTGGCGCCCGGCATCCCCGGCCTGCTGGGCCTGCCGCGCGACTACCTCAATGCGCAGCTGGGCGCCTGGAAGGCGGGCCAGCGCCGTGCCCATGCGCCCGACTGTATGAAGGAGGTGGTGTCGCGCTTGACTCTGGAAGACATCAATGCCGTCGCCAGTTGGGCTGCGGCTCAACCCCTGCCCGCCAGCACCAAACCGGCCACCAGCCTGCCGCCGCCCAAGCCGGGCGCAACAGCCATCACCTGCGGCAGTGCGCAGGCGCCAGCGGCCACCGCTGAGGCCCCCGCGAAGGCGCAGAAATGAATAAGGTCCTCAAATTCGTGCTGGCGCTGGTAGTCCTGGCCGTCGGTGCAGGCGCGCTGGTCTGGGCCCTCAATGTGCGCGACGAAATCGACGTGACAGCCCCAGTGGCGGCGGCCGCCCCCAGCGCGAGCCTGGTCGCGCGCGGCGCCTACCTGGCGCGGGCCGGCAACTGCCAGACCTGCCACACCGCCCAGGGCGGCCAGGCCTATGCGGGCGGACGCGGCATCGCCACGCCCTTCGGCACCGTCTTCACCTCCAACCTCACGCCCGACGACAAGACCGGAATAGGCGGCTGGTCGGCCTCCCATTTCTGGCGCGCCATGCACAATGGCCGCTCCAAAGACGGCCGGCTGCTCTACCCTGCCTTTCCCTATACCAGTTACACCCAGGTCACGCGCGAAGACTCGGACGCGCTGTACGCCTACCTGCGCAGCCTTCCCCCGGTGGTCGCGCCCAACCTGCCGCATGCGCTGCGCTTTCCCTACCAGTCGCAGGCCGCGCTGGCGGTGTGGCGCGCGCTGTTCTTCAGCCCCGGTGTGTATGAGCCCGACACGGCGCGCGGCACCGAGTGGAACCGCGGTGCCTACCTGGTCAAGGGCCTGGGCCACTGCGCGGCCTGCCATACGGCGCGCAACGCCCTGGGTGGCAGCGACCAGGGCCTGGACCTGGCCGGCGGCCTGATCCCCATGCAGAACTGGTACGCGCCCTCACTGACCTCACCCTATGAGGCGGGTGTGAGCGACTGGGACAAACAGCACATCGTGAGCCTGCTGAAGAACGGCGTGTCGCCGCGCGCCTCCGTCACCGGCCCCATGGCCGAGGTCGTGCAGCGCAGCACCCAATATTTAAGCGACGCCGACCTGGGCGCGATGGCGACCTTCCTCAAGGAGCTGCCACCCTCGCAGTCCACCCCACCCGAGCCCGCAGCCATCAAGACAGGGGGCGAATCGGTGGAACGCGCCGCCAAGCTCTATGAGCAGCACTGCGCCCAATGCCACGGCGCCAAGGGCGAAGGCATCGCCAATGCCTACCCGGCACTGGCCGGCAACCGCGCCGTGACCATGGGCCAGGCGGTGAACCTGGTGCAGATCGTGCTTAACGGAGGCTACGCGCCGGCCACCGAAGGCAACCCGCGCCCCTTCGGCATGCCGCCCTTTGTGCTGGTGCTCAATGACGCCGACATGGCGCTGGTGCTCACGCACATACGCCAGTCCTGGGGCAACCGGGCCAGTGAGATCACGCCGCTGGAAGTGAACCGGATTCGGGCGAGTACGGGGCGGTAGCGGGGGTCGCAAAGCCCTTGCACGTGCTGCAACGGCCATAATCCAGTTCTTTGACGAGATGGACATTCGGTCAGTGACGGGCCGCAAGCGCCGGCTTGATAGATTCCCCGCCTCAAACAAAAAACACCACTTCGCATTCTGGAAACCGCGAGCTGCGGCACTGAACTCACTTCTCAAACCGCACAAGCATGACACTCGATCAGATGAAGGCCGGCCTGGAGCGTGCAGGAGTCTCCTTTGCTCCTGGCTTAAGCCCACGCGAACTCAGGGTCGCTGAAGCGCGCTACGACTTCGAATTTCCACCCGATCTGCGCAGTTTTCTGGCATTTGCAATGCCTGTGGGCGACAAGTTCCCAGATTGGCGCGAGCTCGGTTCTATGGCCTTGGCGGATGCCTTCGCATGGCCGCTCGAAGGGCTCTGGTTTGATGTCAAGCAAAACTCCCTATGGCTTGCGGAGTGGGGATCAAAGCCGGCGGACGATGCCTCTGCCTACAAACGTCTCAGCGAGCTTGTACAAGCAGCGCCCACGCTGGTACCCGTCCGGGGCCACAGATATATGCCTTCCCGCCCTGTCGAAATGAACAACCCTGTGCTATCGGTCTACCAGTCGGACATCATTTACTACGGACTGAACCTGGAAGACTATTTCCGAAATGAATACCCCCTTCACTTCGGACGCCAGCACCATGAAATCTCGGGGGGGCCCAAACCCATCGAGTTTTGGGGATCATTCCTGGGTTAGCCGCACATGGACAACAAGTCCTCTCACAAGGTCTGAATGGAAAATCTCATCCTCGCGAATGCAGAACTGGTCCGAAAGGCAGCACATGAGCAATTGGGAGCCCCGGTCCAATACGATGAGGACGCAGTGCGATGGCTCGATGGATACATTGATGTTCTACGAGACAGCGCCAGCGAAGAAGTAAAGGCAAAACTACCGAATACTTTGGGATCATTCCTTGGCGAATGCATTCGCCAGGCATATGGTGGACAGTGGGTCAAAGATCCGGAGGATGGATGGATGGATGGTAAGGATCACTGAAGACTTATCTGCGCATCCGTTTAACAAGGTTGCGAAACATTTGGCAAGCGAGGATGGAGAGTCTGTTCTCGGTTTCTTCACCGCCATACCGCCATTGCTTCTTTTCGCTTCCAATCAAAAAGAAGGCGCCGGAGCGATCGGAAAGACAGGCCATCGGCCTTGGTGGAAGTTCTGGTGAGAATGCATGCACGCTCAACCTTCAACTGAAAGCGCATGTACCATGCATGCCAGGTCACGCACCTCATTTCAAGCGTTAGCCAATGGCACTTCAGCGCAATATCCAACAGCAAATGCCGGCACCAGGGCGGAGATCGAGCGAGTGGCTGCGCTTCAGTCATCGGCACTATCGTGGCTCAGTGCGGTCCTGCTTTCGCACGCGCTGGATCCTGCGTCCGGCCTCCTGGTACGGCTTCATGAATTCCCGAACAGGAAGGGAACCTGATGGCGGCGTCTGGCTGACCGATACCGCCGAGTTCTGGGAATTCGAAGTCATGCTCTCGCGTGCCAACGGAGCGGTGCTCGGTGTCCAGGAGTTCAAAAATGCGAGCCCCTCGTTTCCGTCGGTACCGGGTGTACCCGGAACCGGCGCCTCCCTCGGCTATCTTGCTCTGCAGGTGCTCTGTGAAGCTCGCGGTGCCTGAACTTTCCATTTGAGTTAGCAGCACAGAAAGAACACATGCCGGCCGTGGTTGAAAACTGGTTTGGTGATGCATTCATGCAACTGCACCCCTTGCTACAGGAACTTCATCGATCCGGGGGCACGCTGTCCGGCACCGTCGACGTTCGCCTGGGCAGAGGGCTGGCGGGTTGGGCGGGTCGGCGGTTCGCACGGCGGCTAGGCGTTCCGCCTCATGACGGGAGTGCTTCGATGGGCGTTTCCATCTACAGCACCGAAGCCGGGCTTCACTGGGATCGCACTTTCGATGAGACCTCCGTGTTCGCCTCAACCTTCACGCCGACAGGCCGCTATCCGTCGGGGTACTGGTGGGAATCATCAGGCCTGCTTCGCCTCAAGCTGGCGGTTTCCATCGTCGATGGAAGCTGGGTCTGGCGGCCCATCGGAGGCCGGCTGTGGGGTATCACATTCCCCGTCTGGCTGCTGCCCCGTACGGTCGCGTCGAAGGGCATTGACAACGGACAATATCGGTTCAGCGTCGAGGTCAGGCTCCCTTTGCTCGGCACAATGCTCTCCTACAGCGGGAACCTGTCGCCTGCCCCCTCTCGGATCAAACCTGGGTTACCGTCGGAAAACACATCATGAACTTCAATCCGCAGGCTGCCTTTTCCGGGCAACTGGCTTGTTCATCGAAGTCTCCTGACTACGGCTTTCCAACCTACCCGGCGCTGGCCGGCAACCGCGCCGTGACCATGGGCCAGGCTTCCAACCTGGTGCAGATCGTGCTCAATGGCGGCCGCGCACCCGCCACCGAGGACAACCCGCGCCCCTTCGGCATGCCACCCTTTGTGCTGGTGCTGAACGACACCGACATGGCGCTGGTTCTCACACACGTCCGCCAGTCCTGGGGCAACCGCGCGAGCGAGATCACCCCCGTTGGATGTGAACCGGATTCGGGCGAGTACGGGGCGCTAGGCGCAGGTTCATGGTCACGCGGGTACTCCTTGAGGGGAGCGCTCATCGGATCAAGCACTGTTTTTCAAGGTTTCATTTCCGTGGTCCCAGCCAGGCTTGGAGTGGCGATCAGGGCATACTTCGTCAATCCGTGGAAGATCCGAACCAGTTTGCGAGGGCGTCCCAATGAAGATCACTGTCGATACGCGTAAACCAGTTGAAGACCTGAACACCGCCGACCTTGAGCTTTTCCCCGTTTGGCGGTTTGTGGAGGATGACGGCAACGAAAACGAGGATGAGGATGAGACATGGGTCCAGCCCGTCGCGTCGCCTGTGATACCAGCCGATGCCATGGCCTTGTGCATGGCCGCGGCAGCGCGGCTTCCTTGCGGCCTGGTCTATCCGGCCGTCCTTTTTGGGGACAGCTCCAGCGGAGTGGCGGTCGACGGCATCGCACTCCTCACGACGCGGGGACGGGTGCTTTTGCACAAGAGCGACTCGCCTGCGGAAACCCGCACAGCGCTCAAACGTCTGGGCCTCTCACAGGCCCAGGTGCTTCCCCTTGAATTTGCAACAAGAGCAGCTCTGTCCAGTACCGGCGCCCTGGCATTCGGCCGGTTCGGCGGGTGAAGCCCTCCTTTGTGCCACACACCAAGACCATGTGAGTGACTGAGTGCCATATGACTGCTGCAGCTTCCACACCCGAAAAACTGACACTCACCCTGAGTGCGGCGGGCGTTCTGCTGCACCTGTACACCGCCGTCTTTCGGGCCGATGGCGGATTGAGCTGGTTTCTCCTCGGCCTGGTGCTGCTGTCCTGCCTTCCCTACGGGGTGGCGGTGGCTCTCACGCGCGCTCGCCGCGCCAGCCTGCTCGCCCTCGGCTGGGCCATCGCATCGCTGCTTGCCGACCTCTATATGCACTACTCTGTCTTCGTGGCACCAAAAGGGTCAACCGCGGCTTTGGGGCTTCTGTTCATGCCGATCTGGAACCTTTTGGTCGTCGGTCCTGTGGGTGCAGTAGTGGTGTGGGGCTGCCACCGTTTGTTGGCGGGCAGGCACCGCACGGCCTGAGGGGGCTCAGGAACCGGGCACGGGGGCGACCATCCTGTCACGTTTGGAGAGAGACGGAAACATCCTGAACCACGTCGCCGCTACCAGCAGCGTGCCCACGCCGCCAGCCACCACGGAGCCCACCGGCCCCATCAGGGCAGCCGTGGCACCGGATTCAAACTCGCCAAGCTGGTTGGAAGCCCCTATGAACACCGAGTTCACGGCGCTGACGCGGCCGCGCATTTCGTTGGGCGTCTCGATCTGCATCAGGGTCTGGCGCACCACCACGCTGACCATGTCGGCGCCGCCCGAGACAGCCAGCACCAGCAGCGACAGCACAAAGCTGGTCGACAGGCCGAACACCACCATGCACAGGCCGTAAACCGCCACCGCCGACAGCATGGTCGGCCCGACGCGGCGCTCCAGCGGCCAGCGCGTGAGCAGTGCCGACATCAACAAAGCGCCCGCGGCGGGCGCGCCGCGCAGCAGGCCCAGGCCCCAGGGGCCGACGTGCAGGATGTCTTTGGCGAACATGGGCAGCAGCGCGGTGGCACCGCCCAGCAACACGGCAAATAAATCGAGCGATACGGCGCCCAGCAGCGCCTTGCGCTGCCAGACGAATTCCACACCGGCCAGCAGCGTGCGCAAGGTCACCGGTTCACGCGGGGGCGGTGCGTGGTCGTAACGCAGCACCGCGATCAGCGCACAACCGGTGACGAACAGGCAGGCACAGGTGACCTACACCGCCGTGGCGCCGGCCACAAAAATCACGCCACCCAGTGCCGGCCCGCCGATCACTGCGGCCTGCATGCCGGCCGAACTAAAAGCCATGGCGCGCGGCAGCATGGCGGGCGGCACCAGCATGGGGGTCAGCGCCTGCTGCGCCGGCATCTGGAAGGCGCGGGCCACACCCAGCAGGACCGACACCGCCAGCAGCAATTCGCGCAACGCCCAGGGATGATGCATGCCGCCTGTTTGCCAGCCCTGCGTGGCGGCCACCAGGATCATGGCCACCGCGGCCTGGGTGACCAGGCAGCCGGCGATGACGCGGCCGCGGTGCACCCGGTCAGCCACATGCCCGGCCACCAGCGTGAGCAGCAGTGCCGGCATGAACTGGTACAGGCCCACCAGACCCAGGTCCCAGGCGCTGCCGGTCAGCTCGTACATCTGCCAGCCCACGGCCACCATCAGCATCTGGCTGCCCATGGCGCCGAAAATCCGGGCAAACCACATGCGCATATAGGCGCGCTGGCGGGTGAGTTCCTGGAAAGTGTGTGTGGGCATGCGGGGCTGAAGCTTAACAGCGCTGTGTCAACGCCGCGCGCACTCGGGTATCGGCCTGGGGGAGGATTTGAGGATAAAAGTTAGCACCCGCCCGGCAGTTAACATGGCGGCATAACTAAAGCACCATACCCCAGGAGGTTTTATGCATCGCATCGTGATCGTTGGAGGGGGCGCCGGAGGCTTGGCGCTGGCTACGCAACTGGGCAAGCGCCTGGGCAAAAAAGGCCTGGCCGAAGTCACCCTGGTGGACGCCGCCC
>Ga0102589_1004168_pt1 | contig 13942 bp, 12 predicted proteins | sample AraplaMF_Col_mLB_FD_76858 | JGI IMG/M metagenome (GOLD analysis project Ga0102589, IMG submission 76858) | Arabidopsis root microbial communities from the University of North Carolina, USA - plate scrape MF_Col_mLB | ecosystem: Host-associated > Plants > Roots > Endosphere | place: USA... | reverse complement strand
CCACACTTTTCAGCGATATGTTTTAAAGAATTCCCGATCATCGTTGAACGTAAATGTCCCATGGAGAACGGTTTCGCGATATTTGGTGAAGAGTAATCGATTACTACTGTTTTTTCTCGCCCAAAATACCCCTGTCCATATTCTTCTTTTTCAACTAAAATCGTTTTTAATACATCACCACTTACTATATGACGGTTGAAAAACACGTTCACATATGGTCCAACTGCCTCCACTTTTGTAAAAAATGAATCATTTAAGTTCTCAGCGATTTCTTTCGCGATAATTGCTGGTGCTTTTTTATATCGTTTGGCGAGCATGAAGCAAGGGAATGCTGCGTCTCCGAATTCATCTTGCTTCGGCGTTTCAATTAGATCTGTAATCTGTTCCAATGATAATTCTGATTCAATTACTTCAAATAAACTTTTTGCAAATTTAATTTTATATTCCATGTTGCTCCCTCCTTATTTTTTAAACACAAAAAACTCGTCTCTAAAAAAGAGACGAGTTATCACCCGTGGTACCACCCTTGTTGTCCACTACGAACCACTTTCCCGTTTATAACGAGGACAGGGGGCCCCGGCTTACTCTACTATTCATTTCAAGCAGCGTCTCCGAAGTGCGCTTCATCCGTTTCTCCGTACTAGGCTCTCACCATCCCTAGCTCGCTTTACTTCTGAATCAGACTACTCTCTTCATCTACGACATAATATATAATTGATTATTGCTTATTATACATCTTTTCAAATAATTAGCAAGGTTCAATTACACCAAAATGAAATTTCGCGCTTTTCCGCTTATATACTAAAAAGTTATGTCTCTCAAATCGTGTACTACGGAAATGATCTTTTAAGACAACACGTTTCCTAGCAACACGCTTTGCCTCTGCAATAGTTTCATCTGTGACATCGTTATACAAAGCAAAGTGTTTTAAGCCACGAATCCCATCTGATTCAATTACAGTTTCTTCAAACATTGGATCCAGATAAACAACATCATAGCTGTTGTCTTCGCAGCGCTTTAAGAAATCAAAATGCTCGTTTGTCTTCACTCTAATTCTACGCATTGCTTTATCGATTTCTGAAATACCTGCACACCACTGCTTTAAACCTTTATTCATTATATAAGCCATGTAACGATTCCCCTCAAGTCCCGTTATAGCCCCTTCTTCTCCTACAACATAGCTTGCAACAATACTATCTGATGCCATACCGAGCGTACAATCTAACACCGTCATTCCTTTTTCTAATTTTGCAGCCTGTACAAATGGATCATGTTCTCCCCGCATTAATCTTTTCACACGAAACATTGCAGAGTTAGGATGGAAAAAGAACGATTCTTCGGTACCTTTTGGATAAATCGCTAATCGATTTTTTCCTACAACGAGTATATCTTGCTTAAACTGCTCATGTAGCTTGGATACAGATATATCATTCCGCATGACAAAAGAGCTTTGTAATTCTTCCGCTACCTCTTTTGCATAAGTTGTCATTTCCTTATTCGTTCGTCCTGCTGTTGTTACAATCATCTTTTCACCTCATATATAAAGAAAAAAGGGAGAATCATTCTCCCCCTTTTTAGCAATGCTTTTCAAAAGCCTGTTCTAAATTATTAATGATTTCTTCCATTGTTGCTCCCTCAATTTCATGACGATGAATGAAGTGAACAACTTCTTTTCCTTTTAATAACGCCATAGATGGTGAAGACGGTGGAATATCTCCGAAGTATTCACGCATTGTAGCTGTTGCGTCTTTATCTTGCCCTGCAAATACAGTTACAAGGTGGTCTGGTTGTTTTTCAGAACGTACAACCGCTTGCCCAGCTGATGGACGAGCTAAACCAGCTGCACATCCACAAACAGAGTTTACGACAACTAATGTTGTACCTGTCGCATTTTCCATATATTCTCTTACAGTTTCTTCAGTAGTTAATTCTTCGAATCCCGCACGCACTAACTCTTGGCGCATCGGAATTACCATTTGACGCATGTATTCTTCGTATGCATTTGACATCTTGTAATCTCTCCTTCAACTTTCATTCCAAATTCATCATATCACGCTCTTATAATAGGTGCAAAAGAAAGATAGTAATGCTTTCATTTTTTTGAGGGAATTTCACAATCCCCCACGCGGCAATGGCCAATTGGAACAAGCTTTCTATTATTGGCAATATAATCATACACTTTATTTCCAAATCCAAGTAAAATAGATAACTTAATAAATGGTACTGCAAACCAGTATGATGGTACAGCCTTGGCTAATACATACACACTACCAATACCGTCATACCATTTATTATTTTTTAAAATGTAAAGTCTTTGTCCCATCTTACTTTGTAATGCTAAAGAAAGCTGATACTGTTCCACTACATCTTTATCACGAAAAGAAACAAACTTCACTGCGCCTTTTTTATCAAGCTTCTTCGTACGCTCTGCCACTGCCCTGCACATCGGACACCAACTATCGTAGAAAACGAGCATATGATTATTCTCCTTTGCGAGACTCCGTCATTTGTTTCCAAACCGATCCTTTCGCTTCTTCTCCGCCTTCAATACGTTCTAATGCTAAACGAGCTTGCATTGCTACTTCGAACTCTGGATCATCTTGCGCTATACGTAGCGCTGGAATTGCACTTTCATCACCAAGTTCAAATAAGAACATTGCCGCGCGCCAGCGCACCAATTTACTTGGATCTTTAAGTGCTTTAATCATAACAAACATCGCTGCTGGATCTCCTACATCTGATAAGCAATCGCCCGCAGTACGGCGTACACTTACAGAGCGATCTAGTAAAGCCTTATACAATAATGGCAAGACTTCATCACCTTTTACCATACCTAAGTACGCTGTTGCTAGGCGGCGGATAGATACTTTCTCATCTTCTAGTGCTTTCTTCAATACAGGAATATCTTCTTCTGTAGGATCCATTTGTTCAAGCGCTGCATAACGACTTTTCCAATCAAGATCCGCCATCATTTCCTCTGTTACTTTATATGGTTCACGCTTTGCAATCGTTACTTCTTTAGCACCTGCTTGATCTAATAATTCTTTTACAGTTTTTTCAACGCGCCCCTCTGGATAAGCAGCTATAATTTCTTCCACAACTTCCTTTCCGATTTCTTCAAAATTGCCATAACGTGTACTTTGTTCCACCCATTTACGCTCTTTGACAACATTAGGTGCAGACATTTGTACTTTCATAATCGCTTCTTTAAAACGATCTGGTAAACCCACTCGTTCTTCCGTTGTTCCATCTGTTAATTTCACTTGCATCGGAATTGTAAAGAACATTTGAATGAATACTTTCACTTCGCCAAAATGCGAAAGTTGCTCCCTCTCATCTTCTTCAGTTACTTCTTCTCCAAACATAGCACGAACTTGTTGTAAAAGTACTTTCCAGTCATACTTCGCATTTCTCTCTACTGCTAAAAAGTCAGCAACATGGTATACACCTTTTATACCTTCAATTTTTAAAATTTGCTGTACTTGCTCTGGTGCTTGTTCTACATTCTCATTTGTGTAATTATTACGTGCTCCTGATGGTAACACTTCATTTAAGATGACTTTCATCGTATTCGGACTTGGCGTCGGTTCTATTGCTTTAATCTTCACGTAAATAAACTCTCCTTTATTGCTTGTTCTTAGCTGTATTGTAACATGTTCTATCGCTATACTCCTACTGAGACGCTTGCTTTTATAAATCTCAATTGTATTCTATGTCCCCCTTAAAAGATGTAAATTACTATTCATTGTTGATATGCTTAATATAGAATTTACTTAAATTATATTCTTTAACTTCTCAATCTTTTTTCTGCTTTTCAAAAACTCCTTTTTAAACCTTACACTATTATGTTTTTTATCCAGCTATTCGCATGCAGTAAAAACCTGGTTGGTGAGGGCTTTCCATCAGTGGGGATGAAGACTCATTGATGGAATTTTCACTTTATTATTTCTCCAATATTTCAAATTCATCTCACCATATTAACTCTATTAAAACACTTTCCTTTTACAGTTCCTATTCTCTCACTATCACATAAGAAACCTTATTTATTTTACTCTTTCAAAATGACATCTTAAAATTAGACAAGCATAAAAACGACGTTTTTCCTTTTTTATAGTGTTAATAAGAATTCCTCTTGTTTTAGGTATAAACGAGGAACTCTTGTAGATATTGAACATAAAACCTCATCAATTGCTGTACCTAAACATTCTGCCAATGATCTAGCTGTAAGTTGATCCCTTCCCATAACGGTAACTTTTTGTCCTATACCAACATTTTCGACTTTGGTAACATCAATCATAATTTGATCCATACATAAATTCCCACGTATTTTACAACACTGGTCATCTACATGAAAAGAATAACGATTAGCTATTCTTCGATTCATTCCATCTGCATATCCAATTGGAACAGTTGCAATATGCATAGGTTTATCTGCTGTATATTGCCGATTGTATCCAATACTTTCACCCTCCTCAATCCATTTTAGATATGCAATCCTGGTATTCAGGGTCATTACTGGCCTAAGGGGGCAATTTCGTTCTAAATAATCCGGCAATGGGTCATATCCATACAACCCTAGTCCTATCCTAACCATATCAAAATGCGTATCTATAGATCTGATTGTCGCTGCTGTAGCTGCAGCATGAACTAATGGGATATCGTAATGATCTGTAATATTGTGTATCATTTTTAGAAACCGCTCATTTTCTTCTTTTAAATATAAAGCATTGGGATGATCTGCTGATGCAAAATGAGTGAATACTCCCTCTATCTCTATACCCGGTAATTCATTCGCCATTTTTAACAATTCTAAAAGTTCATTTCGATTACGAGATCCACTACGTGCAAGACCTGTATCTACTTTTATATGGACTTTAATATTTACGTTAAATAGTTTTGTCCACTTAGCTAAATCAAGCAATTGTTTTTTATGTGTTATACTAGGTGTTAAATTCCACCTTACAATTTCTTTAGCTTGCTCCGAAAAAAAAGGTGACAAAATAATAATAGGTAAATCAATTCCCTTTCTTCTTAATTCAATTCCTTCATATGGGAAAACAACAGTAAAACCATCAACTCCCTCTTTCATTAAGCAATTTGCAATAGGAACTAGACCATGTCCATATGCATTTGCTTTTACCACCGCAAAAATTTTTGTGTTAGGCGAAATATTTTTACGAAACCATTGATAATTATGCGCCAGTGAATCTAAATGTATTTCTGCCCATGTTGCATATGTAGTATCACTCAATTTAGCTCCTCCTTAAATAAATCAAGTTATTACCGAGATATAATCCTCGCATACCATAAAAAACCAGCTTTTTTAACAGAATAAGCTGTCTTAACTTAAGTGAATTTTAACCATTAATCATTTGAAATGATCACATATACGTTAGATTACTTTAAAAATCCGTATCCCCCCAATCTTATCCTATACTCTTGCTAAAATAAGATTTTTAGTTTATTTTTAGAAGCTCTGTCCAATCAAATTCAAATACTTCAGGGCTTCGTATAATATTGATTGGAATCTTCAAATCCCTTAACTTTCCACATGCAATAACAAATCTTACTACATTTTGTGGAAATAAATCTTTATTACTAATAATCTTTAATATTTCTTGTATTGAAAATATCGGAAACTCAAATGTAATACCAGAAAAAGTTGGGTTATATTCTTCTTTTTTTAACCTTTTAAAGCTAGAATTATTTGTATACATTGTTATGACCGAATTTAACATATTAGTAACATATTCTATTGGGTTATTACACGTATTACTGCTATATAAATAATACATTTTATCATCCATACACATCTTAGTTACATACCTGTTTCCGTCTAAGATTTTTTCTGAACAGTAAATATGAGAATTATCGAAAATTCTCTTTAGTAAATCCTCACTTTTAGAAATTTGATGGATCCAAGAACTAACCTGCAGGCTATTTTCATCCACTATTTGAGCTGGAATATTCATACATTGCAAATTCCTTAAAGCTAAAGTACGATGTGTACCATCCAATATAAGATATTGATTTGAACTGGTTTTCAGTGCAGTTGGTAAATCTATAAGAATTTTCTCATCTGCAATACTATTTTCAATCATAGTTACTCTTTCTTTATCATATTGTTCATAAAAAATCACTTGACTAAAGGGAATCAATTGGACATTCTCTATCATATCTGTATTCCTCCTCTTTTAACTTCACAAATAACTTTTTATAATTTATCCATTTTCCTTCAAGAAGTATAGTTAATGATAAGTGTAAATACCAGTCAAATACATTACAGTATGCAAATCAATTATTAAAATCTTTTCTACTATTTCATTAAATAAAAAAGGATATTTTTAAATATTTTAATAAGAATGTCCTTTTTTAAACAAAGAAACTGTAAATTATACAGTTTCTTTGTTTAAATCAATTATTCATTAATATAAACTTAATACCGTTCCAGCTCCATTCTCTCGGGCTTTTTCATATATTTCATGTGCACATGAGATATCCTCTATTGCCATTCCCATAGGATTTAATATTATAATTTCTTCATCTGTTGTTCTTCCTGCACACTTACCAGTAATAATATCTCCCAGTTCTGCATGTAGCATATCTTTTGAAAATTTCCCTTCTAATACGAGTTGATTTATTATTTTCTTTTCTCTGTTTGCTTGATCCCAATCATCAACAATCACTTTACCTGCTTTTAAAAATGCATCTTTTTCTATATCCATAATTGAGATGTTACTTACAAAAGTTCCCTTTTGAATCCATTCTGACTTAATATAAGGTTTATCTGCTACCGTGCATGTTACAAGTACTTCAGCTACTTCCACTGCTCTTTGAGCTGAACTATGAATTTGAAACTCTACATTATTAAAACGTTTCTTCATATCCTGAGCCAATACTTGTGCTTTTTCATTATCTAAATCAAACAAATTAATTTGTTTGATGCTATTAAACTGTTCTAATAAAGAATTTATATGCATTCTAGAAATCAATCCACAGCCCATGATAGAAACTCTTTCAAATCCATTCTTAGCTAGATATTCAGTTGCTACTACTGTCACCGCCGCAGTTCTCATTGAACTAATAACACTACCTTCTAAAATAGCAATTGGAAAATTAGTTTCAGGATCGTTTAAAATAATTAATGCACTTGCTCTTTCCATATTCTTTTTTATAGGATTATCAAACTTACTACCTATCCATTTAATCCCAGAAATATTAGGTTCACCCAAGTATGCTGGCATAGCAATAATTCTATCAGCAATATGCTCTCCTTCTTTATTTGTCTTTAAATATGGTTTTAAAGGTTGACTAAAATTCTTTTTAGAATGTATAGTCAAAGCTTGTTTTATAGCTTTCACATAGATTTCTGATTCATAACCACCTAGGTTAATAATATCCTGTTTGCTAAGGTAAATTAATTCTGGTTTAGTTTCTAATAACATAAATAGCACTCCTTTTAATTGAAAGTTAATTTTTAATTAAATTAAAACAGATTCATTATTACCCTCAGGCAACTGAATTTCATTCTGATTCAGCCAATCGTCTGAAAAAATTGTACTATAATATCGATCGCCTCTATCTGGTAATACAGCTAATACTTTTTTGTCTTTTGGTAATTTTTCTAATAATCTTAAAGCTGCACAAACTGTTGCCCCAGAGGAGCCTCCTACTAAGAGCCCTTCTTTTAAAGCAAGCTGTCTCGTTATAAAAAATCCATCTGCATCATTTACATAGCTCAAATCATCATATAAACTAGTATTTAAATTTCCTGGAACAATTGCATTTCCGATTCCAAGTAGTCTGCGAGTCCCTGGTGCTCCTCCAAATATAACGGAACCTACAGCATCAACAGCCATAATTTTCACAGCTGGATTTAATATTTTCATTTCTTTTGCGACTCCCGTTATCAGACCTGCTGTTCCGACTGGGCATACAATCCAATCTAAGGCATCACCAAAATCCTCATAAATTTCACGAACTAAAGACCGGATGTAAGCCTCAGGATTTTCAGGATTATTATACTGATTCGGCCAGTAGGCACCTTTAATAGATTTTGCTAAGTTTTGTGCTGTAGCTAACCTTGTTTTTAAATAATTTCCATATTCATCAGCCTCATCTACCATATGAATCTGTGCACCAAATGCTTTAATAATGTTTAAATTTACCTTACTTATTTTAGGATCTACTACACAGATCATCTTGTATCCCTTCATTTGCGCTACAATTGAAAGACCTATAGCAAGATTTCCAGAAGATGATTCTACAATTGTTCCCCCTGGTTTTAATTTCCCATGTTTTTCAGCATATTCTATCACTCGTTTTGCTACTCTATCTTTTGAACTTCCACCAGGATTGAAACCTTCTAATTTCACATATAGTTCAGCATCATCATTTTGTACTAAATTATTAATTTTAACTACTGGGGTATTACCTATTAGTGAAAGAACACTATCATGTATCATAGTCTTTCTCCTTTTCAATTAGAGTTAATATACTAGTACTAGCAATTTAATTGTGAAACCGTAATATAAGAAAGGTGCACATTACTCATTAGTAAGTTCATTTTTTAATAAGTAGCTATTGTCTCCTCAAATACTATATTTCGCATAATAGGACTGGATCAGTATATAATCTGATTGAAGATTCCCATAATTCTAATAATTCTTCCCAATCTTCTTGCACAAAATCCTCTCTAATTAGAAAACTCAATGGAATATTTAAATTTAATATGCGGCCACAATTCAGGGTGAATTTCGTCACACCCGCTGGAAGTAATAAATTCGAATCTACTATTTGTTTTATTTGATATAAATCTAGAGTTGTATAGTTAAACACTAATCCAGCATCTTGTATTGTTTGATTGCTCATAATTCTATTAAATTCATATTTGTTTGTATAGGAATTAACAACTTCCTTCCAAACATTAACTTTGTTTTCTAAAGTTAGTTGATACTCCGGTACAATATATAAATATTGCTCCTTTCCCTCATAATATAATGTTGCCATTGGTATATCATTTTGTCGCTCATCACTCAAGCATATCTTCTGGTTAACTTTCAATTCTTCTATTAGTTTTTTTCCATTTAGAATGTGATGTGCCCAAGCATCAATTGATAAATACTCTGCCGTAACCACCTGAACCACCATTCTTTTACAGTTCAATTTTTGTAAAGATAAAGTACGATGAGCACCATCCAGAATTAAATATTTATTGTTATCAAGTTGCAAAGCAATAGGAGGGTTTTTTAATTTTTGTTCACTCTTAATTTTATGACTTAGCTTGTATAACCTTTCTATTTCATATTCTTCGTGTAAAAATACTTGATCTGTTGGCACCACTCTTAATTCAGATAACATGCGTCTTCCTCCCTAAAATTTGAATAACATAAGTTTTATATTTTGCATAACATTATATTCTGAATTCAACACATATTAATACCTATATATTTTTAAAAATAAAATACACATTCAAGAGAATGATAATTATATTTGGAACTTTAAACGATCGTTCTAAATACATCTTCCATACTTTAAAAAATATTTATTTTTTATTCGAGCACATAAAGATAACTGAAATTAAGAAATGAAATACTTCCAAAATATATACGATAAATACCCTTATTTTTTATCTTTTTTTCATCGGATTACACAGAAAAAATAATTAGCAATAAAAAATCCCCTCTATGTTTCATAAGCCACCTAATGTTTTCTCCCCCCTGTCGATCTAAATAAGGCACAAAAATCAGCCATCACTTTCATCTTGAATACAGGAAAGCATTTTTAGTAATAACACTAAACACTTTTGGGGATTTCTCAAATTCGAATTAATAAGAGTAAGCTTCTTTAACAAAAATATACTAATATATAAATAAATTTTAATATAACTATTATAATTTATTATACAAATGAATAATTAATGTTCATCCTTTTTTTGATACCTCCAGCAACATTTATAGAGCAGATATTATTCTAAAATAAAAAAGAAATAAGTAATAAAATTTAATACTTTTATTTTTCAACTCCCCAAAAATATGAATTACCAAAAAAATCTTTTTTCTCCATTCACCTCCATGCCTAGATGCTAACGGATACTTCAATTTTTTACAATACTTTAAAATTAATATCACTTTAGAAATAGTTTTTTAAATTTTCGAAAAACTACGCACCAATCACAGAACAAACGGTCGTTTTTTGTGATAAATTTAAATTTTAAAAATCTTCTTTACTTTATCGTTATAGCTTTGTTATTCTGTATATAATATATTACCTATAGAAAAGTGAATGAAAGGGAGTATTAAATCATGCCAATTCCTGAAAACTATACTAAACAAGAACGATTTTCTGCAAAAACAATTGTTCTTAATCAGTTGCAAGATTGGATTATTAAAGGTGTTTTGAAGCCTGATGAAAAAATTAATGATAATGATCTTGCCGATGCTTTAGGTGTTAGTAGAACTCCAGTAAGAGAAGCACTTCAAGTTCTTGAACTTTCTGGTCTTGTAGAAATGGTTAGGGGACAGAAAACAAAAATTTCTCCTGTAAAATTGGAAGATGTACCTGTAATTTATGAAACAATAGCCGGTATGCACGTCATTGTAGGTAAACAAGCAATTAACAATATTAAACAAAAAGACATAAAACGACTTAAACGAATAAATGAAAACTTTAAACACGCAATTACTATGAAAGATTCAGAAAAAGCAATGAGCTTAGATTTTGAATTTCACAATATGATAGTTTCGCTAGCTAATAATAAATATATAGAGCCTTTATTAGACAATTTACACCTCCATGCATTACGCCTTGAATACCTTTTCTTCCAAAACTTTGTTCCTGCTGAACATTCCATTAATGAGCATATAGACATTATTACGGCATTAGAAAGTGGTGATCCTATGTTACTAGAACACGCTATGTCAATAAATTGGTTAAGACCAATGAGGGATATCCAAAGAATTCTTTCTGTTATGTGATTTAAAGTTTATTTAACATTTTAATCTAAGTGTGATTTTTCAGAAATACACATTTGTAAAATCCTTTTCAACTATGATGCTACAAAAAATTTTTTATATCTAAAAATACTAGCATTATACATATTAATTAAAACTACTAAAATAACATCACCATAAATAATGTGAGGTTATTTTAGTAGTTAATCTTAGTACCCTTTATATAAAAAATTCAAAATATTTTAATTCAAATTTTTTGTCATTCGTGATATATTGCATAATATATTCCGATGACTGTAATATTCTAAAAATAATGTGAGGTGTTTCGTTTGAACATTAATAAAAAGAATCGAATTAAAGGGATGATTATGGTTGTGATTGGTGCTAGTCTATGGGGGCTATCAGGAACTGTTGCACAACAACTTTTTCAAAAAGAAGGAATTTCAACTGAATGGTTGGTTACAATTCGTCTTCTGCTATCAGGAATAACCCTTATAACCATTTCAATATTTGGTCAAAACAAAAGAGAAATTCTAGGTATTTGGAAAAACAAAACTGAAGCAATAAAACTGGTGATTTTTGGAACGATAGGCATGTTAGGTGTACAATACACATACTTTGCATCTATAAATGAAGGGAATGCTGCTGTAGCAACCATTTTGCAGTATTTAGCACCTCTTTTTATTACTATCTATCTCATTATGAAGTATAAATCGTTGCCTACTAAAGGCGAGGTCTTAGCCATAACTTTAGCTATCCTTGGTACTTTTTTATTACTAACCAATGGATCAATTAATAACTTAACTGTATCTATCCCAGCTATTATATGGGGTGTATTATCTGGGCTATCTTTAGCATTCTATACCCTTTATTCAAAGAGGCTATTGGAAAATTGGTCCTCTGCAGTATTAGTCGGTTGGGGGATGATTATTGGGGGATTGGGAGTAACTATATTACAGTTTGCTACAAAAAGAGAGGTAGTTTTTTTAGCAAACATCCCAAATTTAGATGTTTATACATTGTTGTCAATCGCATTTGTAGTAATATTCGGAACATTAATCTCGTTCTATCTATTTTTAGATAGTATAAGATACATTTCTCCTAAGGAAACTACTTTACTGGGATGTACAGAACCTCTTGCCTCTATTCTTTCATCTGTAATAATTTTGCATATCCCTTTCTTATTTTTCCAAATAATTGGAGCAATATGTATTATTGTAGTCGTCATTGTACTCAGTAAAAAACCTGCAGAAACAGAAAGTGATCTTGCAATATCTAATGATGAAAATTATACTATTAATTCTAGATAAATAAGAAGAATAACTATTTCCTCATCTTAAAATTAATAAAAACAGTTTCCAAACTATATAAAATCTATTATTTTTCAAATTGATATATATAAGAATTATTGATTATGCCTGTAATACTTAATTCTGTATAAGTCACCCCTGTGGCTATGCTTCTTCAATTCAAATCTCTAATTACAAGTTCTATTTTATTAATAAGCAAAAAAACTGGCTTTAAACAGCAAAACTTTAGTTATAAGAAACGAAAAACCATTTAGTGATATATAGCTCTTATCGTTCAGCCCCATGTTAATTTACTTTCTGTGACTGTATAGTATCTGAAACAGTCAGACATTCAAAACGGCAACTAAGACTTTCCTTATCTGAAGGTGAGAACACTCTATTCTACTAAGATTCCTTGAAGATGGAGTGCTCTTGCCTATTTTTAATAAAATAAAAACTCTTATTAGTAACATTTTTTATTCCCACAAACTGAAATCTCCACAAATAACAGGATAAAATATTTTTTCTTTTTGGTACACAAAAATAGATTTACTGTAGGGCGCTCTTCCTCTTCAAAAACTTAATTCTTTCAATCACAACTTCTGTTTTATACACCCTCTTTCCCTGTTCATTCTCATAATTACTCGTATGAATACGACCTGTAATTCCAACAACTGAACACTCGAACAATACTGGAACACGTTTCAGTAGATTTTTTGAACCAATATCTTTTGACCTACAGTAAATGAACTGAAAAGTATTCAAAAACTACAAGAAAGTTTGCATTCCATTATCGAGCAAGCAAAGCAGACGGAGAAACTAAAAAGCAATTGGAATACAAGTACCATTACTTCCACAATTATGAGTGTCTATTTTTATACACTCATGTCTCATTCGTTATTACATCCTAAGGAAACTGATATTAAAGATATGCTTAACAAGCAATTGGATGTCGTATGGGAAGGAATTAATAATAAATAATATATATCTGGTGATTTTACCCTGATATAAAATTTACATTTACGTTCTAAATGATTAGCATAAGTAAAAAGAACTGTATTGTATATGCAGTTCTTTTTACTTATATTTTCTTGTTTTACTGCGATGCTCCCTCTCTTTTCCTTTCCAAAAACGTAATTCTTTCAATCACAACTTCTGTTTTATACACTCTCTTCCCCTGCTCATTATCGTAATTACTCGTGTGAATACGGCCTGTAATCCCAACTAGCGATCCCTTTTGACAATAATCTGATACATTCTCAGCCGATTTTCTCCAGACGACGCAGTAAATGTAGTCTGCTTGCTGCTCTCCTAGGCTATTTCGAAACCCTCTATTTACCGCAACGCATATACGTGCATAAGCAATCCCTTGCTTTGTGTAGTATAGTTCTGGGTCTTTTGTCAATCTTCCGATTAATACAACTCGATTCATCATATTTATACCACCTCATATCTTTTTCTTTATTGTAGAAAAAAATAGAAGATAGGTAAAAAATGCAAAATAATATATTTCTAAAAAGAAATCATCACTTTGAATCTAAAAAAACACAAAAAGAAATCCTGCATGTTTCAAACATGCAGGATTTCTTTCAATTAGTCATTTTTCGCAAAGTAAGAAACGAAACGAAGAATTTCTAAGTACAACCATACTAATGTCATCATTAGACCCATCGCACTGTACCACTCCATATATTTTGGAGC
>Ga0102589_1004164_pt1 | contig 13951 bp, 18 predicted proteins | sample AraplaMF_Col_mLB_FD_76858 | JGI IMG/M metagenome (GOLD analysis project Ga0102589, IMG submission 76858) | Arabidopsis root microbial communities from the University of North Carolina, USA - plate scrape MF_Col_mLB | ecosystem: Host-associated > Plants > Roots > Endosphere | place: USA... | reverse complement strand
ATACATCTTTTCTATACCTATATTTTAAATGCTCTAACCTAGCAATACATTTCACACCATTCTCAAAATTTTTCAATTCAATTGCAATATCAATAATAGGTTTTGCACTCAAGTATGGAATAGAAGTGCTTCCAATATGGTGTATTGCCAAAATATATTCTCTAATTTGGTCTTCAATTAATTGTTTCTCTTTTAAAAATTCGACTTCCCATTCCTCAGTCCATGGAACTAAAAAAACTTCACCACGTGGTAATCCTAACATTCGATTAACTCCTCCTTCATTTAACCCATTTTTACAGCCTTGAATTCTAAACATTCGATCTTTATCGTATAACATACAAATCCTCTTATTTTTACTACATACAAAATGAGAAATTTTTAATACTCCTTTCATTCTCTCTTCATGAAAATCCAACTTATATCCTTTACGATAAAACATATACGAGACATAAAAGTCTTGGAATAGCAATCCCCTATATAAATAAGGTATAATCTACATATAGTGAACCTTTTATATTATTAAATAAAGAGGAATATATTCAAAAATTCATGAACTAGAAGGTGCAACAATGTTAAGTAGTTTTATTCATTCAGTATTAACGTTTTTTGAAGGATTAGGTTATTGGGGCATTATGCTTGGACTTATGATTGAGATTATCCCAAGTGAAATTGTCCTTGCTTATGCGGGGTACTTAGTTTCAAATGGCAGTATCTCATTTGTAGGTGCAGTCATATTCGGCACAATTGGCGGGGTTATTGCCCAAATCTTTATTTATTGGATTGGACGATACGGTGGTCGCCCTGTATTAGAACGTTATGGAAAGTATATTTTTATTCATAAAAAACAAATTGATGCTGCTGAAGATTGGTTTAATCGTTACGGAACTGGCGTAATTTTCACAGCACGTTTCATTCCTGTCGTTCGCCACGCGATTTCAATTCCTGCCGGGATTACAAAAATGCCAATTTCACGTTTCATTACTTTAACAGGACTTGCGATTATTCCTTGGTCTATCATTTTCATTTATTTAGGTGAAAAACTTGGAGAAAACTGGGGTAATATAAATGACGTTGCTGGACCATATGTGAAATCGTTCGCTGTTGGCGGGGTTGTTCTTATTATTTTGTATTTCATGATAAAAAAATGGTCAAAAAAACGTAAAAAACTCGCTTAAATTTCTAAACAAAAACCGCTATTAATTCAATCGAAATTATAGCGGTTTTTATTATTAACTTGATTATCTTTTATAAATTGTATAATTTCTTCTTTATGTTTTAAATCATGTTGAATGAGTGATGAAAAATAATTGTCTAATCTCACTCTTTTGGTGCCGAATTGGTAATCATCTTTAAAATTCCGGGAAGAAATTTGATTAATTTGATCAACTAATTGTTTACGAGTAAAGCTGAATTGATCTAATAGTTCTTCTTTTGAAATACCGGATCTCGCATATTTTATTGCACCCTCATTCATTTCCTCAACACCTGTTGGAACATTGGGTACAGATTGTCCACTTATAAAGTATGGAATTCTAAACTTCATTAAAAACTCATCCCAAACGATTAAATGTGAAATCACATCCGCAATTCCCCATGAACCTTTTCTAAAAGGTTTAAACCATACATCATTAGTTACACACTTCAATGTTTGGCACCATTCTATTAGTCTTAACTTTTCTTCTAGAATACTTTCTTTCTCCATAATTCATTCCTTCCTCTTTCACACTAATAATCGATTCATATATAACTTCTAGACATTACATAAAAACCCCTCCAGTTTAAGATTTACGTGGATAAGCAACCATTCAGTCATATAATTCGTATAGTAACTCAAAAGGAGTGATTTCCCCTATGCATTGGCAGCAAAAAGTATCATACTTAATTGGACGCCCTGTTGGTGTTTCTCTCATTAATGGGCAAGGGACATCCGGCGTTTTATGCGGCGTACAAAATAATCAATTATTTGTTTATGAATACCTTTACCAAGCTCAATTTGCAATGAAACATTATGATTTTAGACAAATTCAAGATATACACGCCTTTCCAAATTGTCCACACCAAAATCCTTTATACTAAAAAACAGGAACGGCTGAATTGCCATTCCTGTTCCTAAGTTGTTATGTCTCAGAGTAAAACTTCTGCACTGCTTCATCGAAATAAATCCAGCCTTTCCAGCCTAAATGAATCGTATCTTTTAAGAAATACTTATCATATTCATGGCTAGAAAAATCGACTACTGGGTATCCCGCTTTTTCGACTTGCTCGCGAACCTTATTATAATACACATCACGACGTTCTTTCGGAAAACCAGCGTAATCATACCACGGTCCGTTTACAGGCACAGAAATAAAGAGTGGTTTTATATTTTTTTCTTTGAAAAGATCTAAAACAATTTGTAAGTCATCATATTCTGGTGAATCATCATACGATTCATTTGCTCTAAAGTTTTTTAAACCTTTTAATTTTTTCTTTAAATTATGTTTATAGTAATATGGATTTTCAATTCCGAATGTATTTGTTGTGGATCCCACTTTACCTTCTTGCTCCGCATGTTTACGTGCATCTTCCCAAGAAAGCGAACGTAATCCCATATTCGTTTTCTCTTTCATCGGTTCGATCTTAAATAGAGAGTTAAATAAATCTCGATGATCTAAAATGTTCCGATACATATACGCTAGCGGTTTAGCTAATCCAGCTTTTATGTTATGTTTTGTATCGTTATATACAATACTTTCTAGAGAACTACTTAATATCGCATCTTTACGAACAACTTTGTAATCTAATAAACGCTTCGCGATTTTTTTCTTCATTTCAGGATTTATTTCGTCATTAAAAATAAAGTGATAGGCTTGTTGTTTGGAGAAATTATTTGTAAAATCCCCTTGTGACACACCGTTTTGTGTAAACCATTGTGGTGAAAGAACAAAGATTACCTTTTTACCTTCTAAATCATCCATTGTAGACGTCATATTTAAAATATGAGCCAAGCTTTGCGTACCACCAGTCCCGATTAAAAATGGAGTAAAGCCTGCCGGATTTACTTTAAAATAATTAGACGGATGATATGCATCCATTCGTAAAAATTCTGATGAACCATACATCGGTAAATACTGCGAATTCTCTAACATTTTTTGCTGTAAGAAAACACTTTGCAATTTTTCTTTTTGCAAAGAAGTTGCCGCATCTTCAACTTTCTTATCGCTAATTAGTGATACTAAACTTTTAGACGGAATAAGCACGACAATGAAAAAGAGTAGACATGCTATAATAATTGGACCAAAAGCATGCTTCATCTTCATTGGTTATTCCTCTTTCTATTACGAATAAATTGTAACCCTTGTTTTTGACACGTCATCATTTCTCTCCTTTTTCTCTATACATGTTCCATTCTATTTATCTATTATACATGTATGTATTTCCTTCCTTGTTCTATTAAGTCCTATACAAATAGCACAAGAAACACGTTAATTATACAAGATTCTACATAAATTTCACACTGGAATTTATGTAATAATTTTATTTTCAAACGGCGAGAAAACATTTGAAATGTCTATAACTCATTTGAAGCTATAAGAAAAAACAGACTATCACTTACGTGAAGTCTGTTTCTCCATCACTTTATTTTTGTACATCTGCCCATTTTAAACTTGTAGCTGGACCAAATTGATGCACATATAAGTCTTTCACATATGGTTTTTGTAAGTAAGATAGACCGCGCTGGAATACTGGTGCAATTACTGCATCATCCAGAAGCATTTTTTCAGCATCTTGCAGTGCTTTCCAACGAGCTTTTTCATCATTACCTAATTCAGTTTTAATCTTCTTAATTAACGCGTCATACTCTGGATTTGCATATCCTGTATTATTTACGGTACTTCCCGAAAGGAAAACTTCTAAGTATGTCATTGGATCTGGATAATCAGGTAACCAACGTGATAACGACATTTCATATTCTTTTTTCTTCTCGAGCGCTAGTTTTTGTGTATGTGGTTGTAATTTCACATTTACCTTTAAGCCTGGTAAATTTTTCTCAAGCTGTTCTTTAATATACTCGCCTACTTTTTTAAAGTTTTCTAAGTCATAGTTTAATAACTCCAGCGTTACTTCATTTGTTCCCGTTTCTTGCTTCGCCTTTTCCCAATATTCTTTCGCTTGTTTTACATCAGTCTTATTAAACTCACCTGCCGTACTTCTAAAATCTTTCTTATCTGGACCTTTTAAAAATCCTTTTGGTACGTAGTAGTTCGCAGCGACAGAACCATCATTTAAAAATGAAGTTGCGAGCCCCTTCTTATCAAACACAGTACTTAGTGCAAGACGGGCATTTTTATTTTTAAGAATTGGTACATTTTCATTGAAACGGAAGAAGTACATAACCGGATCTGTATATTGTTTTAGCTCTTTATTATTTTTATATTTATCTACGAATTCTGTGGAAATGACAGCCCTATCTACTTTATCTGTTTCATATAAATTTACCGCAGTTGAAATTTCTTTAACAATTTGATAGTTTACTTCATCTAACTTCACTTCTTTTTTATCCCAATATTTATCGTTTTTCTTCATTGTAAAACTTGCTTCATGCTTCCACTCTGATAATGTAAATGGCCCATTATATATCGCTTTATTTGCTTCTAACCCGTATTTATCGCCTTGCTCTTTCGCAAACTTTTCATTAATTGGATAGAAAGACGGTAAAATAAGTAGTTTCGTAAAATACGGTACTGGATGTTCTAACTCAACAACGAACGTTTTATCATCTTTTGCTTTCACACCTAATTCTTCTAAGCCTAATTGTTTCTTATTTATCTTCTCCGCATTTTTCACATCGTACGCGATATATGCATATTGAGAGACTGTATCTGGATTAATAAGTTGCTTCCAAGCATATACGTAATCATGAGCTGTTACTGGATCACCGTTAGACCATTTTGCATCACGCAAGTGGAATGTATAAGTCTTTCCGTCTTTACTCACTTCATATTTCTGTGCCCCAGCCTCAATCACTTCATCATTTTTCGATAAACGGAATAACCCTTCCATTACGTTATTTAACACGTTAAACGATACCGCATCAGTTACTTTTCCTGAATTTAATGACGGAATTTCACCCGTTTCTAGTAGCTGTAATACTTTCTTCTCATCTTTCGGCTTTGTCGTTGTTTTTTCTTTTGCGCAGCCCACTAAAAATGAAGAAACTAATAGAGTACTAACTAATGAGTAACGAACAACTTTTTTCATTTGAAAACCCCCTCTATTTTTTAAGGTAAGTAACGACGAGCACCCGCGTATTCTTCTATATATCCTGGTGTATTTAACGGAATAATTTCAACTGATCTTTCAGCTCTTGGTGAGTGAATCATATTTCCGTCACCAATATACATTCCAACGTGATGAACACTACCTTTTCCTTGGTTATGTGCAAAGAATATTAAATCGCCCTTTTGTAGGTTTTCTTTATCAACCGCAATTCCTGCTTTTGATTGTGGCCCAGAATCCCTCGGTATTGTAATACCATGTGATTTATAAATCGTATGTGTAAATCCAGAGCAATCAAATCCGAATCCACTTGTACCAGCCCATATATACGGTAATCCTAAAAACATTTTTCCCGTGTTTATTAAATCATCAGCTGTCGGCTTTGGAATATCATTTTGAGAACGGTAAACAGTTCCATCATTTTTTCGTAGCCATGCCTTCTGACCATTTGGTAACAATACACGGTATGAAATCGGATCTTCACTTAATAGCGGCAGTCGCGTATTATAACTGACTTCAAGTGATTTATGTTTTTCAGAAGGATTTATATACAAAATGGCTGTCGGTTTCGTTACTAATACGAAAGGTTCATTTGTTTTATCTGCAAATTCTTGATTATATGTTAATTGTTTTTCAGGCATCCAACCTGGATAGCCTTCTTCGTTTCGTGGAGTTGGCTGTCCGTGCACTAGTACTTTTACCCAATCACCTTTTTTATCAATTACTGTTACTTCTTGACCGAGTAGCGCTTGCGTTTCTAATTTATTTGCACTCGTTAACCAAAGCTTCTCATCAAGCGTCATTGATTTCGTCCACTTCCACAAATCAACTGGATTTGTTGCGCTCGGTGCATCAATTGGTCGTAATGAGTCAGGCGCAGTCCATAACGTTGCAGCAGATACATCTATAAATGCTTTATTATCCTTCTTCTCTTCAGCATTTGCCGAAGTAAACGATGAAAATATAAATAAAGTTGTTAAAAATGCAGTTCCTACTTTTTTCATATATATCCCCCTTAAAAGATAGTTTACTAGGTACTACTCCTAAGATTGTATATTCACTACAGAATGCAGGTTTACCTTTGGACCAGTGTAAGTCATTCCTTCTGGCTCTTCTACTAACCATAACGGTGCATCAAGATCAAAGTAATGAATGTTCGGATGTGCCGCAGCTAAATGGGCAACAGCACTAACTGAAAGTGAAGATTCCATCATACTTCCAACCATACATTTCACACCTGCTGCTTCCGCGATATCCGCAATTTTCCAGGCTTCTCGAATACCACCGCATTTCATTAATTTAATATTAATCAGGTCTGCATATCCTCCTTGGACAATTTTTAATGCGTCACCCGCTGAAAACATACTTTCATCTGCCATAATAGGCGTTTGTACATTGTCCTTTACGTACTTTAATCCTTCCCAATCTTTCGCATGAACTGGTTGTTCTACAAATTCTATATTTAAATTTCTATTCTCCATTTCTCTAATAATAGAAATCGCTTCTTTCGGTTTCCATCCTTGATTTGCATCTAAACGTAACGTTGTACTCTTTGGAACCACATTTCGAATTGCCTCTATGCGTTCCAAATCTAAATGCGCCTCTTTACCCACCTTAATTTTTAATGTTTGGAATCCCTTTTCGATATGCTTTTTCGTTTCTTTTGCCATTAATAAAGGTTCATCCACACTTACAGTAATATCAGTATAAATCTCTTTCTTTCCACCTAGTAATGCGTATAATGGTATGTTGTGAAATTGACAATATACATCGTATAAAGCCATATCTACCGCCGCTTTCGCACTTGTATTTCCTATACAGCTCATTTGAATGTGTAACAATAACGTTTGAAACTGCAGTACATCTTTATCAACTAATACAGAGCGAATTGGCCCTAATATTGCTTCCTCAATCCCGTTGGCAAAATCACCTGTAATAACCGGCGTTGCAGTAGCAGCTCCTTTCCCAACAATCCCTTCATCTGTATGAATAACCACATCTATACTTTCGATTTCCGTTACAGTACGGAGCGCTGTTTTAAACGGTGTATGAAGTTTTACGTGTCGACGTTTTACCTTCACATCAGTAATTTTCATTTTGTTCATCCTTTCGTTGCCTTTAGAGTGTAACTTTAATCCACGGGAGGCTTTTATTCTGCCTATTAATACGAAATAAAAAAATCCAGCCATAAGAAAATTCTTACGGCTGGATTTTGTCTATGAATGGGTAGACAAAGCAGCAATCTGATTATATTTTTTCTGTGCATCCTTTAGCGCTACAAGTAGCGCCTTTTGAGACGAACCGAAGTATCGATTTTTTATTTCTGTTACTAATGCTGGGTCATTAATATTTTTATGTAGAAACAAATATTTAACAAATTGAGATGTTAATGCAATTGTTGCTGAGCAATCTGCATCTACAATTTCCCCTGTATCCTTCTCAAGTACAAATGCTACAAAATAACTTTTGAACTTTTCGGTAATAGGATTATTTTGAGGTGCTTTCGCATCCCCTACGACGTAAATTGTATTTGAAGCGTACACAGCTATCTTCCTTTCTTATACGAGGATAATGGTTTTCTTAACAGACGTATGAGCTGTTAACTCAACGTTGATTAAAAAATGTATCCGCTTACCTTGTATTATATACAATTGACAGAATTTTAACAATATTTATTTTGACGTATATTCCATAATTATGAAAATCTATTTCAACAATTAAAAATGGCTCAAACTTCTCATTTTTACAATATGTCATTGCTCCTTGTACCATGACATTCATACTACAAACACCTTTTCCCTCATACATCAAAAAACAGTTAGCTATCGCTAACTGTTCCACCACTTCACTTTGGCAATACGAATATTGTTTCGTTGGACTTAGAAAATTGATACTCTTTTCTCGCAAACTTTAAAATTTCTTCTTCATTATCCGTTAAATTCTCGATGTTAGTCTTTAAAGAACCTTGATCTTTCTTTAATGAAACTAATTGTTTCTTTTGATTCGTTATTGTATCTTTTTTTTCACTTATTATTTCTTGTTGTTTCGTCAATATATATTGAACGTACAAAGTAGTTGCAGCGACAAAAATAAACATGAATATAAATCGCCTTAATTTCTTTTTATTTATTGCTCGATTGTCATTAGACTGTGATAGTTGCTCTGGTATATTAGGAACATTTACTCTTTTGAGTTTCCTCATTTTCAAATCCCCCTAACCCATATTTTTCACTACCATCGGCACGATCCTCTTACTAACTTAAATTCTATTCTTATAAAATAAGCTCCTTCACAAAAAAATCTCACAAATTAACCAATTAGAGATAGCGTTCGACGACATTTCCGTATTTGATATGAAAATTTTTATTTATGCTGCTATAAAATAGTAGTTTATGTTATTCTTTTTCCCCAATTGTAGAAAACATTTTTACACACATAAATTCCAGTTTTGCATACCGATGTTATAACATGCTTACAAGGAGGAAAAGCGATGCACTACCGTACATTAGGTAAAACTGGAATTATTGTTTCTGAAATTGGCTTTGGAGCGTGGGCGATTGGCGGCGATGAATGGGGTCCTGTTAACGACAAACAATCTATAACCGCTATGAAGAAAGCAATTGAATGCGGCGTAAACTTTATTGATACTGCTGATGTATACGGTTTAGGACATAGTGAAAGGTTAGTAACTCAAGCAATAAGAGAGCACCGTAATAATATCGTTTTATCAACGAAAGGCGGTTTAATTGGGCATCACTATGATCCAAGTGGAGAGCCTGTTTATAATACTGCCGAAAAAGTAATCGCAGTATTTGAAACTAGCTTACTGCGCTTAGAAACAGATTATATTGATGTTTATTTCTGTCACATTTGGTGGGATAAACAAGAAGAAACAGAAGCATTTTTACGCGCATTTGAAATATTAAAACGGGACGGAAAAGTAAGAGCTGTTGGTGTTTCAACTCACGACCTACAATATATAAAACATTTCAATAAAAACAATGAAATTGATGTTGTGCAACTTGATTACAACATATTAAACCGAAAACCAGAAATCGACATACTGCCCTACCTACAAGAGAACAATTTAGGAGCTGTTATACGCGGACCTTTAAAAATGGGGATATTAACTGGAAAGTTTACAAATAAAACAACTTTTCCTGACGGAGATTTACGCAAAGAATGGCCAAAAGAAAAGTGGTTTCAAGAAGATTTACAAAAAGTAGAAAAATTAAGGTTACTCTCAAATAAAAATCAGACATTAGGACAACTTGCACTTCGCTACGTCCTCTCCCATCCAGCAGTATCGGTCGCAATTCCTGGCGCAAAAACAGAAACACAAGCGAAAGAAAATGCAGATGCAACTACCCGTCCGATCCTTACAAATGAGGAATTAGCGTATATTCAGTCAATATAAAACAAGACCAGCATTTGGATTTTTCCAACTGCTGGTCTTGTTTTACTTTTAATATTGTAAATCAATATCATATTCCATTATCTTCGCTGTTTCTTCAGCAACCCGAACACCTAACAAATTTTTTACAATATGAAATGACATATTAATTCCGGCTGAAATTCCACCAGACGTAATAATATGCCCCTCATCTACAAACTTTACATTTTCTAATACTTCAACATTCGGAAAATTATTTCTAAAGTTTTCAATACTAGCCCAATGTGTTGTCGCTTGTTTTTCCTCAAGTAAACCTGCTTTAGCTAACAAAAGCGCTCCAGTACAAACAGAGGCCATTAGCTTCACTTCTTTCATCTGCTTGCGAATTCAATTTATTACAATTTTATTTTCTACTTCGTTTTCTCTAACACCTAATCCACCAGGAATAATTAAAATATCAACTGGAGGTAAGTTTTCAATGCTATAATCCGGTTGTACCTTTAATCCGTTCCGCGCCATAATCATTTCCCCATCTTGGCTAACGGTATGTACAGTAAATGGTCGTTCGCCATTCGTTGTAGCAACGGAAAAAACTTCAAACGGCCCCGCGAAATCTAACACTTCCACTTCATTAAATAGAAAAATCCCTACATTCCAGCGATTAATCATAAACTTACTTCCCCCTGCAAATAATGTAAAAGATGCTCATGCCCTTTCTCTAATGCAATATCGTATGCTGTTTTCCCATCATTTTTCTTAATCGTTTTATTAGCCCGATTTTCAAGTAATAATATAATTATTTCTTCATTTCCTAATAAAGCAGCTTCATGAAGACCTGTCCAACCACCACTTTGAACTGCATTCACATCTGATCCCTTTTCAATTAAGAAAGCTACAAGCTCGCTTTGTTTGTTCGCAATTGCCGCTTGAAGTGGTGTATTCTCATTTTCATTCTTTGCTCTAACATGTATATCTGCACCATTTTTTAAAAGAAAACTTGCTAATTCTATTTGTCCAAAATAAGCTGCTAAATGAAGTGGTGTCCAGCCATCTTCACTAAATTCGTTAACAACACTTGGATCAATCTATATTAATTCTTCTACCTTTTCCTTGTCGCCGCTTATGACTGCTTGTGATATTGATTGTAAATGTTTCATAATAATCCCCCCGTTTTCAAATTATTTGAATATCCCTTTCTATATGTTCTATTCATTATTATATTTTCCTTTTCAAATTAATAATTTACATAATAATGTTATTTTATTGTTTTTTTGATAATAGTGATTAAACTTAATTATTCGTTTTAAATATTTAAATTTTCTGTTAAAGTGATCGTATTATGCTTAATAAAGGAGAGAGACTATGTTACAAGTAATGCCTTTAAACACTGAAGACTATGATTTAATTAGAGCTGCTGAAAAAGTAATCGAAAAAAACTATAAATATGGTCGTCATCATATCGGTTCAGCTGTACGAACCAACACGGGTAATGTGTATGCAGCAGTACATGTTGAAGCAAATGTTGGAAGAATAACAGTATGCGGTGAAGCTATGGCAATCGGAAAATCTATTTCAGAAGGTGATCATGAATTTGATACCATTGTAGCAGTTGCTCACCCACATCCTCATGAAGATGTAGAAAAATGTTGGGTTGTCGCTCCATGTGGTATGTGTCGAGAATTAATAAGTGATTACGGAAAAAATACGAATGTTATACTTTCTTATAATGGTGAACTTGTAAAATGTAGCGTTATGGAATTATTACCTGAAAAATATACATGTGAAGTAGAATAATCATTCATGCTTTCAATTTATCAAATAATATTATTCCAATAAAAAACAATCCATTTTAAAAACGGATTGTTTTTTTATATTTCATTTTTATACAGTTTATTTTTCTTGTTTCTATCATTAAAAAATACAATAAAAAAATGAAATTTAAATATATATGTACCCTCTATACCAACTTTTTCATTCGAAAATAAAAAATGAATTTTACCTTACATTTGAAAAAATCACATATAAAATATCTATAATTACTAATCTTATCATACTAATCTATAACAATTCTGCCTTCTTCCCTTACCTGTATCCTTTAAAACATAAGACTTTAAAACGAGTGCTGTTAGTGAATCTGTTAATGTTTTATATGATAAACTTGAAAGAGCTAATAGATCGTTCGTATATAACATTCTATGCTTCTCTAATAATAATAGTACTAATCTTTCTGACGGTTTTAATGTTTCATCACTTTCTAGTATAAAATCTATATTTTTCATATTCCTACTACTTACTCCTTATATAAAAAAATGATATTAGTAGTTATTTAATATAAAAATACTACATAACAAATTTGAAGATATAGTAAAATAACATACCATTCAAACACTATTATACTATAACATATAAAAGGCATTTCCCCAAATTGGAAATGCCTTTTATACTTCTTCCTCTTACTTATATAATTGGTATGATTGTTCTAGCCCTATATTATATTTTGTATTATTGTCCGTCCATTCTCCCCCTAAGTTTCCTGGCCATCCTGATGTATTGGCAACATATTTAAGTAACTCCCAATCAACCAATCCTTTTTTCACACCGCGTTCATACGATTTAACCATATTAGAAATCGCTATTGTTGCATTTATTTGTGAATCTATTAAGCTCTCTTCCGATAATTGTGCTGGTGCTAAACCATCACGATGTAATTGAAACAGACCGAAAGATGTCCCTTTATCCCCTATTGCTTTTCGATCAAATTTTGTTTCATGATCAGCAATAGATAATGGTATCCACTCTGGAATACCATACCTCTTTGCAACTTCACTAATTACTTGTTTATTATTTTTAATCTCTTTCTGCTTTTCGTAGTTAGTATAAATTACATAACTTAAAGTAAATAGCGTAAGTAATATGAATATATACTGTAGCGCTTTTTTCATCATTTCATCTCCTGCTTTATGTATGTTTCACCTTCTATATACACTATAAGACTTTTATGTGACATTCATTTGACGAAATAATTTTAAACATACATAAGCAGTTACATTTTTAACTATTACCTAAAAACTACAATTCTTATAAAAAAATCTTTCAACACATACAACCAATCAGCCTTTCATGTATAGTACATGAAAGGCTGATTGATTTTCACTACACTTTTTTATGTATACAGTATATCCCCGCTATAATAAAACAAATTGAAATTATCGATAAAATTGTACCATGAATTTCATAAAATGCAGTAAAGAATTTCCCGCTTGGTCTATCCCAAATTTCTAATGAACCCGCGTAAATTGCGGAAGTTATATATGTAAGCCCGAATAGGAGAACTCCCGAAAGAACATAGATTACTCCAATATTTTTCATTATTAGCTCACCTCCATTAATTTTATTTGTGAATAAACAAAAAAGACCTTTATACGTTAAAGATCTTTTTCATCTTATTTTTATTACTAAAAACGCCAGAATCTAAAACAAAAACTCACTTTAGGATACGTATCTCCATATGCAAATTAAAGACTATACGGTTGTCAGCGTCTTCTCGATTACCATTTTTTACATTAAATATTTCTTGCAATATGTGGTTTGCTGTAGTGACTCGTTCCACCGCCACCCACTATTACTTTACCGCCTTTTTTGAAGATTAATAATTTACTTGAACCATCTGAAAGTAGTACTATTACTTCAGCATGATCACTCGTCGCTACATAGATTACATAATCACTTTTTGAAATACAAGTTTCCCAATGCTTATCAAATTCTGATCTTACAACCCGATTAGAATACACTTGATTTTCAATTCTTCCTTGTTCTTCGTTTTCCAAATTTGATCTCCCTACTTCCCTAAAGTATCATTTATATTAAAAAAACAGCCCCAATAAGAATAGTGACCACCTTGAATATAAATAGTATATGTGGTTTTCAAGAGAATGCTTGGACAATGAAAACTAACAGAAACATTTTTAATAAAACTCTAGCAAACAAATCCACTCAATATAAAAGAGCTTACCTTAGTAAGCTCTTTTATCTCATTCCCCTCATGTACCTTTATTTCACAATCGGCAATGTCACTTCACTCAATTTCACCGTAAGCTTTGTTCCTGCTTTCGGTCTAATTGTATAATCATAATCACTTGCGATTAATACGACTCCAATTTGATGTCCTGCTTTAAATACGTAATCATCTGGCTGCATGTCCCATGTAAATGTATAATTCTTACCAGGTTGAAGTGCCGTTGAATTTTCTATACTATTTAAGTTTTGCGGATCCATCCAACCTCTCGTTACAATTTCAGG
>Ga0102589_1004162_pt1 | contig 13963 bp, 11 predicted proteins | sample AraplaMF_Col_mLB_FD_76858 | JGI IMG/M metagenome (GOLD analysis project Ga0102589, IMG submission 76858) | Arabidopsis root microbial communities from the University of North Carolina, USA - plate scrape MF_Col_mLB | ecosystem: Host-associated > Plants > Roots > Endosphere | place: USA... | reverse complement strand
CTATTGACTCTCTCGATTGAACGTGCTAATCAAATAAAAAAAGATTTGCAAACTATTCCAATACGAGATATTCTAGATAAATATGACGCTGAGAATATTCAATGTGTCACCATCCTAGATAATGAATATCCTGAACTTTTGCGCCATATTTATGATCCGCCTTGGGTATTATTTGCAAGAGGAAAGGTTTCTCTTCTACACGCTCCAGAAAGCTTAAGCGTTGTAGGAACAAGGAATCCCACTTCATATGGAACTGCAGCTCTGACTCATATTGTTAAGCCGATGCTGCATGAAGAATTTGTCGTTGTAAGTGGACTAGCTCTAGGGATTGACCAGGCTGCTCATGAACTGGCTATCGCTGAAAAAGCTAAAACGATTGCAGTTTTAGGCGGAGGGTTTTATAATATTTACCCAAGAGGAAACCAAAATTTAGCAAGAGAAATTGCGCAGCATCATTTGCTGCTTTCTGAATATGCCCCGTTTATGAAGCCGACGAAATGGTTTTTCCCTCGCAGAAACAGAATCATTAGCGGATTAACAGGAGGCACGTTGGTGGTGCAAGCAAAAGAAAGAAGTGGATCTTTTATTACCGCCGACCAGGCGCTTCAGCAAGGAAGAGAAGTATTTGCCATACCGGGTTCTATTTTTGAAGAAACATCATGTGGAACGAATAAGTTAATCCAATTAGGGGCAAAACTTGTGCAAAGCGCTGCTGATATTACAGATGAAATGATGTATATAAGATGAATGTTTCAAAGTAGTCATATTCTTGCATGGTATGAAATACTAGTGAGATACGTAGGAAAATCGTATGACTTATCTTTTTGACATTTGACAAACAAGAACCAAATATTTAATAATAATGAAGATTTTATTCTACCTCTTGAGGAGGAACAAATAGATGTCTGACTACCTAGTAATTGTAGAATCGCCTGCAAAGGCTAAAACAATTGAACGTTATTTAGGAAAGAAATATAAAGTAAAAGCATCGATGGGACATGTTCGCGATTTACCTAAAAGTCAAATGGGAATTGATATTGAACAAGATTACAATCCAAAATATATTACAATTCGCGGGAAAGGCCCGGTTTTAAAAGAACTAAAAACAGCGGCTAAAAAAGCAAAAAAGATTTACCTAGCAGCCGATCCAGACCGTGAAGGAGAAGCGATTGCATGGCATTTGGCGCACAGTTTGGATGTAGACATTGCATCGGACTGTCGCGTAGTATTTAACGAGATTACAAAAGAAGCGATTAAAGAATCTTTTAAACATCCACGAGCAATTAATATGGATTTAGTAGATGCTCAACAAGCACGCCGTATTCTTGACAGGCTGGTTGGCTACAACATCAGTCCATTGCTGTGGAAAAAAGTGAAAAAAGGATTAAGTGCCGGAAGGGTTCAATCAATTGCAGTGCGGTTAATTATTGATCGTGAAAAAGAAATTGCAAAGTTTATCCCAGAAGAATACTGGACGGTAAAAGCAACTTTTCAAAAAGGAAACGACCAATTTGAAGGCCAGTTAATCGAATATCAAGGAAAAAAAGTAGAGCTATCAAATGAAGATGATGTAACCAACATTGTCAAACAATTAGATGGAAATGAATTTTCAATTTCTAAAGTAACAAAACGTGAGCGAAAGCGTAATGCGGCTCCTTCTTTTACCACGTCTTCATTACAGCAAGAGGCAGCGCGGAAACTGAACTTCCGAGCGAAAAAAACAATGATGATTGCGCAGCAATTATATGAAGGAATTGATTTAGGAAAAGAAGGTACAGTAGGTCTTATCACGTATATGCGTACCGATTCTACTCGTATTTCAGAAACAGCTCAAACAGAAGCTAGAGATTACATTACGAACGCATACGGAAATCAGTTTGTGGCAACGGAAAAGCGTAAAGAAAAGAAAAATTCGAACGCGCAAGATGCCCACGAAGCGATTCGTCCAACTTCAGCTCTTCGTAAACCAGGAGAGGTAAAAGAGTTCTTATCGCGTGATCAGTATCGACTGTATAAGCTAGTATGGGAGCGCTTCGTTGCTAGTCAAATGGCACCTGCAATTATGGATACAATGGCTGTAGATTTGAAAAATGGAGACGTAACATTTAGAGCAAACGGCTCGAAAGTTAAATTTCCAGGCTTTATGAAAGTGTATGTTGAAGGCAATGATGATCAAGTGGAGGAAAAAGAAAATCTTCTTCCAGACTTAGAAGAAGGAGAAGTAGCTTATTCTAAGGACATCGATGAAAAGCAGCACTTCACACAGCCGCCGCCAAGATATACTGAAGCTCGTTTAGTCAAGACATTAGAAGAGCTAGGCATTGGCCGACCGTCTACATATGCTCCAACACTTGACACGATTCAAAAGCGCGGGTACGTAGCGCTCGATAACAAGCGTTTTGTTCCAACAGAACTTGGAGAAATTGTACTAGAGCTTGTATTGGAGTTTTTCCCGGAAATTTTAGATGTAGAGTTTACAGCTAAAATGGAAAACGATTTGGATGAAGTGGAAGATGGTAATGTTCAATGGGTGCGTGTTATTGACGAATTTTACAGTGATTTTGAAAAACGCTTAGAACATGCTGAAAAAGAAATGCGCGAAGTGGAGATTAAAGATGAACCTGCCGGAGAAGATTGTGAAGAATGCGGTTCACCTATGGTATACAAAATGGGACGCTACGGAAAATTTATGGCATGCTCTAATTTCCCTGACTGCCGCAACACAAAGCCAATTGTAAAAGAGATTGGCGTAAAGTGTCCGAAATGTGAAGAAGGAAATATCGTTGAGCGAAAATCGAAGAAAAAGCGCACATTTTATGGCTGTGATCGATTCCCGGGCTGTGACTTCGTATCTTGGGATAAGCCGATTGCAAGAAAATGTCCGAAATGTGAAAATCTGCTTGTGGAGAAGAAACAGAAAAAAGGAACTCAAGTTGTCTGTACAAGTTGTGATTATAAAGAGGAAGCTCAGCAGTAAAAGAGAATGGGATGAATTCCCACACTTTAAATTTAAAAATAGCAGTTATATAAGATGCGGCGACATTGCTTCATGTGCTAAAATGGAAACGTTATTAGCGACATTGAGTAATGTCGCATTTTCTTTGTCCCGTTAAAAAAGGAAAAGACAATTGAATGAATAAGGAAAATGATAGAAAAGATAGAAATGAAGTTGGAGGATTTACAATGAATGAACAAGTAATTAATGTTATCGGAGCAGGTCTTGCTGGAAGTGAAGCAGCTTGGCAAATCGCAAAGCGCGGTTTGAAAGTCCGTCTTTATGAGATGAGACCAGTGAAGCAAACACCTGCTCATCATACGGACAAATTTGCTGAATTAGTATGTAGTAATTCACTGCGTGCGAATACACTAACAAATGCAGTTGGTGTTTTAAAAGAAGAAATGCGATTATTAGACTCTGTAATTATTCGTTCAGCAGACGAGTGTGCGGTTCCAGCAGGTGGAGCATTGGCTGTTGACCGTCACGAATTTGCCGCTCGTGTGACGGAAAGCGTTAAAAACCATCCAAACGTAACGGTTGTTAATGAAGAGATTACGGAAATTCCGCAGGGACCAACTGTTATTGCAACAGGTCCGTTAACGTCAAAAGATTTATCGGAAAAGCTGCGCGCGTTAACAAGTGAAGATTATTTATATTTTTACGATGCGGCTGCACCTATTATTGAAAAAGACAGCATTGATATGGATAAAGTATATCTTAAATCTCGCTATGATAAAGGGGAAGCTGCCTATTTAAACTGTCCGATGACAAAAGAAGAATTCCAGCGTTTTCATGAAGCATTAATCAATGCAGAGACAGTTCCTTTAAAAGAATTTGAGAAAGAAATTTATTTTGAGGGATGTATGCCAATTGAAGTAATGGCTTCACGCGGAGAAAAAACAATGCTCTTTGGACCAATGAAACCAGTTGGGTTAGAAGATCCGAAAACTGGAAAGCGACCTTATGCAGTTGTTCAGCTTCGTCAAGATGATGCAGCAGGTACACTATATAATATCGTAGGTTTCCAGACACATTTAAAATGGGGAGCACAAAAAGAAGTATTAAGCTTAATCCCAGGTTTAGAAAATGCAGAAGTAGTGCGCTACGGAGTTATGCATAGAAATACGTTTATTAATTCTCCTAAATTGTTAAAGCCTACGTATCAATATCGTGAGCGTGATGACTTATTCTTTGCTGGACAAATGACGGGAGTAGAAGGATATGTAGAATCAGCTGCGAGCGGATTAATGGCAGGAATGAACGCAGCTCGACTTGTGCTTGGTGAAGAATTGGTTGTATTGCCGCAGGAAACGGCGATTGGCAGTATGGCTCACTATATCACTCATACAAGCGCTAAAAACTTCCAGCCGATGAATGCCAACTTTGGCTTATTCAAAGAATTGGAAGTGCGAATCAAAAACAAACAAGAACGAAATGAAACGCTTGCTAAACGAGCATTGGAAACTATTCAGAATTTTACAACAAAATAATCAAAATTGTTTGCAAGGGCTACTTAATTGTGATAATATTTAGTAGCCCTTGTGAGGTGATAACATTGGAATTTGTTAAAGATGTATTAAATTCCTTTCTAGAATATTTACAAATTGAGAAAAATTATTCAAAATATACAGTTGACTGCTATGAAAAAGACATAGGTATCTTCATGTCTTTTATGCAGGAAGAGCAAATACAAAACCTACAAAGTGTTACATATGCTGATGCAAGGCTGTTTTTAACACGCCTATATGAAAAGCAGTATTCAAAAAGATCGATGTCACGCAAAATTTCTTGTTTGAGAACGTTTTATCGGTACTTAAATAGAGAAGAATTAGTAGAAGATAATCCATTTGCGCTCGTTACCCTTCCTAAAAAGGAAGAGCGAAATCCTCGCTTCCTGTATGAAGAGGAGATTGTGAAATTATTTCAAATGAATGACTTAACAACTCCGTTAGGGCAGCGTAATCAGTCTCTATTAGAATTGCTGTATGCCACCGGAATACGAGTGAGTGAATGTGCATCTATTAAGCTTAGCGATATAGATTTTTCACTTCAAACTTTGCTCGTATATGGCAAAGGGAAAAAACAACGGTACGTGCCATTTGGCTGTTATGCCAAGGACGTTCTTAGAGTATATATAGATAATGGAAGAAAGCTTCTTTTAAAAAAGGCTCCTTCTGATACTCATTCGCTCTTTTTAAATTATAAGGGGACACCGTTGACAGACCGAGGCATACGCTTAGTCATTGATCAGTTAGTAAAGAAAACCGCTGAGAATATACATATTAGTCCACACGTTTTGCGGCATACTTTTGCGACTCATATGTTAAATGAAGGGGCAGATTTACGTACAGTTCAAGAAATGCTAGGTCATGAACATTTATCAACCACTCAAATATACACACATGTGACGAAGGATCGTTTAAAGGCAGTTTATATGAATCACCATCCTCGCGCATAAAAGGAGGAGTTAATTTGTCTACTTTCCATGCTACTACGATTTTTGCGGTTCAGCATAACGGTCAATGTGCCATGTCTGGGGACGGACAAGTAACGTTCGGAAATGCTGTTGTTATGAAACATACTGCTCGAAAAGTAAGACGTCTATTTCAAGGGCAAGTTCTTGCCGGCTTTGCAGGTTCAGTAGCTGATGCATTCACTCTTTTTGAATTATTTGAAACGAAGCTTGAAGAGTATAACGGAAATCTTCAGCGTGCAGCCGTTGAGCTTGCTAAACAATGGAGAAGTGACAAAGTATTGCGAAAGTTAGAAGCAATGCTTATTGTTATGAACAAAGATAACTTACTGTTAGTATCAGGAACAGGTGAAGTTATTGAACCGGACGACGGCATTTTAGCAATTGGATCAGGCGGAAATTATGCTTTATCAGCGGGACGTGCATTAAAACAACATGCAGGCGAACATTTAACAGCTAAAGAAATTGCAAAAGCAGCTTTAGATGTAGCAAGTGAGATATGTGTTTATACAAATGATCATATTATTGTAGAAGAACTGTAGGAAAGGGGATTTTTTTATGAATTCTCATTTAACACCTCGACAAATTGTAGAAAAGCTCGATCAGTATATTATTGGTCAAACGAAGGCAAAGAAAGCGGTCGCTGTTGCGCTGCGAAATCGCTATCGACGCGGTCTGCTAGACGAATCTTTACGTGATGAAGTTGTGCCGAAAAACATTTTAATGATTGGTCCTACAGGTGTGGGTAAAACCGAGATTGCACGCCGCTTAGCTAAGCTTGTCGGTGCACCTTTTATTAAGGTTGAGGCAACAAAATTTACGGAAGTTGGCTATGTAGGACGCGATGTAGAATCAATGGTTCGTGATTTAGTGGAAACGTCAGTTCGACTTGTAAAAGAAGAAAAAATGAACGGCGTGCGTGATCGCGCAGAAGAAAATGCAAACAAGCGGATAGTAGAGCTTCTTGTTCCAAGCAAAAAGAAGCAGCAATCGTTTAAAAATCCGTTTGAAATGATTTTTTCAAACGGTACACAGTCAAGCGATACGGATCCTGATCAAGATGAGGAAACGAATATTGCCACGAAGCGCAAGCAGATTGCTCATCAGCTTGCTTTAGGAGAGCTTGAAAATCATTATGTCACAATTGAAGTAGAAGAGCAACAGCCTTCTATGTTTGATATGTTACAAGGTTCGGGTATGGAACAAATGGGCATGAACATGCAGGATGCCTTAAGCAATTTTATGCCTAAGAAACAAAAAAAGCGCAAACTTACTGTTAAAGATGCACGAAAAGTATTAACAAATGAAGAAGCGCAAAAATTGATTGATATGGATGAAGTGACGCAAGAAGCTGTGAATCGTGCAGAACAATACGGAATTATTTTCATTGACGAAATTGATAAAATTGCTCAAAAAAGTGCTAATTCATCTTCCGCTGACGTTTCACGTGAAGGCGTGCAGCGAGATATTTTACCAATTGTAGAAGGGTCAACGATTGTTACAAAATATGGCGCAGTCAAAACTGATCATGTTTTATTTGTAGCAGCCGGTGCTTTCCATGTATCAAAACCGTCGGATTTAATTCCAGAATTGCAGGGTCGATTCCCAATTCGCGTTGAATTAACGAAGCTAACCGTTGAAGATTTTATAAACATTTTAGTAGAGCCAGATAATGCGTTATTAAAGCAATATGCGGCATTATTGGAAACTGAAGGTATACAAATTGAATTTTCTGACGATGCTATACGTAAGATTGCAGAAATTGCATATCAGGTAAATCAAGATACAGACAATATTGGTGCAAGAAGGCTTCATACGATTTTAGAACGTTTGCTAGAGGATTTATCGTTTGAAGCACCAGAAGTAACATTAGAGAAAATTGTGATTACTCCGCAGTACGTGGAAGAAAAATTAGAAAAAATCGCTAAAAACAAAGATTTGAGTCAATTTATTTTATAGAACTGAAATCGCAGGAGGAAGAGTACTAATGGATTTATTAGGGAAAACTAGAAAGATTAATGCAATGCTACAAAAAGCAGCTGGTAAACCAGTAAACTTTAAAGAAATGGCTGAAACACTTTGCGAAGTGATCGAATCAAACGTATTCGTAGTAAGCCGTCGCGGTAAATTATTAGGAATCGCTGTTAAACAGCAAATTGAGAATGCGCGTATGAAAGATATGTTAGAAGCACGCCAGTTCCCAGAAGAGTATACTCAAAGCCTATTTAACATTCAAGAAACATCTTCTAACTTAAACATTGAAAGTCAATATACAGCTTTCCCTGTTGAAAATAAAGACTTATTTGATGCAGGACTAACAACGATCGTTCCAATTATCGGAGGCGGAGAGCGTCTAGGTACGCTTGTACTATCTCGTTTAGACCGTCAGTTCGAAGACGATGATTTGATCCTTGCTGAATACGGTGCAACGGTAGTTGGTATGGAAATTCTTCGTGAAAAAGCAGAAGAAATTGAAGAAGAAGCGCGTAGCAAAGCTGTTGTACAAATGGCCATTAGCTCATTATCATACAGTGAGTTAGAAGCTATTGAGCACATCTTTGAAGAGTTAAATGGAAATGAAGGACTATTAGTAGCAAGTAAAATTGCTGACCGAGTTGGAATTACACGTTCAGTAATCGTAAATGCGCTACGTAAATTAGAAAGTGCTGGCGTTATCGAATCACGTTCTTTAGGAATGAAAGGAACTTACATTAAAGTTCTTAACAACAAATTCTTAGTAGAGCTTGAAAAATTAAAATCTAACTAAGTTTATGAACCAAAAAGCACACGGGCAAAGCCCGTGTGCTTTTTTTGTATGCTCTCAGTACGAAAAGATTCGCTGTGGGTTAAGACGATTCGTTCACTAGTTTATAAATCTTTAACAAGCTCCATATAAAAATCTAAAAATTATATTATAGAATCTTTAAATAGTAAAAAGATACTAGTTGATTACAAATCGTTACTTTTATTACATATTGTTCAGGACTTATGGTGTATATTTTTATTTGGAATTTAAAAAATAGAGCTAAAGTATAGCATTGATGTTAAAATATGCTTGGAAAACCGAAGAAAAATTTGGTTTATAGTCCAAAAGTTCTTAAAAAAGGATAGACATTGCATAAAGTTTTTCTTACAATAAGTTCTATGGTACTAAAGTCGAAATTTGTCTCATTTTTGAGGAAAATAGAATAGATAAGCAGGTGTAAGAATTGAGTTTGTTTTCAACTACTTTTCAAACAATTGAAAATGGAATTAGCTATGCGTCACAAAAGCAGCAGACGGTTGCACAAAATATCGCAAACGTTGATACTCCAAATTATAAATCGAAAAAAGTATCGCGTACGAGTGAATTTCGAGATTTATTACATAACGAGTTAGAAGCATATCAGACTGATTCAAAACATATCCCATTTTCCGGTTCATCTCAACGAGTAATTACCCAGCAAGGAAACACTTCCTATCAAGCAATCCAAGATGTGATGATTACTGCTCAAAAAGCAAGTATTACGATGCAAACGGCTCTTGAAATACGCAATAAAGCTGTTGAAGCCTATCAGGAAATGATGAGAATGCAAATGTAATTGAGCGGTTATTAAAGAAAATGAAAATAGTAATAACCGGAGGAATACCATGAATGAAAGAATAGCTCTTTATCGAGATAAGATGAAAGTCTTTTGGAATAATCGCAAAAAAGGACAGAAAATAGCCCTAATCGCTGCTCCTCTTGCGGCTGTTCTAGTCATTAGTTTAGCATCTGTTTTCTTAAACAAGGATAAATTTGTCCCTCTTTATAGCAATCTATCGGCTCAAGAAACAGGACAAATCAAAGCAGAGCTTGATGCTAGAAGCGTTCCTTCAGAAATCTCTGATAACGGAACGACCATTTCGGTGCCTGAACAAAGCGTTGACTCGCTAAAAGTTGATTTAGCTGCACAAGGAATTCCTGATAGCGGAAGTATCGACTATTCGTTTTTTGGGAAAAATGCGAGCTTTGGTATGACAGATAATGAATTTGATGTGTTAAAACTCGATGCGATGCAAACTGAATTGGCTAACTTAATGAAAAACATTCAAGGAGTCAACGATGCAAAGGTGATGATTACCCTTCCCGATGAAAGCGTATGGGCGAATGAAAAGCAGGGAGAAGCCTCTGCATCGATTGTGCTTAATACAAAGGCTGGTTATAAATTTGATGATCAGCAAATTAAATCTCTTTATCATTTAGTATCCAAAAGTGTGCCAAACCTTCCTACAGATAATATCGTCATCATGAACCAATATTTTGAGTACTTTGATTTAAAAGGTAACGAAACGAATTCAGCTTCTAGCTCATTTGCCTCGCAGAACGAAGCGAAAAAAGAAGTTGAGCGAGATATTCAGCGTCAAGTACAGCAAATGCTAGGAAGACTGGTCGGTCAAGACAAAGTAATGGTCTCTGTTACAGCAGATCTTGATTTTACACAGGAAAATCGCGAAGAAAAGCTAGTAGAGCCTGTTGATAAAGATAATATGCAAGGAATAGCCGTTAGCGCTGAAAAAATTAATGAAACATTTTCTGGTAAAAACGCTCAAGATGGAGGCGTTGCTGGAACAGGAGAAGAAGATACAACAAATTATTCATCTAGCACAGCAAGTGGAGACGGAGACTACGAAAAAAACGAGGAGCGAATTAATTATGAAGTGAATCGAATTCATAAAGAAATCGTCGAAAGTCCATACAAAATTCAAGACCTTGGCATTCAAGTAATGATAGATCCGTCCAATGCAAAAGGGAAATCACAAGTTTCCGATACGCTTGAGTCAGACGTTCAAAAAATGTTAGGTACAATTGTCCGTACTTCTATTTCAAAAGATGCAAATACGAAAGCTCTCTCGGATAACGCGGTCAGCGATAAGATTACCGTTTCCGTTCAGCCGTTTAATGGACAAGAAACAGCTGACAACACAGCAAGTTCGATTCCATTATGGATGTATATAATCGGAGGAGCACTGCTGCTTGTTATTGTGGTTCTTATTGTCCTGTTGATTAGGAAAAGGCGTCAAAACTTAGATGAAGAGGAATATGATGAAGGGTATGATGAAACGTTTGAAGCATATGAAGCGGCACAAAAAGCTCCTGTTTTAAGTGCTGAACAGCAAACAAAAAACAATCTTGAAACGTTAGCGAAGCAAGACCCGGAAGAGTTTGCAAAACTGCTGCGAACATGGATTAGTGAGGATTAGGAGGAAAGCTAATGGTAAAGGCTATGCAAAAAAATGAGTTAACTGGAAAGCAAAAAGCAGCAATTTTGTTGATTTCTCTCGGTCCAGATGTATCAGCTTCTATCTATAAACATCTCAGTGAAGATGAAATCGAGCAACTAACGCTTGAAATTTCTTCAGTGAGGAAGTTAGAGCCGTCTCTAAAAGAAGCTGTGCTTCATGAGTTTGAACAAATAACGCTTGCTCAAAACTACCTTGAAAAAGGAGGAGTAAGCTATGCGAAACAGGTGTTAGAAAAAGCACTTGGACCAGAGCAGGCTATGATGATTATCAATCGATTAACTTCTTCTTTGCAAGTTCGTCCGTTTGACTTTGCCAGAAAAGCTGATCCTATGCAGCTGTTAAATTTTATTCAGCATGAGCATCCTCAGACGATTGCCCTTATTTTATCTTACTTAGAGCCGCCGCAGGCAGGACAAATCTTATCATCACTGCCTCAGGAAAGGCAAGCGGATATTGCAAGGCGGATTGCAACGATGGGAAGTACGTCTCCGGAAGTCATTAATGAAGTGGAGCAAATTTTAGAGAGAAAACTTTCTGCTACTGTTACCCAAGACTATACCCAAACAGGTGGTTTAGAAGCAGTAGTTGAAGTATTAAATGGAGTAGACCGAGCGACTGAAAAAATTATTATTGATACGCTTGAAATTCAAGATCCGGCATTAGCAGAAGAAATCAAACAGCGAATGTTTGTATTTGAGGATATTGTAACGCTCGATAACCGTTCTATTCAGCGTGTGATACGAGACGTAGAAAATGATGATTTATTGTTGAGCTTAAAAGTAGCAAGTGAAGAAGTGAAATCTATTATTTTTAAAAATATGTCTAGCCGTATGGTGGAAACGTTTAAAGAAGAAATGGAATTTATGGGCCCTGTGCGTTTGAAAGATGTAGAGGAAGCTCAGTCACGTATCGTTGCTGCAATTAGACGTTTAGAAGATGCTGGTGAAATTGTACTAGCTCGAGGTGGAGGAGACGATATTATTGTCTAATATCATTAAATCAACTTATACGAATAAACTTTCAGATGAAAACGCTAAGCACATTCAAGTCATTCCATTTGGTTTTCCGATACAAGATGAATCGGCAGAAGAACATCTTCAGCAAGAAAATGCACAGCACGTTATTGAACAAGCGCATAGTGAAGCTGAAATGATAAAGGCCGAGGCAGACGCATACCGCAAACAAGCTCAAAACGAAGTTGAACGTTTGAAAAAGCAGTGGGAAGAAGAGAAGGTGCTGCTATTTCAACAAGAAAAAAAACGCGGATATGAAGAAGGGTACGAAGAAGGGCTGCTTCAAGGAAAACAAGAGTACGAACATGTATTAGCCGTATCCCGAAACATTGTTGACGAAACCAAGAACCAGTACTACGAATATATAAATCAATCTGAAGAAGTCATTTTTGAATTAGGTTTCATCCTGGCAGAAACGATTTTAAATGAGCAGCTTCAAAGAGATGAATCATTTTTATCGCTTGTTGCAAGGTCTTTAAAAGAAGTTAGAGAACATAAAGAAATCCAGCTTTTTGTTTCTCCGAAAAAATATGCATATGTATGTGAACATAAACGAGAACTGTTCGATTTACTAAACGGAGAAACCGGGCTGTTTATTTATGCAGATGAAAATCTTCAGGAAATGGATTGTGTCATCGATTCCTCTTATGGGCGTCTTGTTGCTTCTTTTGATAGTCAGTTAACGGAAATGAAGAAAAAATTAAAAGAACGTTTGTTAGAGGAGAGTAAACATGAAAGTCGCACAACTCATTCATGAAATCCCGCGCACATCTTCTTTTAAACGGTACGGGAAAGTCAGCCGAGTAGTAGGAATGATGATTGAATCTAAAGGACCTAGAACGTCAATAGGAGATGTTTGCTTTATTCATCTTAGTGAACGAGGAGATAAAATTCGTGCAGAAGTTGTTGGTTTTAACGGTGAGCACGTCGTTTTAATGCCTTATACGTCTGTTCGATATATCGGACCTGGCTGCCTAGTGGAAACAACCGAAAAACCTCTGCAGGTAAGCGTGGGGAAAGAGTTAATAGGTCAAGTGCTTGATTCCTTAGGGAACCCTTTAGATGGGTCTGAACTTTCTCATTATTTGCCGTTTGTTTTAACCGATCAAGAACCCCCTAATCCCTTAGAACGTCCGCCTATTGAACAGCCTATGGAAGTAGGCGTACGGACGATTGATAGTTTGTTAACCGTAGGTCGAGGACAGCGCATAGGTATTTTTGCAGGAAGCGGTGTTGGAAAAAGTACGCTGCTCGGGATGATTGCACGCAATACAAAAGCAGATATCAATGTCATTGCCCTTGTAGGCGAGCGAGGAAGAGAAGTTAGAGAGTTTATTGAGCGAGATCTTGGAGAGGAAGGGTTAAAGCGCTCCGTTGTAGTAGTTGCTACCTCGGATCAGCCTGCTCTACTTCGAATGAAAGCAGCATATACAGCTACTTCTATTGCTGAATACTTTCGAGATGAGGGGCTGAGCGTCATGATGATGATGGATTCTGTTACTCGTGTAGCAATGGCTCAGAGAGAAATTGGATTAGCCGTAGGTGAACCTCCAACTACCAAAGGTTATACACCATCTGTTTTTGCTAGCTTGCCAAGGCTGCTTGAACGTACAGGAACTAATCAACATGGATCTATTACTGCTTTTTACACTGTATTAGTAGACGGTGATGATATGAATGAACCTATTTCGGATACGGTGCGAGGCATTATAGACGGACATATTGTACTAGACCGGGAGCTGGCCAATAAAGGTCAATATCCGGCCATCAATGTCTTAAAAAGCGTTAGTCGCGTGATGAACCATATCGTAAGTGAACAGCATAAAGAAGCAGCTGAAAAACTGCGTTCATTAATGGCTACCTATGCTAATTCTGAAGACTTAATTAACATCGGTGCCTACAAAAGAGGATCTTCTGCTTACATTGATGAGGCAATCCACTATCATCCTGTCATCGATGCATTTTTAAAGCAAAAAACGAACGAACATCCATCATTTGAAACAAGTGTAACAAAGCTCTGTGAACTGTTTGTGAAAGGTGAGTAAATATGGCATATGAATTTAGGTTATCTAAAATAATGGCAATCAAGTCAAATGAAAAAGATGAACTGCTATCTCAATATAATCAATCCTTACAGCAGTTTGAAACAGCGGGTGAAAAGCTTTATAAAAAGTTAAAAGAAAAAGAAACGCTGATTGAACAGCATACGGGCAA
>Ga0102589_1004160_pt1 | contig 13969 bp, 14 predicted proteins | sample AraplaMF_Col_mLB_FD_76858 | JGI IMG/M metagenome (GOLD analysis project Ga0102589, IMG submission 76858) | Arabidopsis root microbial communities from the University of North Carolina, USA - plate scrape MF_Col_mLB | ecosystem: Host-associated > Plants > Roots > Endosphere | place: USA... | reverse complement strand
ACTCGAATTTGAAGTTTTTCTAATTGTTGTAATACTGCTTCTACGTTTCTGGGACCTATCCTCATCATTTCATTGGATGAACTGAATTGAAACATTTGTGATCCACCAGCTAGTTTAGCTTTTAAATTAGCTCTTCTACCACCATTAAAAACTACATGATCTACTAATTCTTTAATCGCCGTATCAGCAAACTTGGCCTTATTCAGTTGACCTTCCTTTGCTAGGCTTGAATCAGGTAGCATGACATGCACCATACCACCTATCTGTCTTTCCTCATCATATATAACTACACCTACACACGAACCTAACCCAGATGTTCTGATTACTTGAGATCCCTTTACGACTCCCATTTCTGCAATACCAATTTTTGTAATTTGAACAAGATTACTCATTGGAACCTAAACCTAGCGAATTGAATATGATTTCAAAACTATCAGGATCAGGAAGTAAGAAGAAATGTCCATTTAATTCCTTATTTTCCTTATCTTCATCAGAAAAGAAAATCGTATCGATAACGATTGCTTCGTCACTAACTTGTCCTATTTCAATTAAACCGTATGAAATAATTGCTCCAAACATATCGATTGCAAGTGCTGGTACAGTAGGATAAATATTTAATTTCGTAAAATCTGAAAAGGATGATAAATATGAACCTATTAATATATTTCCAACTTCTTGTAATACAGATGCTGCTATCGGATTTTGTTCAAGATCTTCTATTTGAAATTCAGGGTCGTTCGTTAATTGTTTAATGATATTTGACGCTTGTTCTAGGCTCGTTACAAAGTACATACTTCCAGGTGCTTCACCTTCTATACGGAAGTAGACAGAAGCAACGACATTTTCAGCTCCACCAACAAGCTCCATCATATCGTTAAAGGGCATAATCTTAACATTTGGAACACTCATATCAATCTTTGTATTTAATAGGCTTGACAGAGCAGTAGCAGCATGCCCTGCTCCGATATTTCCTATTTCTTTTAAAATGTCTAGTTGCAGGGATTTAATCTGGTCTTGAAAGGACATTATTTAACCTCAACAACGTTCATTTCTGCGTCATCTTTTATATCTAAAACTTTTTCTAAATCTAGAATAATAAGAAGTCTTCTATCTAATTTTGCAATCCCTTCAATATAATCATGTTCCTGTTCACCAACTACTTCAGGTGCACTTTCAACACAATCATTTGGAATATCAATTACATCATTAGCAGAATCTACGATAAATCCAACTTCTTTATCTTCGAACGTTACAATAATGATACGCGTGCGCTCATTATATTCTTTTTCTTCTAAATTAAAACGAAGACGTAAATCAATGATCGGTGTAACTACTCCTCGTAAGTTAATAACACCTTTAACAAAATTGTTAACTTTTGGAACACGTGTAATGAATTGAATTTTTTCAATTGATTTTACGTTTTTAACTGGAATACCGTATTCCTCATTATTTAAATCAAATACAATTACTTTTTCTACTTGAGACATCATACGTTTATCTCCTAACAGTTATTTAATTAATGCATTACAATCTAAAATTAATGCTACTTGACCGTCACCTAAAATAGTTGCTCCTGAAATTGCGAAAACATTTGTTAAATAATTTCCTAAAGATTTAAGAACAATTTCTTGTTGTCCAATAAATGAATCAACTACTAAACCAGCAAGTTTGTCACCTTTTCTTACAATGACAACTGAAATTCCATCTGTGTTATTATCTGATTCAAATGGTACATTGAATAAATCATTTAAAAACAACAGTGGTACGACTTTCCCACGGAAATCGATTACTTTTTGATTGTGTGCACTCATGATATCTGTCTTTTTAATAAACGCTGTTTCAATGATTGAAGATAATGGGATTGCGTATTTCTCTTTTTGTAGTTCAACTAACATAACTGAAATAATTGAAAGTGTTAAAGGTAATTGAACTGAGAATGTTGTGCCATGTCCTAAAATAGAATCAACAGATACTGTTCCACCTAATGATTCAATTTTACTTTTTACTACATCTAAGCCTACTCCTCGACCAGAAATATCAGATAATACTTCAGCAGTAGAGAAACCTGATGCAAAAATCAATTCGAAAACTTGTTTATCTGTTAATGTAGAAGCTTGTTGTTCAGTAACAATTTTATTTTTAATTGCCTTCTCAAGTACTTTCTCGCGGCTAATTCCAGCACCATCTTCTTTTACTTCAATAAAGACATGGTTTCCACTATGGAACGCCTTCAACTCAACAGTACCCGTTTCAGGTTTACCTTTTGAAACACGGACCTCTGGTTTTTCAATTCCATGATCAAGTGCATTTCTAATTAAATGAACTAATGGATCTCCAATTTCATCAATTACCGTACGATCAAGTTCAGTTTCAGCACCGATAATTTGTAAATCGATCTTCTTATTTAAATCTTTAGATAATTGTCTAACCATTCGTGGGAATCGGTTAAATACTGTATCGATTGGTACCATTCGCATATTTAAAATAATGCTCTGTAAATCACTAGAAACACGTGTCATTCTTTCTACTGTTTCTTGTAGTTCACCATGACTTAAATCTCTAGAAATTTGCTCGAGTCTTCCACGGTCAATAACAAGTTCTTCAAATAAATTCATTAAAATATCTAAACGTTCAATATTTACACGTATCGTTTTACTATTACTTTGAGCCGTTGCTTTACTTTTTTGCTCAGCTTCTGGAGCAACCGCTACAGCAACTTCTTTTTCAGCTGCAGCAATTTCTTTCATGACTTCTTTTTGTTCATTTTCTTGTTTAATACGGCTTAGATCAAAGCTAGTAATCTCTACATTATGAATCTCAGAAATCTTCATTATTACGTTTTTTACTTCTGATTTATCGATTTTTGTAATAAATGTAACATAAAAAACGGCATCAAACTGCTCAGTTTCTAATTTATCAACTGAGGGATTACTTTTTAATATTTCTCCGTTTTGTTCTAATGACTCAAACACCATAAATGATCGAGCTGCTTTTAAAATACATGAAGCTGTTAATTCTACTTTTATTTCAAATACATTAAAACCTTGGTCCACTGATTGCTCTATAACTGTATAGTCATATTCATCATACATAAGAGTTAATTGATCAGACTCATTTTTCTCTTCAATTTTTTCTTCTATGAATTCTGTGCCTTTTTCGATTGCTGCTAATTTTAGCACGATTTCTTTTACATCTCTTTTACCGTCTCCACCTGTACTAATCGATTCAACCATTGCTTCTAGATCATCAATTGATTGAAATACAACATCTAATATAGATGAACTTACAGAGATTTTATTATTTCGAATGGCATCTAAAACATTTTCCATTTGATGAGTTAAATTCGCTAAATCTTCATAACCCATTGTTGCTGACATACCCTTTAAAGTATGTGCGCTTCTAAAGATTTCATTTACAATTGCTAAATTAGTAGGTTCTTTTTCAAGTTCTAATAAATTCTCATTAATATTCTGTAAATGTTCTCTGCTTTCATCTATAAATAAATCTAAATATTGATTCAGTTCCATAGTCTTACTCCCTTATTATTTGGAATGTTTAATTATGGTGTCAGCTACTAGTTGAATAGGTACTACTTCGTCTACTACATTTAATAATGCTGCTGCTTTTGGCATTCCAAAAACAACCGATGTTTCTTCTGATTCTGCAATTGTTGTGCCTTTACATTGTTGTTTAATTAACTTCATACCTTTAGCACCATCTGCTCCCATACCAGTTAAGATTGCTGAAGTAATTTCATAGTTTACTAAACTACTAATTGATTCAAACAATACGTCAACTGAAGGACGATGACCATTTTTAGGTGGTTCCTCAGATAGTTCTATCAATAATTCATTATGTTTCTGGATCACTTTCATGTGAAACCCACCTGGGGCAATGTAAGCTGTACCATTTGCTACTCTTTCACCATTTCCAGCTTCTTTCACATGAATTGCAGATAACTTGTCTAATCTAACTGCCAAGGAATTTGTAAAACCAGCTGGCATATGTTGCACGATAAAAATCGGGGGTTGGAACCCATTAGGAATCTTTGTTAAGACCTCCTGGAGAGCTCGTGGGCCCCCTGTAGATGTACCAATGCATACAATTCTATTACTTTGTTTTGTAAACACATGTGTTTCTGCTGGTTTGTCAATTTGTACCTTATTTTCATTTTTGAGTGGTATTTTGGTTTCTTCAACTATTGCTGGAACTTTACTAATTTTACGAATAGGTAGTTTTGGCGTTTGTTTCGGAACCTGTAATTTTTTCAAGTTAACCGTTACAGCCATTTTTACCTTTTTAATAATTTGATCCGAAACCGTCTCAATATCTAATGAAATGGCTCCAGATGGCTTTGGAACAAAGTCAACAGCTCCGTTATCTAAAGCGATAAATGAACTTGTTGCACCTTCTTGTGTTAAGCTTGATAACATAATTACTGGCACTGGACATTCTTTCATGATGACTTTTAATGCATCTAAACCATTCATGACAGGCATCTCAATATCAAGTGTTACTACATCAGGCTTTAATTGAATTACTTTTTCGATTGCTTCTTTCCCAGTTTTTGCTGTACCAATTACATGAATGCCTTCATCAGATGATAATATATTTCCAATCATCTTCCTCATGAAAGCCGAATCATCGACGACAAGAACATTGATTTTCTTCAATTAAACCACTACCTTTTTAAAAATAGAGATTTCATACGATGTATAAAGGAATGTGACGGCTGTTCATTAAAATCCTCGTTTACGTATTTTTTGCTTATAAATTCTATATTTTTTGATGGTTGACTTGATGGAGAATGTAGAATAAATGGTTTCTGTGAAATAACCGCTTTTCTTACACTTGGATCATCATAAATCATCCCTAATAGATTTACCTCAACATTCATAAAATGTTTGATTGCTTGTTCTAATCTAAAATGAACAGATTCTCCTTCTTTCTGAGAATTTATTCTATTAACCACAATGGATAATTTAGCTCGCACTTGATTTAATACTAGATGTTTAATCATTGCGTAAGCATCCATTATCGCAGTAGGTTCAGGCGTTGTGATCACAAAGATTTCATGCATTGCAGAAAGTAACTTTATTGTTTGTTCACTCACTCCTGCACCCATATCAAAAATGATATAATCAAACTCTTCCATTGCAGTTTCTAACTCATTAAATAGATGTGAAAGTCTACTTTCACTTAATGAAAAAATATTTGATAATCCCGAACCTCCAGATATATATTTCAACCCATCTGGCCCTATATTCATAATATCACGAATCGTCAAATTTTTATTAAAAATGTCAATAATTGATAAATTAGTCACGGTTCCTAATAGGACATCAATATTACCCATTCCAACATCAAAATCCAGTAATAATACCTTTTTACTTTTTTGACATAATGAAATGGCAAAATTTAAGCTAAAATTTGATTTTCCAACCCCGCCTTTTCCACTAACAATACCTATTACTTTACTCTTTGGTTGATTTGCAAATTGTAATTTTTCCCTTAAAATAGTCGCTTGGTCACTCATAGCTGAACTTCCTTTGCAAGGATCGAATAAATTTTATTAGGGCTTCCTTCCATAATATCGTCAGGAACGTTTTGACCATTTGTTAAGTAAGCCACCCCAACCTGTTTTTCGACCATAAAGTTTAACATCGAACCGTATGATTCTGTTTCGTCAACTTTAGAAAAAATCACTTTATTAATAGGAATTGAGTGAAATTGTTCATAAATCTTTTTCATATCTTTATACTTAGATGTTAATGAAAGTACTAGATATGTTTCCAATTCATTAAAATCGATAATTTTCTTCAATTCAGTTACGTATTTCTCATCACGGAAATTTCGTCCCGAAGTATCGATTAATACTAGATCATATTGTTCAAACTTGTCTTTTGCATTCTTAAAATCTTCTAAGTTATAACAAACCTCAATTGGTACACCAAGGATTGTTGCATATGTTTTTAATTGATCTATGGCAGCAATTCTATATGTGTCAGTCGTAATAAAAGCGACTTTTTTTCGATATTTTAATACTGCCTCAGCTGCGATTTTAGCAAGTGTCGTTGTTTTACCAACTCCAGTAGGTCCTACTACATTCACATATCTAATATCATCATGTTTATGACCAAATTCTAAATCCTGCATTTTCGTCATGATTGATGACTTTAACCATTCATTAATTTGCTCTCTTGAAACTTGATTTGATAAAAGCGCCATTCTAGGCTTAATTTCTAAAATTATTTCTTCAGTCAGTTCTTCTAGTATGTCTTGATCCAATAATTTGGTTTTTAGTTCCTCTACTAATGGATGGAGTGACTCTTCGCCTGATTGTTCATTGCTCATTTTTGTAATCATTGATTTCAGTTGTTTCATTTCTTTCAAGAGATTTTCATGCTCCAAATCTTCTTTTGGTTTTTCTTTTTTTGGTATAACGATTTCTTCTTCTTTTATTAATGGAACAAGATCATCTATTTGACTTTCAAATGAAACTGTTTTCGATTGCTCTTTTTGAATTGTCGATTTTGGAGCTGCTTGATTTTGATCCAAAGCAGCTATTAACTCTATTTTCTTTTTAGCAAAGAAACCAAAAACGCCACCTTCATGAATGACTCTTGAATTTAGAATGACAGCATCATGTCCAAGTTCTTCAGTTACCTTTTTCATTGCTTCTGCCATAGTGGGTGCAATAATTTTTTTTACTCTCATCCTACTCTAACAACTCCTACGCTTTGAACTTCAAGATCTGCATCCAATTCATTATATGAAAGGACTGGAAGTGTCGGCATATATCTTTCCACCAACTGTTTTACATACATTCTTATTGCAGGAGAACATAATAAAATTGGTTGTTGCTGTGCAATTGACATTTCTTCAACTTCTTTATTTACGGCTTTGATGAACTCCCCTGAAGTATCTGGATCAATTGATAAATATGAGCCATGCTCTGATTGAGTAATAGAATCGGCAATAATTTTTTCAACCTTGCCCGATAAAGTAATTACTTTTAAAGATTCATTAGATTGACTGAATTGACTTGTAATTTGTCTAGCTAGTGCTTGTCTTACATACTCTGTTAATACTTCTGGATCAGTCGTGTATCTTCCATAATCAGCTAATGCCTCAAAAATAACAGGTAGATTTCTAATAGAAACTTTTTCTTTTAATAGTTTGCCTAAAACTTTTTGAATATCTCCAATTGATAGTGGATTTGGTGTAACTTCATCTACTAAGATAGAATAGTTTTCTTTTAAATGATCTATTAAATTCTTCGTTTCTTGTCTACCTAATAATTCATGCGCGTAACTCTTAATGATTTCTGTAATATGAGTTGATACAACTGAAGGCGGATCGACAACAGTATAGTTAAACATTTCCGCTCTTTCTCTCATTTCTTCTGAAATCCATTTTGCTGGTAATCCAAAAGAAGGTTCAAATGTATCAATACCTATAATTGATGGTTCGTCATATCCAGGATTTAGTGCTAGATAATGATCTAGTAATAACTCACCATGTGCAACTTCATTCCCTTTGATCTTTAAGACGTATTCGTTTGGTTGAAGTTGGATATTATCCCTTATACGAACAACTGGTATGACTAATCCTAGTTCGATTGCCAATTGTCTTCTAATCATTACAATTCGATCTAAAAGGTCTCCACCTTGATTCGTATCTGCTAATGGAATTAATCCATAACCGAATTCAAACTCTATTGGATCAACCTGCAGTAATTTAACCACACTTTCAGGTGCTTTTAGATCATTCGTGACAATTTCTTCTTGTTGTTCCTCTATTACAGTTTCATCGACTACTGGTTTTCTAGATAATTGATACGCACCAAACGCTAGTAGTGCACCAATCGGCAGTGTAACGATATCATTTAACGGAGTTACTAAACCTAATAATGTAATTGAACCTGCTGAAATATATAATAATGTTGGATAAGCTAATAATTGTCCCGTTAAGTCCGATGCTAGATTGTCTTCTGAACCAGAACGTGTAACCATAATACCTGTTGCTGTTGAAATTAATAGCGCAGGAATCTGACTTACAATCCCATCACCAACAGTTAATGTCGTGAATTGTTTAGCTGCTTCAGCAAAGCTTAAGTCCAATTGAATGACACCTATAATCATCCCTACGGCAATATTTATGATAACAATAATAATTGTTGCAATCGCATCACCTTTTACGAATTTACTTGCTCCATCCATCGAGCCATAAAAGTCTGCTTCTCTAGAAACCTTTGTTCTTCTCTCTCTTGCTTGTACTTCAGTAATCATGCCTGCATTTAAGTCAGCATCAATACTCATTTGTTTTCCTGGCATCGCATCAAGTGTAAATCTTGCTGCTACCTCAGATACACGTTCAGAACCTTTCGTAATGACGATAAACTGAATAATAATTAAGATTAAGAACACTACAAAACCGACAATTGCATTTCCGCTTGTAACGAAATTTCCGAACGTTTCTACAACATTACCACCATGTCCAGTTGTAAGGATTGCTCTTGTCGTTGATACGTTCAAACCAATTCTAAACAAAGTTAAGATTAATAACAGTGATGGAAATACAGAAAATTCAAGTGATTCTTTTACATTCATTGAAAGTAATAAAACAACAAGTGCTATTGACATATTTAGCATGATTAGAAAACTAATTAACCATGTTGGTAAAGGAATAACTAACATGACAACGATAAATATTACACTGATAAGCACTGTTAAGTTCTTTGCTGACATTAGTTTCTCCCCTTAAATCTTTCTTTTCAACTTATAAACATATGCCAATATTTCGGCAACTGCTTTAAAAAACTCTTCTGGTACTTCATCTCCAATGTCTGTTTGTGCATATAGCGCTCGAGCAAGGGGACGATTTTCAATCGTGACAATATCATGTGCTTTTGCAATTTCTCTAATTTTTAATGCTAGGAAATCTACACCTTTTGCAATCACGTATGGTGCATCTCTTTTTTCCTCATCGTATTTAAGCGCAACTGCGTAATGAGTAGGATTTGTAATGATTACATCAGCATTTGGAATTTCCTGCATCATTCGACGCATCGCAATTTCCCTTTGCTTCTGTTTAATTTTTGATTTAATCAGTGGATCCCCTTCGGATTTTTTATACTCATCTTTAATATCTTGCTTTGACATTCTAATATTTTTTTCAAAATCAAATCGTTGATAAAACAAGTCAAGCATTGCAACTATAAATAAAGAGCCAGATGCGTATAAACCACTTTTAACAACTAAATTATAGATTGTTTCAGCTACTTCCCTAATACCGACAAAGGGTAAATTTAAGATTTCCTGTTTACTTTGCCAAATAATGTAAAAGGTTGCTGCGCCAACAATAGAAATTTTTAATAATGACTTTACTAATTCAACGATTGCTCTTAATGAGTATATTTTTTTAAAACCTTGTAGTGGATTCAAGCGATCAAACTTTACAGCAATTGATTCAGTCGAAAACATAAAACCAACTTGCGATATATTAGCTACGATAGCAGCAATAAAAGCAACTCCTAAAAAAGGACCAATTAAAATTAAAATTTGCATGTAAATTTTAGATAGCACTGAACTAGCATTTTGATTAGAAATATCTTTTAATAAATTATGTTCCAGATAGTCCTTCATCACATGCTCAAATTGGTCAAAAAGAAACTGTCGACCAAATAGTAAAAAGAGAAACATGGAAAGTAAAATCACAGCTGTATTAATCTCTACGCTTTTAGCTACCTGCCCTTTTTTCTTCGTTTCTTCCCTCTTTTTGGGGGTTGCTTTTTCAGTTTTTTCCCCAGAAAAAAGTTGTAAATTAAGTTTAATTTGCGTCATTTTAAATTCCTCCAATTAGCTGGATGAGGGAATTTGTTGATTGTACAACTAATTCAAATAAATGCTGAACTAAAATCATCATTGTCGGTAATCCGATGATTAATAAGATAAAGGCAATAATCACTTTTAGTGGAAGGCCAACAACAAAAATATTCAGTTGAGGAACAATTCTCGTTAATATACCTAATGCAATATCTACTAAAAATAATGATGCGACAATTGGGAGCGCCATTTGAAATGCGATCACAAACATTGATATAAAGATTTTGACAACTTCTAGCACAAATTCCTCATGACCAATGGGTAATCCTGTCGAATTTACAGGAATAATTTTGAAGCTATTTATGATCCCTTGTAGTAAAAGATGGTGTGCATTTACCGATAATAAAAATAGGATCGTAATTGCATTTAAAAATTGGGCTGTAATTGGATTTTGCATACCTGTTTGAGGATCAAATACACTAGCCATTGAAAATCCGACTTGAAAATCGATTAATCCTCCAGCGATTTGTATCGCTGACATGACAATAAATGCTATCAATCCGAGTGCTAAACCGATTACGGCTTCCTTCATCAATAAAAATAGATATTGATCAATATTTACTAGTGGTTGTTGGTCGACAAGAAAGAATACAATATAGCTCGTAAAGAAGGAAAATCCCACTTTATGACTTGTCGGTATTGATCTGTTCGAAAAAATCGGAACTGTGACAAAAAAACTTGAGATCCTAACGAAAATTAATAGAAACGCAGGTATGCTTTGATATAAAGTTTCCATTTTGATTAACCTACGAAGTTATTCAAATTACTAAAAATTTGAAATGTAAATTCTACTAATTTAGTCAACATCCAAGGTCCAAAGAAAATCAGTGCGACTAAAATAGCAACTATTTTTGGAATAAATGCTAATGTTTGCTCTTGAATTTGGGTTGTTGCTTGAAAAATACTGACAATCAAACCGATTACTAAAGCAATAATTAGTAATGGACCACTCACAATAAATAATGTATAGATTGCCTTTTGAGCAATTGTTATAACGAATTCTTGACTCATTTTTCAGTTCACCTCTAGAAGCTTTCGAGCAATGATTTAACAATTAAATACCATCCATCTACCATAATAAATAATAATATTTTGAAAGGTAGTGAAATCATAATAGGTGGTAACATCATCATCCCCATCGACATTAATACACTTGCTACAACCATATCGATTACTAAAAACGGAATAAAGATCATAAACCCCATTTGAAAAGCAGATTTTAATTCACTAATTGCATATGCTGGTACTAATGTAGTTAAAGGAATGTCTTTCATACTTTTAGGCTTTTCCATACCTGTATAACCCATAAATAACTCTAAATCCTTTTGTCGCGTATGTTTACTCATGTATTCTTTTACCGGAACTGATGCACGATCATACGCTTGTTCCAACGTTATTTTATTATCAAAAAGTGGTGTTAAAGCTTGTTTATTTACTTCTTGAAATGTTGGAGCCATAATAAAAAATGTTAAAAACATTGCTAATCCTAGTAAAACTTGGTTTGGTGGTACACCTTGCGTACCAAGTGATGTTCTAACAAATGAAAGAACAATAATGATTCTTGTAAAACATGTAGTAAGAATGATTATTCCCGGTGCAATTGATAATACCGTTAATAATAATAATAGTTTCACAGATGTTGTAACCGTTTCTGGATTACTAGAATTAAAGTATTGAACTACATCATTCATTGTTGTCGATCCCTTTCTCATCAATTCTAGTAAGGATTGAATTTTTCTTACCTTTTAAAGACTGCATTTGTTGATTAAATAGATTTTTAAATGATTCTTTTGTTGAATCTATCTTTGTTGAATCTATTTTTCGATAATCTTGTTTGATTACGTTTTCAAACCATTTTGTTACTTTTACCTCAGCTTGCGTTTTTTGCTCTCTTAATTCTTCAATCGATTGTATTTCTTCTTCATCCCTGATCTCTTTTAGTAAAGTAATATCCTCACCTACACCAACTACATACAATGAGTTTCCAATTTTTAAAATTTGAACGGATTTATTAGATCCAACCGATGTGCCACCAAGAGAATTGATTACATTATTTTTTGAGAAAGAATTTCCATTGCGTTTAATCCAGTAAAGTACTAAATATAATAGTCCAATGACAATTCCAAAAGAAATGATCATTTTCACATAGTCAAAAAATGTTAGTTTGGTAGACTTTACTTCTGAGATGTCTTGACTAGTCTGCTTTTTTGTATTGTCATCACATAACTTTGGGTTATCTATACAATCTTGTATAGATGGGTTTGATTGTGCCGCCAAGCCAACTGTGGGCTTAAACGGCGCAATCATTACCATCAATGACAACAACGTTAAAAAAAGTAGCTTCTTCATTCGTTGTCACCTTCTTTTCAAATTCATTGCTAGATTTTATGCTAGTGTTTTAGAAATAGCTTCAATTACACGATCAGCTTGGAAAGGCTTAACAATAAAGTCTCTAGCTCCAGCTTGAATTGCGTCAATTACCATAGCTTGTTGTCCCATTGCAGAACACATAATTACTTTAGCATTAGGATTAATTTTCTTAATTTCTTTTAATGCTGCAATTCCATCCATTTCTGGCATTGTAATATCCATTGTTACTAGGTCTGGTTGATGCTCTTTATATTTTTCAACAGCTTGAGCTCCATCAGCAGCTTCAGCTACTACATTAAAACCATTTTTTACTAAGATGTCTTTAATCATCATTCGCATAAATGCTGCGTCATCAACGATAAGAATATTATTTGCCATTTCAAATTCCTCCAAAATATTATTTATATTATTTTAAATTATTTAATCGATCACTCTTACTTACAATATCGGTAACACGTACCCCAAAATTCTCATCAATTACAACTACTTCACCTTTTGCAATTAACTTACTATTAATTAGAATTTCAACAGGTTCACCTGCAAGCTTGTCCAACTCTAAAATTGAACCAGTTGTTAATTCAAGAATTTCTTTAACTGAACGCTTTGTTCTTCCCAATTCAACAGTTACATTTAATGGAATATCGAATAACATATTTAAATTTCTAGCTTCATTTTCAGTAATTGACACAGGCTGTAATTGTGAAAAAGCAGCTGGTTGAACAGATTGGTTACTGACAGGGTGTGATGCTCCAATCATTTGATTTCCAAGAGAATTTGAACTTAATGGTGTATTAAATGACACTTGTTGAGCCATTCCATTGTTTATTGGCTCTTGATATGCATGCGACGTTTGTTGCACTTGTTGTTGCTGTTGTGGAACTTGTTGTTGCTGTTGAACTTGCTGCTGTGTTGCCATAGGCGCTGCAGCTGGTGTTTCAACAACTGGTGAGTTCAACTTAAACAATTCATCAACTAACTCTTTTCCAAAGTCATATGGTAAAAGCTGCATGATTGAGGAATCAATTAGTTCCCCTACTTTTAATCTAAAAGAAACTTTAATTAAATACTCATCCTGAGGAACTTTATTTGTTCCCTCACCAACCTGGAAATCAATCAATCCAATTGTAGGTGGTGAGATATCTACCTTTTTCTTAAAGATTGTACTCATTGATGTAGCTGCTGAACCCATCATTTGATTCATTGCTTCTTGTACTGCACTTAAATGAATTTCATCTAATTCAACATCTTCTACAATACCATCACCACCAAGCATTAAATTGGCAATGATTGCAGCGTCTCTAGTATCGATGACAAATAAATTTGCACCAGCAAACCCAACTGTGTATCCTACTTGAACAGCGACGTATGGTGATTGAAACTCTTTTTCTAAATTTTGTCGATGTAAAACAGATAAACTAGGAGTCGTAATTTCTACTTTTTGATTTAATAATGTTGATAGAGCAGTAGCAGAACTACCAAATGAAATATTACCTATTTCTCCCAATGTATCCATTTCAATGGACGACAGTAAATCCTCCAAAGGGGGTACTTCTTCTTGATTATTTATTTCGACTGGTTCTTCATCTAAAGATCCACCATTTAATAGTAGTTCAATTTCTTCTTGAGATAGGATTTTATCACTCATCACTTCCTCCCCCTTTCAACTCATCTAATATTTGAACTGCAACTTTTTTACCTACGACACCAGGTTG
>Ga0102589_1004159_pt1 | contig 13972 bp, 16 predicted proteins | sample AraplaMF_Col_mLB_FD_76858 | JGI IMG/M metagenome (GOLD analysis project Ga0102589, IMG submission 76858) | Arabidopsis root microbial communities from the University of North Carolina, USA - plate scrape MF_Col_mLB | ecosystem: Host-associated > Plants > Roots > Endosphere | place: USA... | reverse complement strand
AAAATTTATAGATATAACCCATATAAGCATCAACTTGAAGAATATATTGATGCTTCAATGAAAAGAATTGAATTAATAGTGATAGATGAAGGATTAAGGAAATTTCCTATTAAGATTTTCTTCGCTAGTGACTACCAGTTGCTGGAGGATAAGTATGGGGAATTGTCATATCGCTTACTGAATCAAGAAATAGGACATATTGCACAAAATATTTCTTTGTACACAGAATATTTAGGGATAAATACAACTTGCATTGGGGGATTCTACGAGGAGCAATTTAAACAGTACATTCCAAATTTTGACTTATTATATGTAATGGTGGTGGGTTAATTTGTATCTAGTATTAGAATCGGAATATCGTTTAATCAACGATAACAATAAAATTTATATTGAACATATGTTTAATAAAAAAATTATAGAACTATCGTTCAAAGAAAAAATTAATCTGGAATATTTCAAGAAATTATTGTATTTCGGTACAACTATTCAGCTTTTAAGTAGTTCAAAGAAAAAAGAGGATAAATTGATAGCTTATTTATTGAAAAACGAAACTAATATTTTTTTATTGTCATCTCACTTAAAGGACATAAATCGAGAAATTAATTGTAGAAGTCTTTTTATGATCTGTGATGAAGTTGGAACTTCTCATGAAAAACTAGTCAATTTTAAAAGTGTAATTGGCAAAACAGGTATTGAAATTATTGGAGATAGCAGCGATGGTTTATCTAACCATTTGAGGGATAATGGATTCTTGGTTAAAAAACCTAATGTTAATGAGAATAATAAAATACTAATAGTAGAAATAAGCTCAATATCAACACCAATAGAAAGCTTTTTCAATGATTATGATTGTATACTTCCATATTCCGTTGTTGAAATGTCTATTGGTCCATGCCTATTTAAGAATAATCAAAGCCAAGATGATGTTAGTTTTGTATTTGAGAGCTATGAATCCAAGGGGATTCCGTCACAGGCTAATTTAATATCTATGTATTCACTAATTATTAATACAGTTTTGTACTTAATAAATAATGTTCACCAGGAATTGTATATTGATGCGGGATTACCGATTAATAGAAAGTTCAAATTTAGTCTACCTGATATGGGGTTACGGGCTTTCTTACAAACTTAGGAGGTAAAAAATGAACGTAATAGAAATTAAGAATGTTTCAAGAGAAATAAAAGGTAAAAAAATACTGAATGACATTAATTTAGATATTAAAAAGGGAGAAATAATAGCTATTTTAGGACATAACGGTGCTGGGAAAACAACTTTAGTAAATACAATCATGAAATTAGTTAAATACTCCGGTTCCATTAAATACTCCTTTGACAAAAAGGATGTATATAAAAAGATAGCTTATCAGATGCAAACTTCATCATATGAAAATGACGCCAAAGTTCTAGAAGTTTGTCAACTCTACAAAAAAGTTCTCCAAAGCAAAATAGATCTACAGGAACTACTAAAGGAATTTAATTTGGATAAATTTCAAAATGCCTATATTAAAAATCTATCTGGTGGACAAAAGCAATCTCTTTCTATTTTGCTTACATTAATTGGTGAACCAGAGGTGCTGATTTTTGATGAACTAACAACTGGTTTGGATTCACTCAAGCGTAGAAGCATATGGGACATCATTAAGAAAATTAATGAGTTCAGTGGCACAACGATTATTTTGACAAGTCATTTTTTAGATGAGGTTGAGTATTTAGCAGAAAAAGTTGTAATTATGAACCAAGGGAATATTGAAAAAATTGGTACAGTTTCTGATATTGTAAATAACCAATTTAAGGATACAAAAAAAATTGAATTTGAAACACCGTGTATTGATAATTTGGAAAATGTTTTTGGGAGAAAGGTGAAAATTACAGGTAGTAAGGTTTCCTTTACCTATCAAAACAATGAGGAAGAAGAAATTTATAAAAGTGTAAAAAAATTATCTGGAACAAATATTGTAATGAAGAACTTTTCATTCGAAGACGCCTTTCTACAAATGTTGGGTTATAAATTAGTTAATGGAGGAGAGATATTAAATGACTAACTTAGTAAGTCTAACAGGGTTTCAAATCAAATTACTTTTTAGAAACTATAAGGGGCTGATCTTAGGATTTTCTCTACCCATTATCATGTTCTTTATATTCGGTAATTTATTATCGAAATATTCGGTGTACGATGGGATACCGTTAAGTGATGCTTTGGTGCCGGCGTATATACCAATTATTGTAATTAATGGTATTTTAATCGTTTTCGGACAAAATTTCCTTGTATATAAGGAGCAGGGAAATCTCTTGAAATATAAGCTTCTTGGAATTAGTGAAATTACAGTAGCAACAAGTATATATATTGCAACTCTTTTGTTTCAAATTCTGGCCACTATAACTCTTATTATTTTTGCTAACCTAACTAAAAATGTTGGGTTTCCAATAGAGAGTAGTCTAAAAATCATAGTAGCTTTCTTGCTCATTAATTTATTTGAGTTTTCTATTGTGTATTTTGTAACCTCTTTTATGAATAAAAGTACGACATATCAAAGCTTATCATTATTAATTTTTTATTTCCAAATTTTCCTAGGGGGTCTTACCTTCCCTCCAGAGATGTTCCCAACTGTATTAAAGGATATTGTTTATATTTTTAATCCAATTATTTATGGCTTAGAAATGATGAGAAGTTTCTGGTTGCAGAATGGATCGATTTTAGACAATTTGAAAGAAATTACTATGCTAATTGGATGGTCAAGTTTTTTTATCGCTCTTGGGACAATTGTTAACCTCAGAAAAAGAGCATCTAGTACAATTAATAATTTTTCAATTTCTCAAAATGACTAAAGGCTTTAACAATTTCAGCACTGCTGATATTGCAAAATATATAGCAAAAAGGGGAAAAGTTATGAAAAAGGAAACTTTAATGGAAGAATTGTTTGCAGATATTGAAGATATGGACTTCGTAGAGATTAATGAAGCAACTGCTTTGCCAGAAACGGCAGCGACAAGCGGCTCAATGATCGGAAATGGCTGTTCTACATGTGGCTCAAGCTCATGTTGTTCATCATAAAACAAAAAACAGGAGGGAAAACCCATGAAAAAAGAAACTTTAATGGAAGAGTTATTTGCAGATATTGAAGATATGGACTTTGTAGAGATTAATGAAGCAACTGCTTTGCCAGAAACGGCAGCGACGAGTGGTTCAATGATCGGAAATGGCTGTTCTACATGCGGTTCAAGCTCATGTTGTTCATCATAAAACGAAAAGCAGGAGGGAAAATCTATGAAAAAAGAAACTTTAATGGAAGAGTTATTTGCAGATATTGAAGATATGGACTTCGTAGAGATCAATGAAGCGACTGCTTTGCCAGAAACGGCAGCGACGAGTGGTTCAATGATAAGTAACGGCTGTTCTACATGCGGTTCAAGCTCATGTTGTTCATCATAAAACAAAAAGCAGGAGGGAAAACCTATGAAAAAAGAAACTTTAATGGAAGAGTTATTTGCAGATATTGAAGATATGGACTTTGTAGAGATCAATGAAGCAACTGCTTTGCCAGAAACGGCAGCGACGAGTGGTTCAATGATAAGTAATGGCTGTTCTACATGCGGTTCAAGCTCATGTTGTTCATCATAAATAAATTATTAAAGCACTGGCTCAGATCAAAATCAGAGCCAGTGTTTTTTTATGCTCTCAATAATAAGTTACAGGTAAAGTTTAAGACAGATTAATTGTATGAAAATTCCCTAAAGTATCCTTTGCCTTATCCTCGACAATGTTTACATTTTACTAAGTACCGATTATAATTAACGAACAAAATACTGAGAATAGTTTACAAAAAATATATTTCTTACATTTTTTCTATAGATTATTTTATATTGAATTCTTCTAGTAAAAAGGAGAGTGAGAAAGTGAATACTATTTTTTCAGTTGAGTTTGTAGGACTATTTTTGCAATACTTTTTTATTTTTTTATGTGGAGGTTACTTAATAGGAGTAGCACACAAAAAAACATATTTATTGATTTCTTTAGTAGTTGTATTGTTAATAAGCTTCGTTTACTTTATTCTTGATGTTCTTGCTACTGGTGTTTTATGGGGAGCGTTATCACTAGTTTTATTAAGATATTCTAGAAAAGTTGATATCTCCTTTTTTTCATCATCTATGCCAATTTTATTATATATTTTATCCGATTATATTATTGTTTATTTACTAAGTTCTGCTGAAATTATGAATAATCTTGTATTTCGTTTCATAGTTGGAACCTTACTCTATTTTTCTATAATTTATTTGTTTAAAAAGATAATAAATAGATTCTTATATTTTTTCAAAAGTTCTAGTTTTACTCTATTGATATTAGCTGTTACTTCTTCCCTGACTGTAATAGTTTATTTGATGATAATTTCTATTGAGAGGGCGGTTGAAAGTGGAATCTCAATGGAAAAAACTAATTCAATTTTTATTGTTGTGTATGCACTTGTCTCAGCTTTAGTCTGTGTAGCTATCATTTATGCTAAAAGTAAAGTTTATGTAGCAAGAGAAAAGCAAAAAGAATTAATATATCTCTTAGAATACTTAGATCAGATCGAGAGCAATTATAATGAGATTAGAAAATTTAAACATGATTATAAGAATATTTTGATTTCTGTTGAGAGCTTTTTGGAGTCAAACGATATTCAAGGATTAAAGAAATACTTTTATAAGGAAATAAAACAGACAGCACAAATCATTGACCTAAACTCCTTTAAATTGTCCCAATTAAGTAATCTACAAGTAAAAGAATTAAAAAGTCTACTTGCAAATAAATTAATGGTTTCCCAAGAAAAGGGTATTGATACCGAAATTGAAATGAGGGAGAAGATAAAATCAATTCCGGTTGACTCTGTTGTTTTAGTGCGTTCTTTAGGGATTATTTTGGACAATGCTATTGAAGCAGCGGAGGAAATTAAAAATGGATATATTCGAGTCGCAATTTTACACGATAAAAATCTTATAAAAATAATAGTAGCAAATTCTTGTAAGCAAGACATTCCTAAACTCTTTTTGTTGAAAAGAGATGGTTTCTCTACTAAAGGAGAAAATCGGGGTCTTGGTTTAGGTAATTTAGATCAATTGTTGAATAAGTCCAAAAACATAATTCTTGAAACTAAAATTGAAAAAAGCGTATTTATCCAAATACTTACTGTTAATGAGGAGGGTAAAGTATGATAAAAGTATTTGTGTGCGAGGATAATGAAAAACAAAGAGAAAATATAACTAATATTATTCAAAATTACTTATTAATGCAAGACTATGATATGGAGTTTGAATTGTCTACAGAAAGTCCAAGTGCAATCTTATCGCATTTGCAGCAATACAGCTCAAATAACGGCTTATACTTTCTAGACGTTGATTTAAATGCGGAAATGAATGGAATAGCACTAGGCTTGGAAATCAGGAAATTAGATTCATCTGCAAAAATTGTCTTTATAACAACTCACACTGAACTAACATATCTGACCTTTCTCTACAAAGTAGAAGCAATGGATTATATACCTAAAGATGATCATAAAATTATGCAAAATAAAATTATTGAATGTATCGATATCGCAATGGAAAGGTACTTAAATACGGGAAACTTAACAGAGGAGAATATTGTTGTTAAAGCTGGTGACGCGAGTATAAGACTAAATGTAAATGAAATAAAATTTATAGAGTCTTCTTCAGTTCCTCATAAATTAATAGTTCATCTGGACAATAGAAAAGTTGAGTACTATGGGAAAATAAAGGAAGCTGAAAATTTAAGCTCAAAGTTTTATCGGTGCCATCAATCATTCGTAGTAAATATTAATAACATCCAAGAAATTGATAAAAAAAATAGAATAGTAACTATGAATGATGGAGAAGTTTGTTATGTTTCGACTCGTTATTTAAAAGGATTGCTTAGTAAATTTGAATCTGACCAATAAATTTATAAGAGAATTATCAAAAAGTGCACTTATTCTTTCAGAAGTGCGCTTCTTTTTTTTTTGAGACAGCACTTTTTATGAAAAAAATATGTTTTAAGAAAATTTGATCGTTCTCAAAAAATACGACGTAGAATAAAACTATAAGGGAGGGGATGATAAATGAAGGATTTATCGATGGAAGAAAGATTTTCAGGATATTTAGCTGACAGTATAAATAAAAATATTCAATTGAGCAACGTGGAGTTAGCAAAAATTAAATACGGAATATCTACTCTTTTGATAAACCTAGTAAAGGTAACTTTAATTTATACCGCTTCAATTATTCTTGGTGATATAAAAGAAACTTTAATTTGTCATTTGATTTTTTGCCTTATGAGAAGATATTGTTATGGATTACATGCAAAATCCAGTATAGTTTGTTCGTTAATAGGTGTTTTTTATTTTTCGGTTTGTCCACTTATTGTACTAAATTATTCGTTTGGAATTAGTCGAGAATTAGTAATCTTACTTGGTATCATATTTTTAATTATTATCTTCTATAAAGTTCCGGCGTATACGAAAAATAGCAAAATTAGCGACACAAAGAAGAAGAGAAATAAAGCGTTGATTATTAACATACTTACAATCTGTGGAATCCTAGTTCTGGCTGATGAAAAAATAAGATTAATTGCGTTTATGGGAATTTTTTTATCAATACTACTTACTATACCTATAAGAAAAGGGGATAAGAAGAATGAATGAACTAAATTTTATGAGTGTAACAAAGGAAAAACTTTGTATGTTACTCGCTTTAATCGCAATCAGCATTGGAGAGATGGCTATTAATAATTGTTGTCTTTTAGGAATATATGAACCTTCGTTACCAGAAGAATTAAAAGAATAGCAACTGATTATTGTATTAAGTATATAATTAATTCTTAAGAGGCATCTTCTTTTCAGTTAGAAGAAGATGTCTTTTTAAGAGATTTACTTAATGTACAGCGATGATAAAAAGGGGGTAAAGCAGATGAAGGATAAAATACATAATTGTAATGATAAAGTGGAAAGCGATAATATTAAAAATCTAAAACTTAGCATTAAATACGGAGTAATTAGCTTTGTTATTATTTTGATAAGTTGGATATGCATTAATGTGATAAATAATGGAGAAGTAGAAATTGCAACAATGGACATTGATAAACTATTTAATGTCATAAGAAATATAGGTATTTCTTCTATATTGTCTTCTATATTTGCTGGATTAATTATCGGGATTGTATTTTATTTCTACATATTTCCAAATAAAACCCGCAATTAAAGTGGAAAAACAGGAGAGAGCCTAAATTAACGAAAACTCCTATGGCATTTCGCCTAAGGAGTTGCTCGTAATATCATTAAATTTTTCCAGCATCATCCACGAGTTGCTTATACTCCGAAAACCATTTCTGCCATTCTTCTATTGGAAATTCTTCATGTATAGTTCCATTTAATAAATCTGAAAGCAAGCCTAGGCATACATGCCAGCCGGCTAAATCTTTAGGTGTATGATCAGTTAGCTCACCAATCGACTCAAGTAATACTAATATTGAGCCACTGCTAGTAGGAGTGAGTTCAAATCTTACCGTATCTTTGCCCCAATCAAATTCGAGTACTTCCTTCTTTGCATAGTCTGTAATTGCTATTTCATTATAAGCATCTGTTCCATCATTCATATTAAAATGGATAATGCCATTTTTTCGAAGATCCATGATTTCTAAATTATTCATCCATTTTTGAAGCTTTTCATTCTCCGTTAATACTGCCCAAACAGCATCAACTGAATGTGACAGTGGTCGGTTAAATTTTACGACATAGTTATTTTGTTGTTTTTGAATAGTAGCGAGCATAGGAATCCTCCTTGTTTACTTTTTCTCATCATAAACTGCTTGAAATAGTCTTGTCACGCCTTCTTCTATTTCATTCTTCTTTAAATGACCATATCCTAAAATAATCCGATTAGTATATTTCTCTTTCTCTATCGTGTGATCCTCAACGGGGTATACCTTCACACCAAATTGTTCGATTTGTAACAATAACTCTTTAGAAAAATGAACATCCTCTAGTTCAACAATTAAATGCATGCCAGTAGAGTAACCTAAAACTTTCACTTTATTTGAAAAGGTTGTATGTAAACATTGGATAAGGAAATCTCGCTGGCTTTTATAAAATTTCTTCATTTTTGCAATATGTCGTTCCAAGTAGCCTTCCTTAATAAAATAAGCGAGAATAAGCTGATCTAATGATGGGGTGTGTAAATCAGTAAACCATTTCAACTGTCGACATTTCTCAATTAGATGAGTTGGAAGAACGATGTAACCTATTCGTAATGCTGGAGAGAGGATCTTACTAAAAGAGCCAATATAGAGTACACGTTCTGAATCTAAGCCTTGCAAAGAGCTAACGGGTGATCCTTCATAGCGAAATTCACTATCATAATCATCTTCAACTAAAAAACAATTATTCCTTCTAGCGAAATTGATTAATTGTATTCTGCGCTGTATTGGTAGCGTACTGCCTAGCGGGAATTGATGAGATGGAGTCAAGAAAATAAATTTAGGGTGCAAATTTTCTGGTAGTAAGTCTGTCTTCATACCATCTTCATCTACAGGTATTGGATAAATAAAGGCACCTGAAGATTTAAAAATCGTTTGAATATCATTCGTAATAGGATCTTCCATAATGGCTGTATCCTTAGGAGTTAAAAGCAACCTGGAAACAAGTGTCATTGCTTGTGTAGCGCCTGATGTAATTACAATTTGTTCTGGTTGACAGTTAACGCCTCTGGTTCTCAATAAGTAATGTGTTAGCGTTTGTCTTAATTCTAGACGACCTTCTGGGGAGTCATATCCAAAGTTAGTTGATTCAATATCGCTCCACAGTTGATGTGATAATTTTGCCCAAGTTTTACGTGGAAATAAGTCCAACGCTGGAATGCCTGAGCGGAAATTAATAATATTATTTTTAGGCTTCTTTTCACTGACTTCATGTAATAAAAATGATGAATCATGCTGGGTTAAAAAGGCCCCCTCTGCAACAAATGTGCCTGATCCCCTTCTTGCTAATAAAAACCCCTCTGCTAACAATTGATCGTAAGTGTCCAATATAACGTTTCTCGAAACCTGTAGCTCGGCAGAAAGTTCACGGGTTGATGGTAATTTTTCGCCTGCTTGAAGATGTCCATTTAAAATTTTTTCTCGAATTTGCTGATATACTTGCCGATTTAATGGAATATCTGAAGAACGGTCGATCGGTATCCATAACAACTTTGTCTCGCCTCCTATATCAATTAGGCCTCGGCATAATCGCGTCCGGAATAGGCTTTGTGCTTAGGCTGCACGAGGGCCGACATGATGTCGGTCATTTCGGTAATGCCACAGGACGTGGCGTTTTTACCGATGCAGGTCAGTTAGCCGTTGTCGCATGGATGCGATGGTTTTAGGCTAACATCCTATATTGAACTCCTTGCCGGTTCCGCTACATCCGCCGGAAGCTTTAACTTATTTCAGCGATGTTTGTAGCCCGCTGAAATAAGTTAAAAGTGGTACCTTGAAAAAATCTATAAAGTGGTTCTTATTCTACCAATTTTATCATGTTAAAGTACTGGTAAATAGATAAGAGGAGGAATAAAAAATGAAAAAAGCAGAAGAATTGGTGATTAAAGCATTAAAATCCGCAGCGAGAGATGAGCAAATGAAGCATGCCGTTCAACAGTCAATAGAACTCTATCCGCTATTATGGAAGGCTGCGAAACGGTATGTTACGGGTGAAAAGAAAAAGGATGCCTTACAAATGGCTCTAAAATTAATCGCCAAGGATTATCAAGTATCCATTGAATTTATTGGGGAAAATACAACGGATTTGGTGGAATGCCAAAAGGTCAAAGATGAATTTTTGCAACTTATTGAGAGGATGGGTGCCTCGTCAATGAAACAAACCGTTTCGCTGGATTTGTCTCATATTGGTCTTTCTATCAACGCAGAACTTGCGTATAAGCACTTGGTAGAACTTGCTCGAAAAGCAAATCAATATGAAATTACTTTGATTATTAGTATGGAGGAGTCATCAAAGACGAGCGATATCCTTGATATTTATAAAAAAGTAGCTAGTCAATTTTCCAATGTCGGGATTACGCTACAAGTACATCTCTATCGTACAGAAGAAGATATTCAGCAGCTCATTCAATATCCGGGGAAAATAAGGCTTGTTAAAGGTGCTTTCCAGGAACCAATCGATGTAGCACTGCAAAGATCAGAAGCACTGAATGAACGTTATCTTCTTTTTGCAGAGCAGTTGATTAATGCCAATCATCCAATTTCGATAGCTACGCATGATGATGTATTGATTCAAGAAATGGAACAAAGACAATATTTTAATCAATCCAATGTTGAGATAGAGATGCTTTATGGCATACGACCAGATTTGATTCATCAATTAAAAGCGAAGGGATGTCGTTGTAAGGTATATCTAACGTATGGAAGCGAGTGGTATTTATATTTATGTCATCGTCTTGCTGAATATCCAGAGAATCTATTTTTGGCTATAGCAGACATTATTAATCCATCCATTGTAACTAGAAGTGAAGGCTATTAAACAAGCAAATACATCGAACTAAGTTTTGAATTATCTGAATAATTAGACCTTTATGGAGAGTAGAATTTCAGCTAATATTAGTTGAAAAGGGAGGGACCACCATGCCATATCAACAAGCTTTAGAGAAATATATTGCAGCGACAAATTCCCATAATTTTAATAACGTAAAGGCAATTTTGCATCCACAGGCAGTTTATTGGTTTTCGGATAAAACATGCGTGACCGTAGAAGAAATAGGGACTTATTTCAATAATGCATGGGATTTGATAAAGGAAGAAGTTTATTCGGCTACCGATATACAGTGGCTCACAGTTGATGAACAATCAGCTACCTGTATTTATACATACCATTATGAAGGCTATCATAACGGAAAATTTGTATCAGGTAGCGGGAGAGCAACGAATATTTTTACTGTCGTAAACAATGAATGGAAGTTAATTCATGAACATTTAAGTAGTTAAATTATTTTCAAAGCTACTTGAATAAGTAGTAATGAAATGATAATTATTAAAAGTATTTTAGCTACCTTTATCGGAATTTTCGGTAGAATTAAAAGTCCGAGCTGAGAGCCGATAATAGAGCCTATTGCCATCGCAATTGCATAAGGCCATTGAATAAAACCAGTTTGGTAAAATACTATAAATGCCCCTGTACAGCTCCCAAAAATAAGTACGCGAGTGAGCTGTACAGCCTTTATGTAGGAGTAATGATAGCGTAAAAAATGTAGAATGCTAAAGGTTGAAGAGCCAGGTCCAAAGCCGCCATCATAAACCGCTATTAAAAACGGATTCCATAATTTATTGCTATGTTGAGTGTCGTTTTCTTCTGAGCTAACGGTCCATTCTCTATTTTTCAAAGTTATAAATAGGGCGAAGATAAGTAGCATACATGCAATAATATTCATTGTTTTTTCCGAGATAGATACTGTTAGGAGTGCTCCACAAACGCCTCCAACAATTGCTACAGCAACATGTTTCATTATAGCGGCTAGACGTAGCTCTTTATGATAAAGAAGACAAAAGATGCTCGACAACGCTGCAATGCCCGATGAAAACTTATTCGTAGCAATGCCTGTTTGAATAGGTATGCCAACAAGCATCATAGCAGGAATTGTAATTAGCCCGGCACCTCCAGCAAGGGTACCGATAAAAGCGGCAATAATTCCGATACCGACGAGTGTCAGTGAAAGCTTTGTATAAGAAAGGCCCATTACAATGGCAAGGGTCACAATCAAAATAAAAGATTTTTTCATAAGCGTCTCCTTTAACGTTATTAGTTAAAGGGTACTGGGAAACGATTTATAAATCTAATATATTATTTTTCGTTTTGTATAAATGATATTTATGCAAAAGTACAACTGAATTTTTCTCTTTCACTATAAAAACTACTCGAAATGCAGTCCCCTTAAAGCTTCAACCTCTCCTAATTTGTCATGCTTAGACCCTATGAAATCGAACTATAAATAGTTATTGTTGTAAGTAATGGGAGTTATTATTTACTAAAGGGGGTGGTAGGAATGAAACAAAATATATATCAATGGGGCGATTCACAAAGTCCAACATTAATTTTTTTACATGGGCTAGGGAGCAGGGCCTAGCATTTGGAGAACTAGCAAAACATTTATCTGAGTATCATATCGTATCCTTTGATTTACCTGGACACGGCTATGCAAAAGCCTTGGAAGAAGAAAAGGCTTATTTTCCTTCCAATTTGATTGAAGACATAGAAGAAACAATAAATCAGCAGATATGGAATACATCATATTATTTAATTGGTCATTCTTTTGGGGCTGATCTGGCATTGCATTATGCTGCTAAATATCCTCAACGAATAAAGGGGATAATTTTGTTAGATGGAGGTTATTTGTCATCGCAAGATTTAGGCATGACATTAGAAAACGAATTACAAGGTATAGAGAAATTTTGCAATGAAGTAAGATTCTCATCTTGGGACGTATTTTTTGAATCAGAAAAAGAAGAGCTTTCACGTTGGTCTGAAGAGCTTGAAGAAGCGTCACTAGCGCAAGTTAAGGAGCAGGATGGAGATATCAGACTAACGATGTCTACTTTTACAGGACAATCCATAATAAAAGGTTTATATGCGGAACCAGTCACACATATAGTGGAACAGGTGCATTGCCCGACTTTTTTAATCCATGCAACAAAACCAAGCGAATTAGAATCTACTAGAAAGAAGAGTATTCAAATTTTGCAAACTAGAATTAAAAACTTGAATTTTGAACCAATCGCTGATGCAGGTCATGATATTTTTCGTGAAGCACCTAAGGCTGTTGCCCCAAAAATAAGAACATGGGTTGAGAATTTTTAATAAGGAAGCGGCACTAGCATTGGTATGACAAATTCAGAGGTGAATGAAACTGATAAAAACAGAAGAAGAGATAAAAAGCTTAATTGCAGCAGATGAATGGATGATGAAAGTTTTAACAACCTTAGAGAAACTACAATTACCGGATTCATGGGTATGTGCTGGATTTATTCGCTCGAAGGTGTGGGATCATCTACATGAAAAGAAAAATAGAACACCATTAGCCGATATTGATGTGATATATTTTGATAAAGTAAACTCTTTAGAAAAATATGAGAAGCAGTATGAACAAGAATTGACGAAGTATTTACCGAATGAGCCTTGGTCCGTGAAAAATCAAGCGAGAATGCATGTAGTAAATAATAGTGAACCTTATCAATCATCTATTGATGGTATGGCTCATTTTCCAGAAATACCGACAGCTATTGGTGTGAGGCTTACTAATGGAAGACTTGAGATAGCTGCACCTCATGGTATCAAGCACTTAGTTTCTGGAATTGTCGCTCCGACACCATATTTTCAGAAGGACTCTCCAATGCATGAGGTTTATTTGAATAGAGTTCGTAACAAGCAGTGGGAATTAAGTTGGTCGAAGCTACAGATTGTCTACTAAAATGAAGCGAAGGAGCTAAAGACTTGTATCATGATAAACATCAAATAATCTCACATTATGAAAAATCTATCGTACTTGTGGAAAGTTTAGCAAACATAACAGAAGAACAATGGCGTACTCCTTTAGGGCCTGGAAAATGGACGGTAGCAGAGGTCATTGGCCATCTTACACCATGGGATGAGTTCGTGGTAAACCAACGTCTACCGTTCCTTTTTACGGAAGAAGGCTTACCAAAAGGGCCAGATGTAGAAGAGATGAATGCAAATGCAGCAATGAATAGTCTTGCACAAAGTAAAGAAGACACCGTAGCCGATTTTATCAAACAGAGACAGCAGCTAATTGACGCACTTTATCAAATAGTTGATGAGCAATGGCGACAGCCTTTCGCAATAGGTGCTTCAGAATTAACACTTTACGGTTATTTTGCTAGTTTAGTAGATCATGATTTACATCATTTCTCACAAATCCAGAATATAGGAGCTTTAAATTGGATATC
>Ga0102589_1004155_pt1 | contig 13981 bp, 14 predicted proteins | sample AraplaMF_Col_mLB_FD_76858 | JGI IMG/M metagenome (GOLD analysis project Ga0102589, IMG submission 76858) | Arabidopsis root microbial communities from the University of North Carolina, USA - plate scrape MF_Col_mLB | ecosystem: Host-associated > Plants > Roots > Endosphere | place: USA... | reverse complement strand
AACAGAAGTAGATAAGGATGATGATGATGACGAAGACGTATAATTATCACCCCTACATTGATGATTACATGAGAATGGTTGAAAATGGAGAAATTCAAGCTTGTAAAGAACAAAAACAGCTTATGGAATTTCTACGATGGAAATTAGATCAACCAAACGTTGTAATAGATGCAGAAGCAATTGAAAAATCAGTGAGTGTTCCAGCACCTTATTTTCCTTTTCAATTATTCCCTTGGCAGAAGTTTTGCAATGCATTTATATTTGGCGTTCGTTATGATGATGGTCGATTGATGTTTGATCGCTTTTTTAATTTATTAGGGCGTGGTGCTGGTAAGAATGGTTGGATGGGTTATGATAGTTTTTTTATGCTGACATCACATCATGGAATACCAAACTACGATATTGATATTGTTGCAACATCAGAAGATCAAGCAAAAACCTCATTCGAAGATGTTTACAATGTTTTAGATGATCCAAAACATAAGAAAAAAATGAAGAAGAATTTTTATAAGTCTCAAACATTGATTCAACATAAACGTACAAAATCAAAAATGAACTACAATACATCAAATGCTAGAACAAAAGATGGTAAGCGTTCTGGTATTGTTATTTTCGATGAGATACATGAATATGACAATTACAAGAATATAAAGGTATTTACTTCTGGTCTTGGTAAAAAGAAAGATCCACGTATTTTCTATATTTCTACAGATGGTTATGTTCGTGGTGGTGTTCTTGATGATTTAAAAGAAGAAGCAAGAGCAGTATTAAATAAAGAGTTGCCAGATTCCACATTATTTCCGTTCATTTGTAAATTAGATGATCCGTCAGAAGTAGATAATGAAGAAATGTGGGAAAAAGCGAATCCATCATACCGATATAATCCATCTTTACAACAAAAAATGCGTCAAGAATACTACGATATGCAGAAAAACAGTTCATTACGTATTGAATTTATGACAAAACGAATGAATTCACCAGTTGAAGATTCTAGAAAAGAGGTTGCAACCTATGAAGATAGATTAGCAACAGATCAACCTTTTCCAGAGAATCTAAAGGGTATTGATGCAGTAGGCGGTATTGATTTTGCAGATGTTCGAGACTTTTGTTCTGTTGGTTTGTTATTTAAACATGATGGGAAAAGATATTGGATACAGCACACTTTCATTCATCATATGGCTTTAAAATTGCAAGATATCAACCCCGATATTATTGAAATTGCAAAAGAAAAAGGTTTATGTACGATTGTTTATGATAAATCCATTGATGCAGATCGTGTTGTAAATTGGTATTTAGAACAAGCAAAAATATTTAATATCAAGAAGGTCGCTTGTGATAGTTTCCGTGCTTCCATCTTAGAGGAGAAATTCAAGGAAACGGGGATTCCTTTAGAAGTTGTGAGAAGAGGCCCGATTACACATGCAAAATTAGCACCATTAATTGATGAGATGTTTATTAAACAATTAATTGTATTTGGTGATGATCCATTAATGCGTTGGTATGTAGGGAATGTTTATGTAGATGAAAAAGGAAATGGAAACAAAGAGTATTGCAAGATTGATAAAGAGAAACGGAAAACAGACGGTTTCTTTGCGTTGACTCATGCTTTAACACAAGATAGTGAATTAACAGAAGCAAAACCATTTTCTGTTGGTGCATTTAAAGTAAGAACTTACTAGAAGGGGTACAGCTCCATGCCCATCAAGTTAAAATCTCATACCACCCTCATAACGAAAATTTTGTGCATTTTGCTCGTATTTATTGTTTGGGGATAACTCGTTCTTTTAGCTTGATGGCGATGTGATACTACCCCATTTAAGAAATTTGTCGTGTAAAAATTGCTGACTCTACCTTATCTATAAAGTAATGTTATTATGAATTATCAAAAAAGGGAAGGGTGGGATTTGATGAGTAAATTTAAAAAGTGGTTTGCTATACTGGGAGTGGTTATTATACTTACCTCTATATTTACTTTTATAACACCAGCATCAGAAGCAAATGCAGAGTCTTATAGATGCCCTCCAACCACGAATAATATTGGAAATGGTATACTATCCTATGGAGAAAACTGTGATTCTACACCAAGCGTTTGGGTAGGACATGGTAAGTATATTAAGTATTCTGTAATTAACCGTTCTGGAAATAGAACTATCCATGCTAGATTTGTTCCTTCATATTCCTATTTTAATGAAGTACTTTACAACATTGGTTATATATATCCGAGGGATTCACATTGGAATGAAGCAACTGGAACAATTTACCATGAAGGTTATGGTTGGATATCATTACAAATGCGATGTACTAGTGGTCGAACGATCTATAATGATTGTGATGCAAGTGCAAGGTTTGAAATAGTAAAATAAATTCAAAAAGACTTAATTTATTTAGAGAAAAAAACTAAAAGAACATTAGATCAAAAAAGTATCCTTTATTAAGGATACTTTTTTGATTTAACTATGTAATAGGTGTAGAGGGAGCAATTGTGACGTAAAGTGCAAAGTAACCCTAACGTGTTTTTTTCCGAAATGCTGGTGGTATCCTTAGAAAGGCAGGTGAGAGAATGGGTTTAATTGATTGGATAGGCGGTTTGTTTGGAAAAAGGAGTACAGCAGATTTAAAAAGCTGTTTTTATGAAGCATCTGTTGATTACTTCTTTAAAAAACTAGCTGTAAATACTTGTGTTGATTTAATTGCAAATACACTTGTTTGTTGTGAGTTTCAAACCTTTGAAAAAGGAAAAGAGGTTCGAAAGGAAAATCACTATTTATTTAATGTGCAGCCCAACCAAAACCAAAATGCTTCACAATTTATGCATAGTTTAGTCTCCCATTTAATTTATGATAATGAGTGTTTAGTAATTATGCATAACGATCAACTATATATTGCAGACAGTTTTAGCAAAGAAGAATTTGCATTAAAAGAAAATATATAAAGGCGTTACTGTTAAAAACTTCACTTTTACCGAAAAGGTATTTAAAGAGAGTGAGGTTTTTTATTTTCAATTAAGTGATGAAAATATCATGAATGTAATTGATGGTTTATATAGCAGCTGGGGAAAATTAATTACTTCTGCTACAAGTATTTATAAGCGTTCTAATGCAATGCGTGTTGTGGTGAAAGGTGAATTTTTAAGAGCGCACACACCAGAAATGCAACAACAAATGGATGCTATGTTCAATGAACAGTTTAAAGCGTTTTTTGAAGCAGATAATGCAGGTGCTGTGTTCCAATTACAAGATGGATATACATTAGAGAATTTTAGTAACACTTCCAAAGGAAATAAATTAGATAGTCGAGATATTAAAGCACTTGTTGATGACATTATTGATTTTGTTTCAATGGCTTTTCATGTACCAAAAGGAATGTTAAAAGGTGATGTTGTCGATGTCTCCAAGCAAACAGATAATTTCCTTATGTTCTGTATTAATCCGCTTGTAGAACTTATTGCAGATGAAATAAATCGTAAGTTTTATAAGAAGGAAGAGTACTTAGAACGAACATATTTAAAAGTAGATACGAGTCGTATTAAATATGTAGATATTACACAACTAGCAAGTGCTTGTGATGTGTTCTTTAGAATTGGTGCAAATTCAATTAATGATATTTTACGGATGTTAGGACGTGAACCAATTAATGAGGAATGGGCAAATAAACGGTATGTTACGAAAAACTATGAATCAGTTGAAAATGCAGCAGCATTAGGGGGAGGTGATGAGAATGACAGTAACGGAAATTCCGAAAATCAAAAATCGATTTGAGGTACTTAATAGCGCTAATACTGAAGAAGCAGACTTATATATGTATGGAACTATTTCAGCGTATTCTTGGTATGACGGTATCTCAAGTAGTAAAGTGCGAGAACAGTTAAAGAATATTACAGCCAAAACAATTAACGTTCACGTCAATAGTGGTGGTGGAGATGTATTTGAATCAATTGCCATCTCTAATTTATTAAAAAATCATTCTGCCCAAATCGTTATTCACATTGATGGTTTGGCAGCAAGTGGAGCATCTGTTATTGCAATGGCAGCCGATAAAATTATTATGCCGAAGAATACAATGATGATGATTCATAGAGCGTGGACATATGCAGCTGGTAATGCTGAAGATTTACGAAAAGTAGCTGATCGCCTTGATAAAATTGATACTGCAGTAACAGAAAGCTATACTTCCCGATTTGTAGGAGAAAGAAACGAATTAGAGGAATTGTTAGCAGAAGAAACTTGGTTGACTGCTGAAGAATGTAAAACATTTGGCTTCTGTGATGAAATTGTAGATGAGATTGAAATACCAGAAGAAGATAATGAAGAAGATGAAGATGATGAAACAACAAAAGAAAAAATATTAAACAAATATATATCATCAGTATCAGCTAGTACAAAAGAAGAAAACCAAGAAAATACGAACAATACTAAAAATGCTTTATTTACATTACTAACGGCATTGAACACTTCCAAAAGGTAGTGTTTTTTATTTTGCATAAAATAGGAGGAAATGAAAAATGGCAATTAAAAATTTAGATCGTGAAGCACAGAAACAAAACGAAATGAAAGAAAAATTATTAAATGCAATGAATAGTGGAAATGAAGAAGCTGCAGCTGCAGCTATGGTAGAGTTTGCAAATTCTATCCAAGAAAATATTATCAATGAAGCACGTAGAGCAGTTAATGAAGATTTAACAGATCAACAAGTGATGGCAAGCCGTGGACTACAAGTTTTAACAAAAGATGAGCAATCCTATTATAACGAAGTAATCGCAAATAAAGGTTTTGCAGGAGTTGAAAAGTTAGTACCTGCAACAGTTTTCGAACGTGTATTTGAGTATTTACGCACAAATCACGCATTGTTAAACTATATTGAATTTGTAAATACGACTGGTGTAACAGAATGGATTGTGAAAAAAGGGAATGTACAATCTGCTTGGTGGGGAAAACTTTGTGAAGAAATTAAAGAATTATTAGATGATGGTTTTGAATCTATCCCAACAAACTTATATAAATTAAGTGCATATGTTCCAGTTTGTAACGCAATGTTAGATTTGGGCCCAGTTTGGTTAGATCGTTATGTTCGTGAAATTTTAACGGAATCAATGGCAATTGCGTTAGAAGAAGCAATTGTAAATGGAACAGGGAAAGATCAACCAATTGGGATGATGAAAGATCTTAATGCAGCGGTAACAGCAGGAGTTTATAGTGATAAAAAAGCAATTGTGCTTACTAGTTTATCACCAGAATCATTAGGAAAAGAAGTTATGGCACCACTAACAAAAGGTGGACGACGTGCCGTAAATAATGCACTTATGGTTGTGAATCCTCTTGATTATTGGGGAAAAATCTTCCCAGCAACTACATTCTTAACACAAAATGGTGCATATGTATCTGGTGTGCTTCCAATTCCAGCTACAGTTATTCAGTCTTTAGCTGTTCCAAAAGGAAAGATGGTTGCAGGGATTGCAAGTGATTACTTTATGGGTGTTGGTTCGACTCAAAAAATTGAAGTATCAACAGAATATAAATTCTTAGAAGATGAAACAGTTTATTTATCTAAGCAATATGCAAATGGTCGTCCAAAAGATAATGAATCGTTCTTAGTATTTGATATTAGCAGCTTAAAAACTGGTGGTAGTCAAACACCTACACCCTAATCAATCCTCTACATTAAGAGTGGAGGGAATTGATTTTAGTAGCATGTTAAAACCAGAATTAATTGCTTACGCAAATCAGCATAATATAGATATTTCTTCTGCAACCTTAAAAGAGGATATTCGTAAAATTATAGAAGAATCAGTAACAAGTGGTGATTAAAATGGAAAAAACATTAGATGAAACATTACTTGAAGATGTAAAAAGCCGTTTGCGTATCACTTGGAATGATGAAGATGAACAGATAAATAAAACAATCAAACGTGGAAAGGCGTATTTACAAAAACTTTGTGGTACGTCTTTTTCATTTGATGAGGAAGATGAAGTAAAACAACTGCTTATTGAGCGTTGTAGATATGAATACAACAATGCCTTAGAGGATTTTGAAAAGAATTTTCGAGGAGAATTACAACGTTTAATTATAGATGCCGCATTAAAAGAGAGGGCAAAACATGAAGCCATACAATGAAACATTTAATGACGGTTTTCTAAAATACGGACATACAGGAACGAAGCGTAGTGAAAACGCCAAACGTATAAAAGGCGTGTTTCTGAAAGAAGGAAAACTTGCTTTTAGAGAGTTATCAGCACGAGATAGCGATTATCAATCTTGTGGATTATTAAATGCAAAGCTAGATAAGAAAGTCAAAACGCTGTTTCCACCTTCTTTTCGTTCCGTTAATAAAAACCAGTTAAAAGCAGTTATAGATGCTTTGCAATATGATGTAATCAAAGTCGATTCAGACAAGAGATATTTATATTTTTATTTGCAGGAAGTAGGTGGATATGATGAGCAACGAACAATCGAAGAAACGACTGCAAAAAATGAATAGTTTGCTAATCTCAAAGTTGAAAGAACAGTTTGAGATAGGAGTTTATCAAGATCAAGTGAGTGAAGATGAAGAAAAAGACTATCATTATTTCATCTTTGAAACAGGTGGTTTTGAAAAAACAGATAGCAAGTTCACATTAAAACAAAATGTTTTAATTCGTTATTACTCGGAAAATCGTGATGATCTAGACGAAAGAATGCTAGATATTATTGCTGCACTTGAAGCTGCAGGAAATTCATTTCAGCATTCTAATAAAACATCCATTCAAAAAGGCGAATTGGATGAATATATTGATGAAATTGAGATTTATGTAACAAGGATTGTCAAATATGGCTGCTAGTTCATGGAGTTTAGAGTTTGGAGATATTGAGAAATTAGAAAACAAACTTAAACAGATTCCGAACAAGTCAGAACAAGCACTAAATAAAGTGTTACATAATGACGGTGTAAATTTAGCAGTAGAATCTATTCAACCTCAAATCCCTATCTCTACATGGAAAGGGAGAGTTAGAAATAAGCGACATGCAGGAAATGAAAAAGCATTAACAAATAGCAAAATGAACCTTGGTTTTACGATTCGTCCAACACCAAGGTTTAATTATTTAAAATATCCCGATTTAGGTATCGGTAGATCAGCAAAAAACACTCCTCAAAAAATATTGGAGCGAGGATTACAAACAGCTACACCAAAAATATCGGAACGTTTAAATACAGAGTTAGATAAAGTTATTCAACAAACATTAGGAGGTTCATAATATGGCAAAAACAATTATTGAAGAATTTGATCCAATGACATTTACCAATGTAGGGATTCAATTTATTGAAGGTGGAGAACAACAAGTAGGAACAAAGTTTGGTTGTGTTGGGACCATCGAAGGTGAAACGGAAATGCTTGAAATTGTTAAAAAGTGTGAGGGGTTAGAAGTTAAAAAGATTTCTAGACCATCCAAAATGATTATGACTCTTTCGGGGCATTTACGTGTAGCAGTTCTTAGAAAGATTTTCGGAATAAAAACAGATGGATTAAAACCAGGTGTATGGTCATATGGTGCTAAATCTAAAGGGGAACCATTTGTCCTAACTGCAGATGTAGTTGATGAGTTTGAGGATTTACAAAAACTTGTTGCCTTTTCTAATTGTGCTTCTTCAACAGGATTCAAATTTAAAGTGGAAAATGGTGCAGATGAAGTTGCGGAAACAGAACTTGAGTTTACTGTAATGAAAGATAGTAATAATGAATTCTATTATGAAGCATTAGTGGATGAACTAGAAGACCAAACGGTAAAAGATCAATGGCATACAAAATTCACACCAGAACTTGTAAAAGCAACAACTCAAACACCACAACAGTAATAGGGGGACAACAAATTGGTGAAAGTAGAAATTGTAAAATTACAAGAAGTAGAAACTGTACAGTTAGACAACGGACAATTCCAAAGAATAACTAAAAATCAACAAACAGTCCCTTGTTACATTACAAATTATGCAGTGAAGAAGGGGAAAGATTTAGGATTACTAGAAGAATCCCTTTTGCAGGGGTTATTTAAATTAAAAGGTTTAGTGAACGTTGATCCAAATCAACTTGATAGTATAGATAGTACTGCTTTACAAGGAATTGACGAAGTTGAATTACAAAAGATCATTTATTTAGGGTGCTTAGGTGCAAATAAAAATTTCCCTTATGATTTTGATGCATTTTTAGAGCGATTTCATTATTCCTTTGATGCAACAGTAAAATTATATGCACAATTAATTTCTGGTGTAACAACAGGACAACAAAACGGATTTGCAAAAGGATTAGCCAATAGCACCAGAAATGGAAAAAAGAAATAAGCCCACCGAAAATAAACATTGAATGCGTAGAGGACAAATATGTTCTCTACGTTTTAATTTATGGGATTGATCCAGATACATTTTGGCACTTTCCTGTTGCATCGGTGGAGCGAATAGCCGAAGGAAAACTTGCTTTTGATGGTTGGAAAGCCAATCCACGTTAAAGAAAGGCAGGTGAAAATATGGCAAATGGTCCAGAATCAAAAATAACATTTAAAGTTTTCAATCAAGAATTTAATAAAGCAATGGGTGAAATGAAGAATGAAAGTACAAAGTTACGTCAAGAATTCACCTTGCAACAAGAACAACTTAAATTAAGCAGTACAGAAACAGAAAAACTAACTGCAAAGTTAGGATACCTACAGCAGCAACAACAATTGGCAGCACAAAAGGTTGCAGCAACTGAACAACAATTAAGTAAAGCAAAAGCTATATATGGTGAAAACTCTGTAGAAGTTGAAAAACTTGCACGTCAATTAGCGAATGCTCAAATAGCTGAACAAAAGTTTTCAAATCAAGTTAAAGAAACTGAATCAGCACTTCAAAGATTAGGACAACAAAATAGTGTTGCTGCACAAGAATTAAATAAATTAAGTGCAGAAGAAACTAGTCTTGCAAATAAATCAGCAAAATTACGTGCTGAATATGATTTGCAACGTGCAGCACTTGGTAATAATGCAACTGAATCTGAAAAATTAACGGCAAAGATTCATTACTTGGAACAAGCACAGCAAAATGCTGCTCAACAAACACAAAATTGTGCACAGAAACTAGAAGCTGCTAAATCACAGTATGGAGAAAATTCTGCTGAAGTAAATAAGCTTGAAACAAAATTATTACAACTAAGAGCAGCGGAACAGCAATTGCAAAATGAAGTTCGACAAGCTAATACAGCACTATCAGAACAAGCAAACACTGCAAGCCAAGCATCAGAAAAAATTAATGCTGCGGGTGAAAAAATGCGAAGTGCTGGGGAAACTATGTCTACAACTGCAACACCAGCTATTTTAGGTTTGGGTGCAGGAGCAATGAAAGTAGCTTCTGACATGGATGCTTCACAAAGAAAAATCCAAGCAAGTTTAGGTTTAACATCCGAAGGTGCTCAAAACCTTGAAAAGATAGCAGAAAGTACTTGGAAAAATGGATTTGGTGAAAATCTGGCAGAAGTCGATACAGCATTAATAAAAGTATTTCAAAATATGCGTGATGTTCCAAATGAAGAATTACAAGGTGCAACTGAAAATGTATTAACACTTGCTCAAACATATGATGTTGATCTGAATGAAGCAACTCGTGGTGCAGGTCAATTAATGAGTCAATTCGGATTATCTACAGAAGAAACATTTGATTTACTTGCTGCAGGTGCTCAAGAAGGATTGAACTATTCAGATGAATTGTTTGATAACCTTTCAGAATATGCACCGTTATTTAAACAAGCAGGTTTTACGGCTGATGAGATGTTTAATATTCTAGCAAATGGTACTCGTGATGGTTCTTACAATCTTGATTATATTAATGATCTTATAAAAGAATTTGGAATTCGTGTGCAAGATGGTTCTAAGGGCGTCGCTGAAGGATTTGGTGAGTTATCCCAGGAAACACAATATGTTTGGGCAAGCTTTAACGCAGGAAAAGCAACCGCAGCCGACGTGTTTAAAGCTGTTACTGGTGATTTAAAAAACATGGATGACAAAGTGAAAGCGAATCAAATTGGCGTTGCTCTTATGGGTACAAAATTCGAAGATATGGGCGCTGATGCAGTTTTAGGTCTAAATGAATTAAATGGTGGATTAGGTAAAACCAAAGGCGCTATGGATAACATGAAAAAGCTCCAAGAGGAAGCGTTTGGGCAACAATTTAAAAGTATGTTGCGAGAATTAGCAGCTGCTCTTGAACCTTTGGGAAAAGTTTTATTATCGTTAGCAAAAGATATCATGCCTTCTATTTCAAGTGCAGTAAAAACCGTATCAGATGGATTTAATAATTTATCTCCAACTGCTCAAAAAATCATCATAATAGTTGGTGGCATTGTTGCCGCCATTGGTCCCTTGCTAATCATTCTATCCTCACTTGCTCCACTCGCTGGTGCGTTAGCTGGTGCATTTGGAATTACGGCAGGGGCAATGCTTGGATGGATCGCAATTATCCCAATCATTATAGCGACTGTTGTGGGATTAGTTGTTGCAATCGTTCAAAATTGGGATTCTATTAAAGAATGGACCATAAATACTTGGAATGCGATTAAGGAGTTTTTAGTAGGTATTTGGGATGGTTTACTTCTAATATTAACTAATACTTGGAATATGATTAGTACAACTACAACAACAGTTTGGACTGCTATTTCAGAATTCTTCACAATGATTTGGAATGGCATTGTACTGTTTATCACTACAGTTTTACAGGGGATTACTACATTTTTCACAACAACTTGGACTGCTATTTCAACTTTCTTTATGGAAATTTGGAATGGAATTGTAGCCTTTTTAACACCTGTCTTACAAGGGATTGCAGATTTTTTTTCATTGATTTGGAATGGTATTTCTACTGTAATTCAAACCATATGGAATTTTATTAGTCAATATTTACAAGCGATTTGGACTGCTATTTCCTATTTTGCAACGCCAATATTTGAAAGGATTAAAACTTTTATTACAGGTGTATGGAATACAATTAGTTCTACTACAAGTACAGTTTGGAATGCGATTAAGAATTTCTTATCTACTTGCTGGAATGGACTAGTTTCTTTTGTCATGCCTATTTTTAATCGTATTAAAGATTTTATTGTTTCTGTATGGAACACAATCAGTTCTACTACAAGCACGATATGGAACACAATAAAAAATGTTTTATCAAGCATTTGGAATTCTATTGTTTCTGTAGTAACTCCAATTTTCAATAACATAAAATCAGCAATATCTGCTGTTTGGAATGCAATTAGTAGTACAAGTAGCAGTGTTTGGAATGGCATGAAATCTACTCTTTTAAGTATATGGGAAGGTATTAAATCGACAGCTTCTAGTGTTTGGAATGGATTAAAAGAAGCAATTATGACACCCGTTCGTTGGGTTACTGGTGCAGTAGAAGGCGCTTTTAATGGAATGAAATCTGCTGTATTAGGTGTTTGGGATGGTATTAAAAGCGGTATCAGAACAGTCATTAATGGCATTATTAGTATGATTAACAAATTCATTGATGGATTTAATACACCTGCCAACCTATTAAATAAAATTCCCGGTGTAGATGCACCAACTATTCCACATGTACCAATGCTTGCAAAAGGTGGTCATGTTCTTGGAGATGGACAATTCATTGCTGGTGAAGCTGGGCCCGAATTATTCAGTAAAAAAGGAAATAAAGTATCGGTTACACCTTTAAGTTCTTCAGAAAAAGCAGCTGGTATTGGTGGACAAATGAATTTACTTACAAGAAATGTCGCAGAAACGATACAAAATGCAGCTGCACAATTGGCACAAATTGTTGCATTTGACGTACCTAATGCATTAGGAGATGCACTTTTAAATGGTCTTCCTAATATGGCAGGAACAGCAACAGGGGAAGGCAGTAATCAACAACCAATTGAAGTTAATTTTTATAATACTGTTCGAAATGAACGTGACATTGATCGTATGTTTGAAAAAGCGGATGATTGGTTTGCGCAAAAAGGACGTAACTTAAATATTGGCATAGGGAGGAATTGATTTGCTAGACATTGGAATTGATAAGGAATTAGCGAGTGATTACGGATTATGTATGGTAGATCGTCCTGTTATTCCTACTGCAAAACAAAAAGTAGAACACATAGAAGTATCTGGAAGGCATGGTTCACTCACGAAAAAAGGGGCATTTGAGGATGTCCCTTTTAAAATTAAATTTAATTTGCTAGAAGAAGAAAATATAAAACCTTTAGTGCGTGACATAAAAGTTTGGTTTATGAATGGTAAAACCCTCTATTTTACAGATGATGAGGTGTATCGAAAAATCAAACATGTAGAAATTGGTGACATTGTAAATGAAATTGAAGAACACGGAGAATTCGAAGTAGAAATTACACTTGATCCTTTTGAATATGTTGAAATAGTTCCATTTGTAGTAACGAAATCAGAAACATTTATGAATATCGGAACATATGAATCTGCTCCTAAATTTGAGATTTTCGGGAATGGTGATGTACGAATTATGATAAATGACGTTTCCTTTCAGATAAAAGGAATAACCAATTCTGTTATAGTCGATTCTGAACTTCTCATTGCTTATGAAGGGACAAGACCAATAAAAACAGTAGGAAGTTTTCCTAATTTCCAAGTTGGAGAAAATACAATTACATGGTCTGGAAATGTAAATGAAATTTTAATTGAACCACGGTGGCGATATGTATGATTACACTATATGAAGCAAATGAAACAGATTTTACACATAATGGAATAGGGGTTTTAGATAACCATATTTATGATGCAACTGTTGAGGAAGAACTCAACGGTATATTTGTATTTACTTTTAGTTATCCTTTATTTGCTCCTCACGGAACAAAAATTGATGGTATGAGCATTGTTAAAGCACCAACACCCGATGGAGATCAATTATTTCGAGTTGTGACACCTAAACCAAGCATGGGTGAATTAAAAGTACAATGTTATCACATTTTCTATGATTTAACTGAAAACTTAATTGAGGATATATTTATTCAAACAACAAACGGAAACGGTGCAATGAATCGTTTATCAGCAGGATGTCAATATAAGCATCCGTTTACCTTTTATTCTGATATACCAACCATTGCAAGCGCTCGTATTGTACGGAAAAATCCAGTCGAAGTGATTTTAGATAATAATCAAGATAACTCTTTTATCAATCGTTGGGGTGGCGAATTAAAACGAGATAATTTTGATGTAAAAATGTTAAAGAATCGGGGAATGGATAGAGGAGTTGTCATTCAACACAAAAAAGATTTATTAGGATATGAAGGAAATGTTGATTGGAAAAGCCCTGTTACAAGGATTATGCCACAAGGGTTTGATGGTTTGCTTTTACCAGAAAAATATGTTGATAGTCCACTTATAAATAAATATCCTCATCCTAAAATTAGAGTGGTGGAATTTAAAGATATAAAAGCAGCTATTGGAGATCATGCAAAAGATGAAGATGCAGTTCCATTGGAAGAAGCGTATAAATTATTGCGTAAAGCTGCAAAAGAAATGTATGAGATTCAAAGAGTAGATCAACCAAAAGCAACATACAAAGTTGAATTTCTAGAACTATCACAAACAGAAGAATATAAAGACTATGCTGTTTTACAGAAGGTGTACATGGGGGATATTGTTACTATCAACCATGAAGAAGACAACCTTCATATTCAAGCAAAAGTAAATGCATATAAATATGATCCTATTGAAAAGAAATATATCGACTTAACGATTGGTAACTTTAAAGAATCCTTTACAAACTTAGCCAATAAGCTGGATCAGATGCAAAATAACTTAGAAGATATGCCATATGATATTTTAGATGCAGCAAAAGAACACGCAACCAATCTTATTAATAGTGGTTTTGGTGGTCATGTTCGTATTCATCCAGACAGAATTTTAATTATGGATACAAAAGATGAAATGACTGCTACAAAGGTTTGGCAATGGAATATTAACGGTTTAGGGTATTCAAGTACTGGAATCAATGGTC
>Ga0102589_1004154_pt1 | contig 13982 bp, 20 predicted proteins | sample AraplaMF_Col_mLB_FD_76858 | JGI IMG/M metagenome (GOLD analysis project Ga0102589, IMG submission 76858) | Arabidopsis root microbial communities from the University of North Carolina, USA - plate scrape MF_Col_mLB | ecosystem: Host-associated > Plants > Roots > Endosphere | place: USA... | reverse complement strand
ATGGAGTGGCGCGAGCGCGCCTACGAACGTAGCGGATCTGACGAATGAGCACACCCCGTAACCTCAGGCTGGAAGTCGTGCTGCAGGCCGTCGACCGCATGACGCGCCCGTTCCGCGCCATCATGGGTAGCAGCTCCGACCTGGCCAAGGCCGTGAAGGCCACCCGCGACCAGCTCAAAGACCTGAACCGCGCACAGGCCAACATCGACAGCTTCCGCAAGCTGTCCAAGGATGCCGCGATCACCGAGAACCAGTTGGGCGCCACGCAAGCGCGCGTGAAGGCACTGGCGCAGGAGATCGCGGCGGCCGACAAGCCCACGGCCGCCATGTCGAGGGCCTTCCAGACGGCAGTGCGGGAGGCGCAGGCGCTCAAGCAACGCGGCGGCGAGCTGCAGCAGAACCTCATAGCCGTGCGCGGCCGGCTCGATGCGGCGGGCATCAGCACGACGAACCTTGGCCAGGCACAGCGCGACCTGCGCGGGCGCATCGACACTACATCGCAGGCGCTGGCGCAGCAGCAGGCGCAGCTCAGAGCCGTGGGAGAGCGGCACCGGGCACTTGCCGCCGCGCAATCCCAATACCAGAAGGGCATGGCCACCCGGAATGCCATGCTCAATGCCGGCGCGTCGACTGCGGCGGCCGGCGGCATCGTGCTGGCGCCGATTGCCAAGGCGGTCAAGGATTACGTCACATTCGAGGACGCCATGCTCGGCATTGCCCGCCAGGTGGACGGGGCGCGGGAGCCAAGCGGCAAGCTGACGGACATCTATTACGACATGGCGCGGCAGATCCGCCAGCTCGGCAAGGAGCTGCCGATCCCCACGGCACAGATCGCCGAAATGGTGACGGCCGGTGCCCGCATGGAGGTGCCTCGTAACGAACTGATCGAGTACACCCGCACCGTGGCGATGATGGCCACCGCCTTTGACGCGGTGCCGGACGAGATCGCGGAAAGCATGGGCAAGGTCGCCAAGAACTTCCGGATACCGACCAACGCGATCATGGGGCTGGCCGACACGATCAACTATCTGGACGACAACGCGATCAGCAAAGGCAATGACATCATCAATGTCCTGAACCGCATCTCTGGCGTAGTGTCGGGTGTGGCCATGCCCGCGAAGGATGCCGCCGCCCTAGCCTCCACGCTGCTGACGCTGGGCGAGCGCACGGAGACGGCCGGCACCGCCATCAACGCCATCGTCCAGAAGTTCGCCGCTGCGGAGAAGGGCACGAAGAAGTTCCACGCTGCGGTGTCCGAAATCGGACTGACTACCACCGAGATCCAGAAGGGCATGGCGACGAACGCCACGGGCACGCTGTTCAAGGTGATCGATGCCGTGCGCAAGCTGCCGGCCGACAAGCGCATTGGCGTCATGGTCGAGCTGGTGGGCATGGAGCACTCGGACACGCTGTCCAAACTGGTCGACAAGCCCGAGGAGTTCGACCGCCAGTTGAAGCTGGCCAATGGTTCGAAGGCCGAAGGCTCGATGTCGCGCGAGTTCGCCGCGCGGCAGGACACCATCTCCGCGCGGTGGCAGCGCCTGCAGAACCAGATCTTCAACACCAGCAGCGCAGGCGGCGAAGTCATGCGGTCAACGCTCGTGAGCCTGATGGACACCGTGGGCCGCCTGGTCGACCGCTTCAATGCGTTCGCGGAGGCGCATCCGCAGCTGGTGGGCTGGTTCATTAAGGGCGCTGCGGCGGTCGGGGTGCTGCTGACGGTCATGGGTGGCCTGACGCTGGCGCTGGCGGCCGTCTTCGGCCCGATGGTGATTGCCCGCTATGGCATGGCCATGCTTGGCATCCAGCTCGGTGGAGGGGTGGGCATCGTCGCGCGGCTGGCCGGCGCCTTCAACTTCCTGATGACGGTCTTCAGCTTCGTGGGGCGGGTGTTCCTGCTGAATCCCATCGGGCTGGCCGTGACGGCCATCGGCGTCGCCGCATTCCTGCTGATCAAGTATTGGGATCCCATCCGCAACTTCTTCACCGGCCTGTGGGCACAGGTGACGACGGCATTTCAGGGTGGGCTGGGCGGCATCCTGTCGCTGATCGCCAACTGGTCGCTGATGGGCGCCCTCTGCAACATCGTCGCGCCGGTGCTGCGATGGTTCGGCTTCGACCTGCCGGAGAAATTCAGCGAGTTTGGCGCCAACCTGCTGCAGGGGCTGGTGAACGGCATCACGAGCCGCGTGGGCGCCGTACGCGAGGCTATCGTCTCCGTGGGCGACAGCGTCGTTGGGTGGTTCAAGGAGAAGCTCGGCATCCATTCGCCCAGCCGGGTATTCGCCGACCTGGGCGGGTACACCATGAGCGGGCTGGAACAGGGCCTTGCGCAGAACCAGCGCGGCCCGCTCGACGTGGTGTCGAAGGTGGCCAGCTCCATGGCGGGCATCGGCGCCGGCATTGCCATTGGCACTGGCTCTGCTGCGGCTGGCGTCGGCATCGACAGCCGACCGCCCATCTCGGCCGCCTCCCGCTCGGGCGGCGCCCCGGTGGCTGCGTCCACCACCCCCGTCGTCATCCACATTCACCCGCCGGCCGGCGCGGACGAGCAATTGATCGCCCGCCTGGTCGCCGAACGCATCGAGCGGCTGGAGGCACAGAAAAGCGCCCGTGGCCGGTCGCGGCTTACCGACAAGGATTGACTGATGATGATGGCCCTCGGGCTGTTCGTCTTCGCACTGGAGACGGCGCCCTATCAGGAATTCCAGCAGCAGATTGGCTGGCGCCACCCGTCGAACAACCGGGTAGGCAAACGCCCCTCGCGGCAGTTCACCGGCCCCGACGACGAGACCGTGACGTTATCCGGCGTGCTGCTGCCTGAAATCAGCGGCGGCGACAACACCATCGAGGTGCTGCGCGTAATGGGAGACCTAGGGCTGTCCTATGTGCTGATCGAGGGCACCGGGCACTACTACGGCATGTTCGAAATCGACTCGCTGTCGGTGACCCGTACCCTTTTCTTCAAGGACGGCAAGGCCCGCCGGATCGAGTTCTCGCTGAAGCTCACCCGCGTGGACAGCAAACTCGAAGAGATCATTGGTGAGGCGGTCATGAACCTGGCCTCCAGCGTCGCTTCCAGCCTCCTCTAATCGCCATGGACCTATCAACCGTATTGGAGCCCATCGTCAGCAAGGCTGCGGTGCCGGTGTATCGGCTGCGGCAAGGCCCGAAGGACATCACCAACCGCTTCGCAGGCCGCATCATTTCGCTGACGCTCACCGACAACCGCGGCTTCGAGGCCGACCAGCTCGACATCGACCTGGACGATGCCGACGGCATGCTTGCGCTGCCCGACAAGGGCACCACGCTTTCCCTCGGAATCGGCTGGCAGGACACGGGGGTGGTCGACAAGGGGCAGTACAAGGTGGACGAGCTGGAGCACTCCGGGCCGCCCGACCGGCTGACCATCCGTGCGCGCAGCGTCGACCTGGCCAGCGGCATGTCCACGCGCAAAGAGCGCTCGTTCCGTGGCCAGACCATCGGGGCCATCGTCGGCGGTATCGCGGCCAAGAATGCGCTGACTCATGTGGTGTCGCCCTCTCTGCTGGGGCTGGTGATCGACCATATCGACCAGACAGGCGAATCCGACGCCAACTTCCTGACTCGCCTGGCCAAGGACCACGATGCTATCGCCACGGTGAAGAGCGGAAGGCTCCTGTTCATCAAGACGGGGGGCGCGCAGAGCGCGACGGGGATAAAGCTGCCCACGGTGGAAATCACGCGCGCCAGTGGCGATACCCACAGCTTCCTGATCGCCGACCGGGAGAACTACAACGGCGTGAAAGCGTACTACCAGGACGCGCGGCGCGCGGTGAAGGGCGAGGTGGTGATCGATGCGTCCAACGCGGTGAAGGTGGTCACCAAACCGGCGCCGACGAAAAAGCGCAAGAAGGGGCAGAGGAAGACGGTGGCCGATGTGATGGCCAACCCCAACCCGGACAACGTGAAGGTGTTGCGCCACACCTATGCGTCGAAGACCAATGCCGAGCGCGCGGCGCGTGCCGAATGGCAGCGCATCCAGCGCGGCGTGGCATCGTTCCGCATGACGCTCGCACGCGGTCGGCCGGAACTGTTTCCCGAGCTGCCCGCCGTGGTGCGCGGGTGGAAGCCGCAGATCGACAGTACGCGCTGGATCATCACGCGCATCACGCACAACCTGTCGGACCACGGTTACACCACGACGCTGGAGCTGGAGGTCAAGCCTGCGGAGCTTACCGACTAGACATGCGTTGCTGTTGTGGCTGCAATTTACACAACACGTAGCGAATGCGCGCCTCGCGCGCGCACGGCATCATGGTTTGGCTCCATGACGTACGACGCGCATACCGCGCATCGGAAGGAATGGGGGCCTCGCAAGGGGTGCGCCGGCTAGTTGCCGGCACCGGAGAAAAAGACGCGGCGACGTGGTCGGTGTTGGAGCACCGGCCCCGCCCCGTTCCAGCAGAAGCAGCCTGCCAGTTCGGCCAGGGCCGCGCCACCTCGCGAGGCGCCGGCATCCTAGCACATCGCTGGAAGAGCAAAGAAATGCAGGAAATCCGTTGCGGCAGCTGCAACCGTAAGCTTGGCATGGGCGAGTATGTTCGCCTGGCCATCAAGTGCCCACGATGCGGCACGATGAACCAACTGAGGGCCGAGCGCCCCGCACCAGAAAGCCCGCGAGCTTCGTGTACTGGAGATGCCATCCATGAACCCGACCGCCGACTCGAACGCCAATCCGCCGGCTCAACTCGATTGCCTGTATCGCAGCAACGCACTGGACATGCTGCGTGGCCTGCCTGACAAGTCCGTCGACCTGTTCTTCACGGATCCGCCTTACTCGTCGGGCGGCCTGCATGCAAGTACCCGCGCGCAGTCTCCCGGCAGCAAGTACATCGGTGGCGACGTGAAGACTGTCTATCCCGAGTTCCACCACGACAACAAGGACCAGCGCTCATGGACGTTCTGGTGCATGAGCTGGCTGGGCGAAGCGTTCCGCGCAACGAAGGATAGCGGCCAGCTGGTCTGCTTTGTGGACTGGCGCCAGCTCCCCAGCCTGACCGATGCCATTCAGGGCGCCGGCTTCATCTGGCGCAGCATCGCCGTGTGGGACAAGATGTCCGGCGGCGCGCGGCCCCGTATGGGCGGGTTCTCGCAGCAGGCGGAATTCATGGTGTGGGCGACGAAGGGAGCAGTGCCGACCGATCACAAGGTGCATCTGCCCGGCGTGTTCTCCGAACGGTTGCCGCGCCCGAAGCGCCATATGACGGAGAAGCCGATGGGACTGGCGCGAGGTGGCCCGCCTGGTGCCGCCGGGAAGCGTCGTGTGCGACCCATTCGCCGGTTCAGGGACATTCCTTGTCGCGGCAAAGGAAGCCGGTCATCGATGGATCGGCTGCGAACTGGAACCCAGCTACCACCAGGCCGCGAATGATCGGCTGGCCGCAGCGTTGCCGTTGGCGGCCTGACTTCCCGGTTATTGGACCTGGCTGGCTACAGTCAGGTCCAATGTCCCAGTCCGACCCATGTGAGACATCCAATCGCTGCACCAGGGATGGCTCTTTTTGGGTTGACTTCGGACCGAGCGTCCATCATGTCAAGCGAGCAAACGGTTGAAAGCGGTCCGGTCGAGAGTGAGCATAGACTCCTGGGCTCCGCCGTCAGGATTGTCCGCATCGCAATAGCGGCTCGATGACGCTTTTGTTGCGGCGCCGGTTCGCCGGCAGCGGGTGCGCATGCCAGTCTCAGATAGTGCCAAGTAGCATGTCAACGGCAAGGTGACCGCGCTGTAAGCAAGCCGTATCAGCCTCCGCGGAAGAGCGGTATGGAGACGAGTGATAGTAGGGCCCACATAAATATGGACTCTCTGCATCCGCTGGCTCTCCAACTGCAACGCTGTATCCCCACCCATGTTGGCCTCGTTGCTGACCATCGACATCATTCTGAAACACCACCATCTGCAGTATCAGCCCTCGATAATGCTCCACTCTTCGTATGTTGAACGCATCCATGACAAGAGCCCGATAGAAAAATAATGTTTCAAGGGAGGGTCACCGTCACGTCGCAACGTCAATGGCCTCTTTCTTGTCATCGTGCGCGCTCGAACTCAAGGCTGATGTCCGGTTCTGTCCTACGCCACACGAGGGGCCGAATCGGAGGTGAATGCTGATCGGCAACCCGCCAAGCCAGCAGCCGGCACCAGATGGGCTTACCCTGCCTGGGCGCTGAGGCCGCGGGCAACGTCTGAATAGCGTCTAGGCGCTTGGCCAGTTTAAGGGGATATCCGAGAGGATTTCGGTAAAGGCCCTTTTTGCATCAGCATTCCTCGCCGCCTCAACCTAATCCCTGAATAATGTCCACGGCAAACCGACCATAGTGGAAGGCCGCTTGCTCTGCAGCCTCGCGCGTGAAGTAGTCATCCGCTTGGTCGAAAGACTCGCAGAACATGCGATCGTCCCTATCCGCCGTGTAGCGAACGGCCATCACGTAGTCCCACTTTGGCCAGGGGGGGCGGAGAGGAATCGGCACAGTGGAAACTTCGAACGCGACGACGTGTATGTACATGCCGCGGTAGCTTTCGCATTTCCATCTTATTGATGACCGCATTGTGAATCCTCGTCAATCAATCTACGGCCGGCCGAAGGAACATCGGGATTGCAGGCGGCGGGCACGCGGGTCTCTACACGAGGAGCCGTCATCTGCGACCTTCTAGTTTTGGGTAACCAGCGATGCCAACGTGGCCACCATTACCAACAAGGACATTGAATAGCTTAGCGTGCTCAGCAAGCGGAGCGCTCTTGGTGTTTTGCTTCGTCGTTGGCGCCGCTCGAAAAGCTGCGAGAGGACAAAAAGAAGAAGCTGGAAAGGTACACAGCAAGCGCTTTTCTCCGCAGATGGGTGGGTGCCAACAGTCAATAGGGTTGGCCTGTATTGACGAAACCGCCTGCTAAGGGGAGGGGGACGGCATTGGGACAGAAGCGCCCCATAGAAGCGAGCTTTTGTTCCAGTGTCGTGGGCTCGAAGAGCCTGCGCGGTCAGTTATACGGAGCTTCTCTACCGCCGTCAATCTAATGCTGTCAACGATGTTTGAAAGCCGCTTGTGGCGCACCACATTCGCCTATGCTCATTGCATAGACGTCCTTTTCACGAGGAGAGGTCATGGAACGAGTCATGAAGAACAAGGCGGAAGTTCGGGCGATGGTCCGCGCGGCGCAGGACCAGATCTCGGTGTGCGCAGGAACCTGCTTCGGGGACGTATGCTGGCACCCCGCGGACCCAGACGGCTGCAATTGGTTCATTTCAACAATCGAAGGCGATGCTGGTGGTGCGTGCCTGCAGGCGCTGAAGCCTCACATCGACGAATTACGCAAGCGCTTTAACATCCGGGAAGAGGCCGAGCGGAAGTGAACTCCATCGCCTCCGCTGACAGGCGCTTACGGCGGTGCACTGCACGGGGCTTTCTTGCGGCCCTGGATCATCAGCGTCGCGTACGTCTCGTTGCGAAAGTATCGATGATGCCTTGTCCGCCGAGGATGGCTGCTCGCTTCGCATTTCCAATACTGTCCCATTGTTCTGCCAGCAGCGGAAAGACCTGCGCAGCGTCTGCGGTGGGGTCCATACCCTCCTCGCAAATGACGACAGAGATGTTATACGCGCGGTCGGGGCGTCGCTCGTACCATTCGCGACGCGTTTCGGTCTTGTAGACTAGCGGGTATATATCGAACCCTTTGTAGTTCGAACTGGGTGCTTCATTCATGAGCGTCTCCGTGAGCTTGCTGACCACTCTACGCTCTATTTCGCGCCTGCCGCCTGTTTATTTTCGAAGATCGACTGCACTTCGATCTCCCCTCGGTGGCGAGGCAAAGGCGGACTGATTGCCCTGAAATTTGGCTGTGAGTGGCAACCCGCCCACCCAGCAGCAGGCACAGATAGGTTTGCCTTGGCTAGGCACCGAAGCTGCCGAAGCCGTGGCAAGAACCTCTAGGTGCCAATCCCGGCGACTAACAAGCGTTTCAAGTCTTTAAGCATAGGCTAGCCCATGGGGAACCTGGAACTACGCTGCATGCTTGAAGACATGGTACTGCTGTCGAAGAACGAGGATGGTGGTCCGTAAGATGTCGGCTTGGGGCGTCTCGCCCCAGAACGTTTGACATCATCCATCGACGAAGTCACGGACTAGATTGAGACATATATTAGGAGAACACCGCCATCGAATGCGGGTCGGATGAAAGGAGAAGTTCGCTAATGACGGTCACCACGTGGAGATAGCGCTCGTCGTTGCGAGCGGCAGGCCAATCCCCGCCGGATGGTCGGTCATTGGCTGAATTTCGATATAGGGCCGCTTCGATTCGACCTTGCCGAATATGGCGGCAAACGGAATGTCGGCAGCGTCCCGGCCGGTGCCAATGCGCAGTAGGCCAGTGGGAATAGACACTCCGGAAGGATCGAGCAAGTACCACCCGCCTGACAGGAACACCTCGACCACTGCGTGGAAGTCCGGCGCGCCCAACGCAGGATCGGCGCCATAGTCCACGCTGCTGGACATACGGGCGGGAATACTCAATGCGCGGCAGATTGCGATCATCAGGTGCGCAAAGTCCCGACATACGCCGGTACGCTCGACAATCGTATCGATCGCCGAGGTCCGCTCATTGGTAGATCGCGCAAGAAAGCGCACATGGTTGCGCACCCACTCCCGAATCGCATACACGCGCGAATAACCGGGGCGCATGCCGCCAAACTCGCGCATGGCGAACTCCATCATGCGGTCGGATTCGCAGTACCGGCTCGGCGCCAGGTACGACAGTACATCGGACGGGAGTTTGGCGACCGGTACCTCCGTTAGCGACATGCCATCGTCCAGACGATGATCGATGTCCACCACAGCTTCATAGCGGATGGCCAAGGGGCCCTTGTACGCACGTATCCTGAGCAGGCGGTTGCAGAGTGGATCCGTGTAACGAGCGGCGGGAACCGATGGCGTGAGTGCCAGACGCTCGGATACAACGGACTGTCTTGCGGTCTTCGCTGCTTCGACAATCAACAGAAAGTCTCCTGAGGGATCCAGGATCTCATAAGACAGATTCACCGAGTACCGAAGGCGGTTCATTTATGACCTTGTGCGACACAGAGGCGGAGACGATGTTGGCCGCGAGAACGGCTCTGACCATGCAATTTAGTGTAGCGCGAGAAGCGGGCGAGCGGTTCGTGCTAGCGGGCACCGCAGATGCGTGGTATGCCGCCTGCCTGACCAATTTGTAAGCGGGTTAGGATGGGGTGCATCGCCCACCTATACTGCTAGTTGCAGCGTTTCAGAAGCTAAGTGCTTTTGTTCCGCCTATCACTCGTTTCCGGGCCTTCCCCCTCGATGACGTCTTAGGACTGGTGACTCCTGAAGTCACTCACGGGGATCCCTGGAAAATTTATGCAAGATGCCACGCGGCGACCGCCGTTCGCCCAGTCCCCCAGTAGCCAAGCAAGCCAGTCTTTCTCCAGGATCGAAATCGATGTCTGCCGAGGACTCTTCTCCGCAAGACCAATCGCAAAGTTGGTTTCCGCCTTCGTTGCTGCTCTTTCGCACTTCAGGCGGGCGGAGCCGTGCTCTCACCGTGATGACGATAACGTAACGATCCTGAGGAGTGCGATATGGGTGGAAATGATCACCCGCTACCAATGGAAACTCGGTGTGCACAATGGCGACAATTTTTCCAGCCTGCCGTCACTATGCCAGCCTGGCAAGTGATGAAGGAAGATATCGTGCCGAAAGAATCTGCAGAGGCCACTTACCGGGCCATACATGTCACGCGCCTTCTCAGCGACCGCCAGGCCGGCAGGCCGCCGAAGGGAAGCACCCATCGATTCGGAGTCATGCGATTGGTGGCGCCCCGCTGGCGTCAGTCAATCACGCTCCTGATTGACTGGGATCGTGCTGTCAACGAAGGCTGGCCAGACCTGCGGTCACCGTCCTGCACTCGAGCCCGGGCCATCAGGCGCATTGGCCGCGGTCATCAGGCAAGCATCCGTCGGCTAGCCTGAAATGATGACTGAAATTGCGTGAGGTAGCTCTATGCGTACGTTGCTGTATTTCAGTTTGAGAGACGCCGCCAACAACGCGCGACTGGCACAAGCGCGATTGGGCGATTTGGCTGGCAGCCTGGCACTCGTTGCAGGGCCGTAGTTTGTCAAGCGCGACATTCAACACGTCGACGGATTGCCGACGACCGACGTCAGTCAGACAACGTACCGCGAAGAGGCTGCGATCACAGGAATGTTCATCGGCGCGCTTGTTCAGATACGGCGTTTCCGCCGGCGCCGGCACCACGGCTGTTGCGTATGTTGCCGTCATGCTTCGCGCGATGATCGGATGGTGGCTCTGCGGATTGGTCGGCGGTAAGGTCGGTCGCCTTGCACTGTGGCAGCAGAATGCGCATCCCGCACCGAGCCAATTGCTGTGATCGTCAGTTCCGACTCGCGAGCGAAGGAAGCCCTGGAACAGCTCATCGATGAACTGGGCGGCGTCGGGGTCGACGGTCATAATGACCTGATGCCGAATTTCATATGCATATGACTGCTGCTTCGGGTCGGCCGAGCCTATGCGTCCCCGGAAACGTATCTTGCGCAGCCTAAGTGAGAAAGAAGTCTGGCGGCGGAATCCCCAGGTACTGATGGTTGGAACCTACTGCTCCGGACTTACATCGACTTCAATCGCTACTGGTCTTGGCACTACGTTGAAAAAATCACTCCTGGAAGGTTGAAGATGGCTATGGATCGCGTGACGGAGTACCGTGGGTTCGATATCCATGTCGATCTCAATCTGACATCCAGGGACATGTTCGACGTCTGGTTCCAGGTTGAGGGACCCATGAGTCCCCCAGGCGTTGCAGCGATTGGCAAGCGAATCAAAGTCTTTGGCGGGCCGTACTCCAGACGTTGGGCTTACCTGGTGGCGGAGCTGGCCGGGCGGGCCGCCGTGGACGTTATTCTTGGGCCGGATGAATGAGCGAAGGCCGAGAGCGGAGGTTAGATATGCAAAGACGTGCCACAATTGGTGAATATGACGTGTTGATCGAAGCGGAGCAACACCACGGTCCCACCCCGTTGGTCGGAGCGGTTGGCTACGTAGTGCGCTACTCGCTTGCTCGTACGGATCGCCAACCCATCAGAGACGATCTTCCCAGCGTACATTCCTATGATCTCATCGACGGCACCGACTACTTTCGCGACGTCGATGCGGCGCTTGACTATGGAGAGGCAAAGGCTCGCGATGACATTGCTACATTGTCGCCAAAGTAAATCGCACGCGTATGCTCGGTTCTTGTCGCAATAGAGCTCTGGCCCGAATGAAGTCTTGCGAGAGCGAAGAAAGCGGCAACTTCGGGGAAGTGCATGCTTCAGCTATCGTCACAAGATTTAACGGAATGCGGCGCTTCCGCGTTCCCCGAAACAGCGATCACTGTTGACGCTATTTTGGAATAGGCCATCTTCGTTCAGGTCCGAACGAGAATATAATTTTGAATTCACGTAGCATTCTAATCCACTAAGCAAGCAGTAATACACGGCATAAGCCAATAAGATCCGAGGTGCAAGATGCAGCGACACAAGTCGTTGTTGGATAGAATCCTCTTGGGGCTGCGTGCCGAGATCCAGGAATCGATGACCGATCTTCAGCTTGGCAAAGTCATTGGCAATGTCGATGCTTCCAGGCTGGCCCATCATCTCCTGCTCCTGCAGGACCATGGACTGGTGGAAAAACCCCCAAGTATGGCGTGGCGTCCGACGTGGAGCGGCCACGATCGAGCAGACGCCAGTCTGACATCTTAGCGCTGTTAGCGCCGCGTTCGAGAACGCATACATTACTAGCGTTCTCTCCCGCGATTGGCCCTCAATGATCTTTTCGCGTGTCCTGAGGCGCCTGCGTCGCGAGACTGATGCCGCTCCAATGAAGTAGGCACGCCGTGCCTCGTTGCCGTTGCATCCCGACCGTGTACAGACATTCAAAGGAGGTGGTGTCAACGGCCGCTAGGGGCCGCGCAGCCGGCATTCCAATGTCTGTGGTGCTGGAATGTGGCTGTCCGTTGATGGCCGTTCTCTGCCGCACGCCCCGGCACCTACCCCTGTTGGCTACTTCCCTGCTCACCAAGATTGCGGGCCGGAACCCAGAATGGGTGCGCGTGTGCGCTGAGATCGTGGATGCACTCATACACGTCCCGCGTCCCCATCGTAGACACTGCGCCGACCGAAAAGTCTTTGCCTTCCCAGCGGCAATGTAGCGGCGTCTCTTCTTTCGATAACGCGCTAGCGGCCAGCGCCATGGCTGCGGTTGCAAGTGCCCCACAAACCGGCACCAGCCATCGGCGCGGCCCTGCTAGCCATCGTCTGATGCCGCCGCTTCCTGTGCCGCCGTAATCCTCTAACAAGATGCGATACACCGCATCGGCCTTGATGCCTTCCGCTGCTGCCACGTCTTCCACCCTCCGTGCAAAACAGGCGCGCTCGCGCATCGACAACTGCTGCTCCGCTACTTGCGTGTTCAGTGTCACGTTGTTGACCTGGTGAAACGTTTGTGGCGCTGTGAAGGTGGCGCTCCCACCAATGACCTGACCGACTTCCCCGTCGAACTTAAAACGCGTATCCATGCTCGTTGTGAGACGGTCGCGCGGGATCGGTTGTGCGTGCCTCTACGCCACCGTCACCTACTGGTTATTGCGATAGAAGCAGTATTCAACGGCAGAGAAGCGGCGCTGTAAGTGCCACGTGAGGGGTATTGTGGAGCAGGTCGACGCCCGGCCTATTCGGTCTTCGGCTTGCGTTTTGTCCTAGTGCCAACGTTGATCGTCACAGGCTCGTTCTGGTGGTAGTCGCCCTCAACGTTCTTCACCTGTCCCACCTTTGCGTTGAAGACCATGCGTGCTCGCGCCGGAGGGGCTTCGGGTTCAGGCGAGCGCATGCCGCCAATCATTCCCAAAACACCTGCCCGGCCCTGATCCGTCAGCGCTCGATAGCCAGCAATCACGACCTGCTCTTCCGCAGAAAGTGCCGCCGCGCTACGCGTGCCGGTCACGATGTAGGTGACATCAGCCCCGAGCTTCGCAATTGCAGCAAGGTAGGCCGCGTCTGGCTGACGTGCATCGCTCTCATAGTTGCTCTGCGCGTTTTTTTGAACGCCCCCTTGAACTGCGAAGTCCGTCTGGTTGTAGCCGAGCCGCTTTCGCTCGTCCTTCAGACGCTGCCCAATAGAATCCATTCGAGTGCTTTTTATGTTGACATTCCCTCATTCGAGGGAAATAATTGCACTTGTGCATCACTAATCCGCACAAGTATATCTGCCATGCCACGAGCCAAAGCCCCTGTTTCCCGCGCCCCTAATGGCGCCGATCCGCACCGAGTCACGGTCTCGCTCATGCCGGACGAACTGGAGCGCTTGAAAAAGCGCGCAAAGCTGCAGAACCGGTCTGATTCGAGCTTGTGCCGCATCTATATCGTGGCCGCCATGGATGCCGAAGACGCTCGCTCTCCGAGCGCGTTGTGATCGTCCCCCCTTTCAATCGAGGACTCTATGTATCCCGATCCGAAACGAGTGCGCGACAACCGCATGGTGCTGCGCTTCAACGACTACGAGTTTGACCTGATCACCGCCCTGGCCAACTACCAGGGCGAACAGCCCGCCACCCTGCTGCGCCAGATCATCTTCCGTGAAGCCGAAGAGGTTCTGGCGCTGGGTTCGAATGTAGAGACGCGTAGCGCCTGAACAAAGTCACTTTTGAGCTGCCGAGAAGATGCCGGACATCGAAATCCAACTGACCGAGCAAATAGAGGCAGTGCTGGAAGATGTGCGCCAGCAGCAAGGTCTGGCAACGATAGAACAGGCCGCCGAATGGCTGGCCAAGGCCCGGATCCGGCGCACCGCAGAGCGCATGACGGGCAAACGCCGTGCTTTTAAATTGGTTGTACCTCCGGGGAAATCGCTGTGAAACTGACCTGCCCACATTGCGAATCGCGCATGA
>Ga0102589_1004153_pt1 | contig 13988 bp, 12 predicted proteins | sample AraplaMF_Col_mLB_FD_76858 | JGI IMG/M metagenome (GOLD analysis project Ga0102589, IMG submission 76858) | Arabidopsis root microbial communities from the University of North Carolina, USA - plate scrape MF_Col_mLB | ecosystem: Host-associated > Plants > Roots > Endosphere | place: USA... | reverse complement strand
GCTCAAGACATAAGCGCCTTTGGCTACCCCTTCAACATTGGCCTTGGTTGCTTCATATATAGGCAGATTTTGTCTGCTCAACACTAAGGCTACCGGGCCTTCATTTTGCTGCAGAGCGTACGCCCATGCGCTTGCCGTTTCATTGGCATCGGTCGGACGAATGACCGTAAGTCCTGGAATGGTGCGCAGCGCAGCCAAGTGCTCGACGGGTTCATGCGTAGGTCCATCTTCCCCAACAGCAATGGAATCATGGGTAAACACATAAATCACAGGCTTTTTTTGCAGCGCAGCCAGACGAATAGACGGACGCAAATAATCACTGAATACGAAGAAGGTGCTTACGAATGGCTTTACACCTCCATGCAGGGCCATGCCATTGCCGGCTGCACCCATAGCATGCTCACGAACGCCAAAGTATATATTGCGTCCCGAGTAAGACTCCACGGCAAACTTTTGCTCTCCTTTGATGTCCGTCATCGTCGAATGTGATAAATCCGCACTTCCTCCAAAAATCGAAGGAACGGTTTTTACGTAATGATTTATCGCTTCGCCGCTTGCTACGCGGGTAGAAATCGATTTGGAAGTGTCGAACGTAAGGACATCCGCGGCCTCAATCGACACGGAGCCGTCGATGACTTGCTCAAGCTCCTTACCCTCCGCAGGATATTGCGCTTTATAGGTAGCGACCAATTTGTTCCACTCTTCTTCTTTGGCCTCGCCCTTACGTTTCAGCTGCTCGAAATGCGCTTTGACTTCTTCCGGAACGGTGAACTCTTCCTCATACTTCCAGCTGTAAGCTTCCTTGGTCGCCTTCGCCTCTTCTTTGCCGAGTGGATTGCCGTGTACTTTGTTCGTTCCCGCTACCTTGCTGCCGTAACCGATAATCGTCCGAATTTCGATGAGTGTCGGCTGGGCATCATTTTGCTTAGCTGCCGCGATCGCTTCGGTAATCTGGGAAATATCATTGCCGTCCTCGACCCGGATATATTCCCAATTGGCCGATTCCGCTCTTTTTTGCATATTTTCGCCGAAGGAGAGATTAAGCTCTCCGTCCAACGAGATGTCGTTGGAATCATACAATACGACTAACTTTCCAAGCTTCATATGTCCTGCCATGGACATCGCCTCGTAAGAGATTCCCTCCATCAAGCAGCCGTCTCCGACAAGCGCATACGTATAATGATCGACTACCGGGAAACCATCTTGATTGAATTTCGAGGCTAAATGAGATTCAGCCATCGCCATCCCCACTGCCATCGCCAACCCTTGTCCCAGAGGTCCAGTTGTCGCTTCTACGCCATCTGTATGCCCATATTCGGGATGCCCTGGCGTTTTGCTGTGCAGCTTGCGAAACTGTTTTAAATCATCAAGCGACACCTGATAACCTGACAAATGCAGCAGGCTGTAGAGCAAGGCTGATCCGTGACCCGCAGAAAGAACGAAGCGGTCGCGGTTAAACCATTTGGCATGGCCGGGATTGTGATTTAACAGTCTGGACCAAAGGGCGTATGCCATTGGTGCTGCCCCCATCGGCAGCCCCGGATGACCGGAATTGGCACGGTTGATAGCATCGATAGACAATGTTCGGATCGTATCGATGGATAATTGATCAATGGTTTCCTTGGTAAGCATATTGTTCTCCTTCTTCCGCTTTAATATTTCCTTCTGATTTGTCATCGAACCACCAATGATAGCCGTCCTGCGCCAACAACGCATCGGATTCGGCAGGTCCATAAGTACCCGCTTCATACCGATGAAGTGGAACCAGATTCTCCTCGAATGCTTCCAGGATCGGTTGAACCCATTGCCACGACAATTCGACTTCATCCCAATGTGCGAAGAACGTAGGATCTCCTTGCAATGCATCGTAAATCAAATTTTCGTAAGCTTCGGGAACATCGCCCTTGCTCTCATGAAAGTTCATCTGAAGGGGCTTGAACTCCCCTTTATGCAAAGGATCCCTTGTATTTAATTGCAGCGTAATGCCCTCGTTAGGACTAATTTCAAATACCAGAAGGTTAGGCGATTTTCCTTCTGTATTTGCCTGTGAGGACTTCGTTAACAGATCCTTGAACTCAATTACAATCCGCGTTGATTTCTCTTTCATTCGTTTGCCTGTACGGATATAAAAAGGAACGCCGCGCCAAAAGAAATCATTGATCTCCAATTTAGCGGCTATAAACGTATCGTTCATAGAAGTAGATGCGATACCTGGTTCGGAGATATAGCCGATTACCGGCTTACCTTGAACGGTTCCTGCTTTGTACTGCCCGCGGATAATGCTCGCGCTCACTTCCTCTTTTTGCAGCGGCTCGAGAGCTTCCATCACCTTTTTCTTCTTAAAGCGCACCATTTCCGAGTCGCTGTTGATTGGAAGATGACTTGTCAGCATCATCAGTAATTGCAGCATATGGTTTTGGAACATGTCTCTTACGGCACCTACATGATCGTAATAACCCGCTCTTTCTTCTACGCCGACGGTCTCGTTTGCCGTAATTTGCACGTTGGCAATATAACGATTCGTCCATAAGGCATTAAGAACCGGATTTTGCTGCAAAATCTCAAGCTTCTGGATTAGCGGCTTGCCGAGATAATGATCAATTCGGTAAATTTCATGATCCGCAAATGATTTGCTCAGCGTCTGGTTTAAATCCCGAGCAGATTTCAAATCATGGCCGAATGGCTTCTCGATCACGAGACGCTTCCAGCCATTCTCGGAACCGAGCCCGCTTTCCTTAATGCTCGCTGTGATCGTTTCAAAAAATTCAGGTCCGACAGATAAATAAAACAGGCGATTCGGCGGAATATGCAGCTCTTCTTCTCTCTGTTCAATCAGTTGCAGCAGCTTCCTATAATCTTCTTTGCGATCTATATGAAGAACGCTGTAACGGAATGCGTTCAAGAAATCTTTGATTAACGCAGAATTGTTCGCTTCGCGTCTGGAAAAAGTACGGATAGACTGCTCGACATTTGCCTGAAACGATTCATCAGACAGTTCTCTTCTCCCAAGACCAAATAAGGAGAATGATTGCGGCAGCTTCCGATCGATATACAAGTTGTAAAGGGCAGGGTATATTTTTCTTTTGGCTAAATCCCCTGTCGCTCCAAACAAAACAAAAGTGGTCGGCTCCATGTTTCTCTCTCCTTCAAGCAGCGCTCTCTTAATCAAGCTCTGGTTTCTATTTCGTAGTTCCACTATAATACGAATATCATCTATACAAGTAATAAATATATTTCACAGGAGCTATAGACCACATCTATGAGTATAAATTACGAATTGTACAAAGTTTTTTATTGGGCTGCGAAGACAGGCAGCTTGACTCAGGCTGCCAAGGCCTTATTTCTAACCCAACCTAGCGTCAGCCACGCCATCAAACAGCTTGAAAACAGCTTCGGCGTCACTTTGTTTTACCGGAATTCCAAGGGCGTTGGGCTGACGAGAGAAGGCACCATCCTGTATTCCTATATTGAGCAGTCACAGATCTTAATATCGCTGGCCGAAGAAAAAATGGAAGCACTTAAAAATCTGGACAGCGGCGAGCTGCGGATTGGCGGAAGCGATTCGCTGTTCAAGCATTATTTGCTCCCGTACTTGGAGGACTTTCATGAGAAGCATCCCGGGATCAGACTTCACCTGAATCATGGAACTACTCCGGAAATCATTTCCTTCTTAAAAGAAGGGAAAATTGATTTAGGCGTCATCCGTATGCCTATCGTCGATACCCAACTTGAAGTGAGGGAGACTTTCCAGCTGCAGGAATGCTTCGTAGCGGGGACACGTTATGCCGAGCTCAAGGATGCGGTTTTAACGCTGGATATGCTGCTCCAGTACCCAATTATCCTGTTCTCGCGTAATAGCAGGGCACGAATGACTATTACGGAATTATTTCAAAGCTACGGCTATAAGCTCGCACCTAAAATTGAGGTCGGAAGCGTGGATCTTCTCATTGAGTTTGCTCGGAAAGGACTCGGAATCTCTTATGTGACGAGAGAATTTGTGTCGAAAGAGCTGGAAGAGGGCACCCTCTTCGAGATTAAATTGGATGTGCGGCTGCCGCCATCTCATGTGGGGATTATGATTATGCGCAACATGCCGCTTTCCATGGCAGCATGCGGGTTTATTGAGATGATTCAAACGTGTCCGCTATCAAAGTAGGCACATTCAGATGCTGCTTTGCTTTGCAAGGTCTTTACCATCTGGCCCATCATGGCGTGAACCAACGGTCTCTACCACTTTTAAAGAAAGAATAGAGAGTAAGGGAGAAGGAAAAATGAAAATATGTATATTGGGATCAACAGGGAGAGTTGGATCGGAGCTACTGAAACTAGCATTACACGATTCGCATGATATTACAGTTTTAGTGCGTGATCAGAATAAGCTTGCAGTTTCGCATAGGAATCTACAGATCATCGAGGGAAATGTATTAGATGAACATGATGTGAAGAAGGCGTTAAAGGAAGTTGATATCGTTATCAGTGCTCTTGGAACAGATGGGAATGGCACGTTGTCGAAAAGTATGCAAACCATTATTAAAAATATGAAAAAAGAGGGGATAAGCCGAATCGTTACAATTGGAACAGCGGGTATTTTACAAGCTCGCACAAATCCGAAGATCTATCGATTCCAATCGGAAGAATCAAAAAGAAGAAGTACCACAGCTGCCGAAGATCATTTAGCTGCTTATCTAGCCTTAAATAATAGTGGGCTATGCTGGACGATTATTTGTCCTACCCATTTAATCGATGGCGAAAAAACGGGCATGTACCGAACTGAGGTAGATGTGCTACCATTGAACGGATCGAAAATTACAGTGGGGGATACTGCTCATTTTGCCTGGTCTTTGATAAATAAAGAAGGATATGAGAATAGCCGTGTCGGCATCGCTTATTAAAAAACCATCCCTGAAAAGGAATGGTAGTAATAGGTTTCCACAAGAAAAAAATTGTGCCGACCTGTAATTTTATTTGGTCGGCACAATTATATGGTTCCACTCTTTTTTACCAATGTTAATTTTGTCTCCTATTCACTTTAGTTCCATATCCATAAACACATCTGCTCTTACATAGGGCATGGGTCCGATCTGCTCAACAGGAACGCGCTTGAACCCAACCGATTCGTAAAGATGAACGGCGTTCGGTAGCTTGGTGCTGCTGCCCAAAAAGATCGATGTTGCGCCAAGTCCGCGTGCGCGGTTAATGGCGGCATGGATGATTCTCCGTCCGTATCCACGTCCTCGTAACTCGGGTATAACGCTCATTTTTGAGAGCTCGAACACCCCAGCACCAGTCGGCACGAGTGCAACGCATCCGACGATCGAATCGCTATCGCGTGCGATGAGAACGTCTCCTCCTCTGTTCACAATGTTCTCCACCGGGTTATCGAGGATCACCCGATCCGCCTCTTCGATGGTGAAGATTCGGGCGATCCATTCTTCGTTAAGTGTTTTGAAGGCCCGAGCTTCTTCGGGCGTCTGCATCGAAGTAATCGTGAGCACTGTTTCAAGCATGCAATGTTCCCTCCTCTTGTAAAGGTTCGTCTACTGCACCCATCCTGTATCAGATAAACAGCGAGTCATTAAAGCCATCGCTTCTCATTGTCTTGCGGCCTACCTGCCTTGCGCCTTATCGCCCCTTAATGTCATACAAGTGCTTGAGGCATGAGCGATGAGCTTACCGTTCTCGTCAGTAATATCGCAGTGGATAAACCCGATGGTCTGTCCTCGCTTATACAGCGTAGCATGGGCCTTTATTTTGGATTTCCATACAGGTTTAAAAAAGTTTACTTTCATCTCGATCGTGGTGAAGGTTTCGTCTTCTTGCAAGGTAGAGCCGTAGGCAATCCCCATCGCCATGTCGGCAAGAATGCCGATGATGCCGCCGTTGCATGTGCCTTGCGGATTCGCGTGTTGTTCCGAAGCCTGCATTTCATAAGTGGCCTCACCCTCTTCCACGCTAATTAGCTTCAGTCCCATAAGGCACTCAACGGGAGACTGCTCCAATTCTCCGTCCAACACTTTCCGATAATGCTCAAGAATGGTCATTTTGCATATTCACCCGCTTCTTTCCTTTGTCTCTGGAACAAATTATTCATCACTAGGGCGATGATCACGATGAATATCCCTGCCAACTGCCATCTTCCGACTTCAACTCCCTGGAGGGCACTGATCGTGACTGTCGTAACAGGGACGATATTCATAAATAACATGCCGTTCTCCGGCTTCAACATTTTATTGCCGACGTTCCATGTGAGCACGGCACGTACACCTGCGATCACCGAGCATAATCAGCAGCATCGATCAGCCTCCCCTTTTTTCATCATAAACGAAGGTGAACAGAACAGATCGATAAGACCAGAAGGAAGGAACTCCCTGTATAATAGAGAAACACGCTTATAAGGTACCTTACAGTGGACAATCGCCTTAAAATTCATGACTCAAACAAATCGACTGGATAAGGTTTTCCACACTATATCCAACTTATCAATTAAAGCTCAACTGATTAATATTATGCATAATTGCGCTGTATAGAAAATCTGATAAATCCTCATTGCTATATTGATTAATGTAGTTTTTGAATCGTGCATCGAATTTGTATGTATTGGCAATGCAAGCCAGTAACTCCGAATCACATGTCATGACTTGCATTAGAGTTTTCTTCCACTCTTCGATTAATCGCTGCACCTCATCGGAGGAAGGAGACTGATTGATACAAGACGCAATTTTTTTAAATATTTCTTCCATGGATTGTTCAAATTCATAAGACCATTTCTCTTTTTCATCTAGTGATAACTTTTCCAACTTTTCATTAAACACTCTATATGCCTCTGTTTCACCATAAATGAATCTCGCCTCATTTGCATATTGTTCTTTCAATGGCAAAACGGAAGAATTGTTGAAAATATGCAAATTACTAACATCATTCCCCGAAACGTATTCATCGAGAGCATCTATGATTGTTTCTAGTCTTTGTTTTCTCGACAATAAGGCTTGTCTCTGTTTCTTTAGTAATTGTTTCTGTTCTTGCTTGGTCAGCTTTAAAATATCCGCTATTTCTTTCAAAGATAAATCCATTTCCTTTAAGAACAAAATGGTTTGGAGTTTTTCCAAACTGCTTCGATCATATAGGCGATACCCGTTTTCCGTCAGGTGTGACGGTTTAAATAAATGGATTCTATCGTAATAATGCAGAGTCCGAGCTGTAATGCCTGTAATCTGAACAATATCTTTAACAGCTAATAATGGTTTCTTCATCCCAAAATCCTTTTATTTCGTCTAGCATTTGAGCAGCTGGCGTTATTGTTGCCTCAAAGATCGTTTTTCCTGTTTCTCTTAAATAATATTGGATTAGATAATATCCGCAAGCGTAGCCAGCACTATAAGGCATATTGACCGGTTTAAAGTTTTGAAGCTTTGCGATCTCGTCACCATAAAGATACGGAGCAAATTGATCAAACCCAGTTAATTGCAATTGCTCTCTAAGCACAGGCTTTATGCGTCTGTTAAGTGTTTCTGCGTTTGTTTTCGTTACCCAAGGGCCGAGCAATTCTTCTCCAAACAAGAACGTAGCATAGTTTTCAGCTAATCCTTCACTTACAATTAGTTCGCCCAAATTAACGGTGTGATCCCACTGAATAAATTGATATCGCACATTATGGTTGCATTCGTGCGCCAGCGCAGCCTTCATTCGAGGAATCGTGTACTCATTTGGCACAAGTGTACACATGATAAAACCAGGAATCCCCCCATCGCCGCTATATCCTTCGCTTAACATTAAGGAACGACTTTCCGGATTCCCTAGCTGAATGGTAAACAAATAATCGGATACGGGGAGGCTTATTTCATGTTCTATAAATAGACGAAGGCTTTTCTTAACAGCGTGCTCGCACTCTAACCAAAAAGAATCTGACGAAATCAACTCTATCTCTGGTGAAATCTGATGGGTAATCTGATCTGGGGATCGATTCATCATACTATTCAACATAATAACATCAAACCCATGCGGCTCATCAGCTTTAAAAGGAATCTGTTGGATTTGCCATTTTTTCATAAAGGGAGCCATCATTTCGTTTCTGAATAATTCAAGCTTTTCCTCGGGCGATGCTTGAGCAACTTTTTGATAAATATAATCTGAACGCATTGATTTTATGTTCATATCTCTCACCCCTAGTTATTTATAGTGAGAATTATGCACTATGACGTAACGTCATAGTCAAGTATTTTGGATCAAATATATTTATCAAACAATCCTGGTATTGCTTAGTGAGACCAAGGCAGTCTAACACTTTATTTTTCAGTTCCTTCGGACAGCATTAATCTTAATAACCTTGATAAAAGAACAACAAAAAAAAGAGCGTGTTTTGAAAAAAGATTGTTCAAAACACGCTCTTAACATATTCTATTGGAGCATTCTATTGAAAACTCAATTAGAAATTCCTTCAATCAAAATGACCAGACTTGCATTGACGGCGCTTCGTGGTGCGCTCGACGCGTAAGGTATGCAGATTTTAGGAGATCGGGTCGGTTTCCACGATCACCTTGACATTTTGGATGTACCGATCCTCCGGCCCTTTCACCGGAAGCCCCACATCCACATGATCGACAATGTAATCGATGTTGTCTTGGGAGATCACTTCGCCCGGCAGCAGGATTGGAATACCCGGCGGATAGACATATATGAATTCGGCAATGATTCGACCGGCTGATTCCTTGAACGGAATGACTTCGGTATCTCCGTAAAATGCATCCCTTGGAATCAGGGAGAGATGAGGAATTTCCGGGATCTTCACGATTAGCTCATTTGCAGTGTTCACGTTGTAATACGTTCCAGCTAGCTCGCGGAGAGCTGTAAGCAGTACCGATACCGTTGCCTCATTGTCGCCTGGGGTAACCAGGCAGAGGATGTTGTACATATCGCTGAGCTCGACCTCAATGTTATAATGCTCACGCAGCCAGTTTTCCGCTTCAAAGCCTGTAATGCCCAGATGGCGGACATGGATGGTGAGTTTGGTCGGATCATAATCAAAGGTGGCCTCGTCCCCAAGGATTTCTTCCCCGAAGCAGTACAGACCTTCCATTTCATTAATGCTGCGGCGGGCTTTTTGGGCAAGATCAATCGTTCTTTGCGCCATGTCATGGCCGTTAATCGCTAGATTGCGTCTGGATGTATCTAATGATGCAAGCAGCACGTATGAAGTAGAAGTTGTTGTCAGCATACTGATAATCGTCTGCACGCGCTGAGGATTCACATAGCCGTTTTTTGTATTCAGGTTGAGAACCGAGCTTTGTGTCATAGAACCCCCAAGCTTATGCACACTAGTTGCGGCCATATCCGCACCGGCTTCCATAGCGGACATCGGCAGATCCTCATGGAAATGGATAAGTACCCCATGCGCTTCGTCTACGAGCACTGGAACATGGCGGCTGTGGGCAAGATCGACGATTTCCTTCAGATTGGCGCATACGCCGAAGTATGTCGGGTTAATAACCAGAACCGCTTTGGCATCCGGATGGCGGTCCAGTGCACGCTGTACGGATTTGGTTGTAATGCCGTGATCGATTCCAAGATTCTCGTCGCGAACCGGAGATATGAATACTGGCTTCGCGCCGGAGAAAATGATGGCCGACATGATCGATTTGTGCACATTGCGTGGTACGATAATTTTGTCCCCAGGCGAGCATGTAGACAAAATCATGGTCATAATGGCACCACTCGTCCCCTGTACGCTGAAATAAGTATAATCTGAGCCAAATGCGTCAGCTGCAAGCTTTTGCGCTTCTTCAATAACACCGGTAGGCTGATGGAGATCATCCAGCGGCGCAATGTTAATCAAATCTATGGATAGGGCATTATCGCCTATAAACTCTCTGAACTCACTGTCAGTTCCTACGCCCTTTTTATGACCGGGAATATGAAATTGTACGGGATTGCTCGCCGCATGTTCTTTCAGAGCTGTAAATAGCGGCGTGTTACGGTGGTCCATTTTATGCTGTCACAACCTTTCTAAGCAGTTCCGGCTTGAAATCTTTCCATTTTACGCCGAATAGCAGATACATGTCCTTTTGGCCGACTTCAGCCAAGTTATATTCACGCTTAATTCCCATCGGAGTTAAGGCTTTGGTTATTCATTAAGCTAGTCTCATCTTAAAATCCTGATAACCGAACTCGCGCACGACGCGGCAATTCCCATCCTTCTCCTGCACGGCGATGGCCGGCAGCGGCATGCCGTTGAAGGTATTGGTTTTGACCATGGAGTAGATCGCCATATCTTCAAATACTAATCTGTCGCCGCTCTTGAGAGGCTGATCGAAGGAATAGTCTCCGATGACATCGCCCGTAAGGCAGGTCGGACCACCGAGTCGGTAAGCATATGGCTTCTCCCCGAATTCGCCCGAACCGACCAGAGGTGGACGATAAGGCATTTCCAGAACATCCGGCATATGACAAGTAGCCGACGTGTCCACGATTGCAATCTCGATGCCGTTGCGATGGATATCCAACACGGAGGTGACCATATAGCCCGCGTTAAGCGCGATGGCTTCTCCGGGTTCAAGGTATACTTCCAAGCCGTATTTATTTTGCATTCGCGTTATGCAAGCTTCGAGCTTCGGAATATCGTAGTCTTCTCTCGTGATATGGTGACCGCCGCCGAAATTGATCCATTCCATTTGCGCCAGCCAAGATCCGAACTTGTCTTCAACCGCATTCAGCGTGGTCTCCAAATCGTCCGAGTTCTGTTGGCAAAGGGTATGAAAGTGCAGTCCCGAAACGCCTTCCAGCAGTTCCGGCTGGAAATCCTCCCGTTTGACGCCAAATCTTGAGCCCGGCGAACAAGGATCATAGATCTCATGCCCCACTTGCGTTGAACATTCCGGATTGATACGAAGGCCAATTTTTCTGCCAGCAGCAAGAGCCTTCGCTTTATACTTTTCCAACTGGGAGAAGGAATTGAAGATGATGTGGTCGCAAATGGAAATAATCTCATCGATCTCATCTTCACGGTAAGCTGGGGCAAAGACATGATTTTCTTTGCCCATTTCTTCGTGACCCAGTCGTGCTTCGAATAATCCGCTCGCGGTCGTACCGCTTAAGTATTTTCCGATGAGCGGATACATCGCAGTCATGGAAAAAGCCTTTTGCGCCAGTACAATTTTGGCTCCCGTACGCTGCATGACGCCGTTCAATATTTTCAGGTTTTTCTCGATTAGTGCTTCATCGACTACAAAACAGGGTGTCGGTAATTCCTCGAACCGCATCTTAACGAACGAGCTCCGGCTCTTTAGCTTCCTCAGGCAAGGCGTCAACCAGCACAGGGTTGAAGTCTTCTACCCATGGAAGTCCCCATTTGTTCAGCTCCTCCATGAATGGATCCGGATTGAACTCTTCGACATTGTATACGCCCGGTTTGTTCCATTTGCCAGTGAGGATCATCGCCGCGCCGATCATGGCAGGAACGCCCGTTGTATAGGAAATAGCTTGGGAGCCCACTTCCTTATAGCACTCTTGGTGGTCGCAAACATTGTAGACATAGTACGTCTTGTCTTGGCCGTCCTTTTTCCCTTTGAAGATACAGCCGATGTTCGTTTTGCCCACTGTACGAGGTCCAAGGGAAGACGGATCCGGAAGTACAGCCTTCAGGAATTGAAGCGGAATGATTTGTTTTCCTTCATATTCGATTGGTTCGATGGAAGTCATTCCTACATTTTCAAGCGCCTTTAAGTGCATGAGATAGCTTTGGCCGAAAGTCATGAAGAACCGGATGCGTTTCAGACCAGGGATGTTTTGCGCAAGAGACTCGAGCTCTTCATGGTACAGCAGATACATGTCCTTTTGGCCGACTTCTGCAAAGTTATATTCACGCTTAATTTCCATCGGTTTTGTTTCGATCCATTCCCCGTTTTCCCAGTAGCGGCCATTGGCAGACACTTCGCGGATATTGATTTCCGGGTTGAAGTTGGTTGCGAAAGGATAACCGTGATCCCCGCCGTTGCAATCCAGAATGTCGATATATTCGATTTCGTCAAAGTAGTGCTTGAGCGCATAAGCCGAGAATACGCCGGTTACACCAGGGTCGAATCCGCTGCCGAGCAGTGCTGTAATTCCTGCTTTTTCGAAGCGTTCCCGATATTCCCACTGCCATTTGTATTCGAATTTCGCCGTATCTTCCGGCTCATAGTTTGCCGTATCCATATAATGCGTTCTGGTAGCCAGGCAGGCATCCATGATCGTCAAATCCTGGTAAGGCAGAGCCAAGTTCATGACGATATCCGGTTTGACTTCGTTAATCAGAGCGATCAGCTCTTCAACGTTATTTGCATCGACCTGTGCGGTTGTAATTTTAGTTTTGCCGCCGTCCAGTTTTGCTTTCAGATCATCGCATTTGGACTTCGTACGGCTGGCGATGCAGATTTCTTCGAAGACCTCGCTGTTTTGAACGCATTTATGAACTGCTACAGATGCTACGCCACCGGCGCCAATGATTAGTGCTTTTCCCATTTTTCAATCTCCTCATCTGAATTAGATTTTTCTCACTGTAAAAACGGCAACAAAAAAAGCAAGCGAAACACGCACCATGCGCATCACACTTGCTTGATATATTCAAATAATAAGATTTTTCCAATTAGCAGGCATTCTCAATAAGCATGGCAGAACAAACTCCTAGCGTGCTTACCAGTCATCCATAGGACTCATCGTTTCATGGAAGAGCTCTTAATATTCAAATATATTTTGTTAGGATCAGAGTCTATATAGCAAATAATGCCTTTACCACTCTTATTGACCGTTTCACAAGTTGTGTGCGTATGCACTGGTTGTAAAGTAACCAACTTATAAAATTTGAGCTTTTAACTCAATCAATAAGGCAACGAAAAAGTTGCCAGTCGGCATTTGACCCGGCTGTCCGTATGGCCTTAACTTCCAGAGAGGAAGTGGTCAAAAATTATCTGCTTGGAAAGATCCTAAAAATATATTGAATATCCGCTTTCCAAAATTAGTGCTTCTTCATAATAGCAGGATCGGAATTAATGAGCAAGAAGAAATTTTTAAAAAAATCAAACCGTCTTTCCTGCATATGTTGACAATTAATCATGGACATATGTGCATAAATTGGACTAAATCTATGTTTTGGATATCTTGCTGCCCGGTGCCAAGTGAAAAGACAGTGGTACTTGGCAGCCAGCTTCACCAGTCCACACTGCACTTTATGACAGTTACGCTGGTACAACTTTCCCATGCAAATATGTCTGCCACTACGCCATCAACCGCTCCAATCCCCGGAATCCAACGCCCTACAAGGCATCCCAGCCCCTTTCCCCTAATATGGATGCGAAAAAGGCAGGAGAAAGAGATCGAGGATACAGAAATTTGGTTTGACTTCGACGGGGAAGAAGACGATTCCTTTGTTACTTATGATTTGGAAATGCATCTATTCATCCGGGAAGGCAGCAAGACTCCTGAAGGAATTCATACGCTGATGGTAAATCAGCTAACAACTGCACATTCCGGCAACGTAGACCACGCAGCGATGGTGAAATTAATCTAGTCTCTTGAATAGGCAAAATAAAGAAAGCCAACTCATATTCGGCAACACGGCCATTACCTGCAGCTGCGTAAGCGGTATAAAAGTTATTCCCCTGAAAAGTAAGAAGATGAGAACATGATATTAAACAATGTGCAGAAAGAGACAATCCGCCAGATGGATGTAGGAGATAACGTAACGTTCGGCGGAGGCGCAGCTGGTATGGATGATCGGTACGAAGTACATAGAGTGACCGAAGGAGAATATAAAGTTGTGAAGTATGCACCATGATTTGCTTGAAGATGGATTATGTATCATCGACCGAAGAAGTTATTTCATTCATTGAACGAGGTTTTTAATCGTGCAGAAAATCAAAGAAATACGAAGAAAACGGGGGATCGTAAGTGTTGCGATTTGCCCGTTTTTTTGTGGTGTTCCACGGAAGCAAAATCCCCGCTCAAGGCTGAATTTGCCC
>Ga0102589_1004152_pt1 | contig 13991 bp, 12 predicted proteins | sample AraplaMF_Col_mLB_FD_76858 | JGI IMG/M metagenome (GOLD analysis project Ga0102589, IMG submission 76858) | Arabidopsis root microbial communities from the University of North Carolina, USA - plate scrape MF_Col_mLB | ecosystem: Host-associated > Plants > Roots > Endosphere | place: USA... | reverse complement strand
TAACATTTCAAAGAACGTATGGTGACGAGCTGTTTTACCTACGTTTTCAATATCATTTGTACGAATTGATTTTTGGGCATTTGTAATACGTGGATTTTCAGGAATGATACGACCATCGAAATATGGTTTAAGTGTTGCAACACCTGAGTTAATCCAAAGTAATGATGGGTCATTGATCGGCACAAGTGGTGCTGATGGCTCATGATGATGACCTTTTTCTTTAAAGAATTCTAGATACATGCGGCGAATTTCTACTGCTTTCATTTAAAAAGTTCCTCCCTATATGTTTTGTAAATCACGAGATGAATCCGCAAATCGACTTTGTTTTGTCGTAATTTAGGCAATGCCTCTGTCACGCAAATAAACATAAAAAAGCCCTCATCCCAATAAAGGGACGAGGACTTGTAGTTTGTCTCGCGGTACCACCCTAGTTGTAAGTAAAAGTATACTTACCTCTTTAGCACTTGTAACGTAAGTGAACGGCAGGGATTAACTGCACTCTGGAGTAGCTTTCGGTATTCGCTATAGTGAGGATTTTTTCAGCCAAGAAATCCCTTTCTTTTACACGCACAAATACGTACTTATTCCATCATCGTTTTTTACAATTTTCTAACGAGAATTATAAAAAAAATATGTTCTTCTGTCAATTGGCACTATAATTGCTAATCATAACTAAGCAATCATTTTTTTAAAATAAGCCCACATTCCCCAAGTAAAAATGACTAGGAACACACTAATCGTTATTGTTGCTATTGGGGAATCTTGATATGGCAACGGAACATTCATTCCGAAAAAGCTTGTAATTACTGATAAGGGCAACATAATAGTTGAGATGACAGTTAATAAATTGAGTTTTTCAATCGATTTACCACTTATAATAGAAAAATACGTATCTAACGTACTGTTTACCAAATCTCTATAAGTTTCTGTTGATTCTACAATCCGTTCTAGATGATCATTTAAATCTTTATAGAAAGGTATATTTCCCTCACGAATTTCGAATTTCCACTGACCATTACTAGTTGAAAAAATTCTTTTTTGCGGCATAATTGCTTGTCGAATTAAAATAATAGTTCGTTTTAATGCAAGGAATTCTTCCGTAACTTCTTTTGGTTCATACTCATATATTTCTTCTTCAAGCTCATCTATCCGTGCTCTAATTCTTTCTAAAACAGGGAAGTATTCATCCGTAATTCCATCGATAATAGTATGCAATAGAAAATCGGTACCTTTATCTAAATACTTTGTACTATTTAAGCAAACATTCTCTATGTGACCTAGCCATTTAAGTTTCTGTTTATGAACGGTTACCACATAGTTAGGACCCATAAAAATATTTAATTCTACTGTCGTTATTTCATTGTTGCTCTTTTCGTTATAAATTGGTGCATGGAAAACAAAAAATTTATATTCTCCGTAATTATCCATTTTAGGACGTGAGCCTTCATGAAGACAATCCTCAACTGCTAATGGGTGGAATCCAAATATTTCGGCTATATCATTTAATTCATTGTAGTTGTACGCATATAAATCAACCCATAACAAATCCTCTGTATGAAGGGTATTATTAATTTTTTTAATATCGAAATCATGTTGTACTGTGTTATTGCCTTTTTTTAAATAATTGATTTTAATCATTGTTCTTCACCTCATGTTTTACTATTTAAGGACAACAAACAGGTGACGTTATTGATTGTAATTTAGCTTGTTTTAGAAGCATTTCTCATCAATACCCATTTGTTTTAGCGATAAGAAATCGACAATCCTTACTTGTTTACTACTACTTAACATTTTCGTATTCGGTTCAGGGCTACTATCCATTTCTCATCACCTTCCTTAAATAACAAAAACACGCCTTCGACGATTGAAGGCGTGTTGAATACACATATCAAAAAACAGTATAGTTAAAACACTACTCTGCTTTCTTCCTTCAAACGTTGAGTTTTAGCACTATGCGGCATAGGAATTACACCAGCTACGTTAAAAAACACCTTATTTCGATGATTTCTGTTGACCCATTGGCGTCTCTCGACATTTTTGGGCAGTAGCGTATCTCCAGCATAGGAGCCTCACCTAACGAAGGGATTGTTATTTTGTTAGTTTTATTGTTCCTGTAAATCATAGTGTAAAGCACTGTAATTGTCAAACAAATAAGAAAAATATAGTGTATCGCTAACTCGGACTTCTAGAAAATTAATTGTTATTTTTTAAAAAAGTATCTACACGACTAACTAATTCTTCCCTATTGTAAGAATTATAAAGCGCGCTAGATAAACGGACAGGGTCTCCAAAGAAAAAGCGTTCATATAGCGTTTGTCGTGTACCAAAGCTACTCATCGTTAAATCCCAAGCTAAGCGGAATTTTTTGACGCGCTCCTCTCCACCATCTTGAAAAGACTGTAAATAATGCTCAAGGTCACTCTCATCCGCTGCAAATGCTTTTTCACTTGGAATGGACATTAACCCGCTTGCGCCAAGTAACTGGATAATTTCTGTAAAGGTCGGATACACTTTAGGAAAAATATGAATAGCTACTTGTACTGTCGCATGGTCAGGTCTTAAAAAACCAAAATCATCTCTTTTTGCTTCTATTTCAGACTTTAACAGTAAGGCCTTCATCGTTTCTAATGCCACGATGATATCAACAACCTTTTGCTGCACATGTTGGTATTCGCCGATATTTATTGTATTTATAATTGACTGTACAACACCTAAGACAAATTCTGTTTTGGCAATTTGACGTGTAAGAACTTGATGTAAGCCATATGTTTGAAAACCACTTACGTTCAAAAAGTTATTGGCAACTTCCACATTTTCATAATAAAAGACGCGGTCCCACGGTACTACAACATTATCAAATACAACAATTGCATCCATTTCTTCGTAACGACTACTTAATGGATAATCAAAAGCCGATTCCCCTCCGACAAATGATTGCCTACATAAAAACTTTAAACCTTTTGTATTACTTGGTATTGAGAAGGCAAATCCTTTACCTTCATCATAACCATTTGTTGATATTACAAGGAGTTCGTCTGTAATTCCTCCCTGTGTCGCTAGTAATCTCGCACCTTTAATTACTAACCCTTCGCTCGTTTTATCTACAATTTTAGCGGCAATAATAACATCTTCATCTTCAAAATAAAATCTTCGGCGATTTACTTGTGGCTCGATGAATGTATGTGTCATAGTCAAATCATTCTCACGGGCATAATCATAAAATTTTAATAAATGCTGAGGGAAACAATTTGGCTTATCTTTTAAATAATCCGCAGCCGATGCTAGAGCCATTAATGTCGTATTCATGTAATCAGGACTTCTCCCCATAAGGCCATTATTGGATAATGCCCATTGTCGTACAGCATTACGTCTTTTCACGAGATCTTCGACTGCCACCGCCTGAAGGAAAGACATACCTACACGGTTATTACTTGTTGGCGAAACATATGTCATCTTCTCGAACAATGCCTCTTCATTTTGTAAATCAAAAAGCCTTGCCTGACTCTTCATTACCCCCTTAAATGCTGGATGCTCCGACACTTTTCCTGTGACAACTTTCCCATCAATCGAAATGTAGGCTTGTAAAGCGTCTATTCGGTCAATATATTGCTGTCCTGTAATTACTGGCATGCAGTCACCCCTAAACGTTACAAATGTTTTTATACTTATTTAGTATATGAAACTTCCTATTATAGGTTCCGCCCAACAAACTGTATTATATCAGACCCCTAAAACCCACAAACTGTATCACTTCATAAATACAGTTGAAAACCAACCTTTATTGCACGATTTTTCAGTCACTTTAGAGAAAAACGGTTTCAATCAGCACTTTTCCGACAAGTTCATTTTTGCGTCACATTCACAAAAAAGTCCCCTTCGACTAGTACAGTATTGCTAGATTTTTTATTTATGCAGGTGTAAGATAGCTTCGAAACTAAAACGAAATCATCTTTTTATTAAAAGGAGAATATATATGAATAAACAAATCATCTCGTACGTAGCTCAAATGGAAGCTGCTTTAATGAACAAAATGGAGGATCATAATGAAGAGAATCTTTTATTTTCTATTGCTTCAGATATGATTGCCAAAGAAAAAGATCAATTTAAAAATGTGTGCCAAGCATATGAAGTAGTGAAACATCACTTAATTGGTATTCATTAATTAAAAAAGTCGTACAACAAAACCCGATCAATTCAGAATTGATCGGGTTTTGTATTTTACTGTACATATCGCAGGACCATTTTTCTGAACTGTCAAATGTTGTTCGTTGGTTACTGGCATTATTTTTTTGCACTACATACTATCATCTCTTACTCATCTAAGAAATCATATGGTGAGATACCATCCATGCCAATCAAAGGATGAATATATGATTCTGTTTCTAAAGTTAGCTTGAAATCAATGGCTTGTTTTTCATTTTGTAAATCTTCGTTTACTGGATTCGTTTCTACTTCTACAATTTCCTCTGCAATATCCATTGGATTGAGCCTTGCACGTAGAGACGTAAAGCGCTGTAAATCATCTGTACGCTGTAAGCCATCTGCTAACACATCAGGCTCACCACATAAAATCAAGAAATTTTTTGCACGCGTAATACCTGTATATAGCAAATTACGACGCAGCATTTTAGAATATCCTCGTACAACCGGCATAATAACTGTTTGAAACTCAGAGCCTTGCGATTTATGAATAGAACAACAGTAGGCAAGTGTCAATTGATTGAGGTCACTACGTTGATAAGTTACTTCAATACCGTCGAATGATACAACAAGCAAATCTTGTTTCTCAATGGTTTCCTTGGCCTTGATAATACTAATTACCTCACCCATATCACCATTAAAAACATTACTTTCCGGTTGATTGACAAGCTGCAAGACTTTATCCTTTATTCGATATGTGACATCCCCAAAGACGAGCTCTTTTCTAGTACCCGTATCATTTGGATTAATAAGCTCCTGAATCATTTTATTTAAATTATCTATTCCTGCAGGACCTTTGTACATTGGTGCTAGCACTTGGATATTTCGAATTTCTTGACCTTTCGCAACTGCACTTTTCACAACTTGAGTGACAACGCTTGCTACTTGATCTGATGCGGCTTTAATAAATGAACGATCAGACGTTTTTAACGTTAGGTCATTTGTGATATTTCCTCGTTTAATTTGGTGAGCAAGTTCAATAATAGTCGAGCCCTCGGCCTGTCGATAAACCTCTGTTAATTCCACAGTAGGTATTTGCTCGGAAGCCAACAAATCCTTTAACACCTGTCCTGGTCCTACTGGCGGAAGCTGATCTTGATCACCAACAAATACAACTTGTACATCCTCATGCAAGGATTTTAATAATTGATGTGCGAGCCAAGTATCGACCATCGACATTTCGTCTACAATTATGAGTTTTCCTGTAACCTCACGCTCAGTTTCTTCCTCTTTTTCCTGACCAGTAAAGCCTAGTAATCGATGGATCGTCATTGCGGGAAGCTCTGTCGATTCCGATAAACGCTTGGCTGCACGTCCTGTTGGAGCACATAAAATAATTGGAAAAGGCTCTTCTTTTTGTGCATATTCCTTCGGGTTTAATGATAGTCCGTGTAGCTTTGCATACACTTCTACTACTCCTCGAACAACAGTTGTTTTACCTGTACCTGGTCCACCCGTTAAAATCATAACGGCTGAGTTTAGCGCTTGTTGAATAGCATTCGCTTGTGTTTCAGCATATGTAACATTGAGCAGCTCTTCTGTTTCACCAATCGCTTTGCGTATTTCGTCCTTACTAAAATGTTCAGCCTTTTTGTTACGTTCGATTAAAGCTACTATTTTCGATGCAATTCCTACTTCCGAGAAATATAGGGACGGCAAATAGAGTCTCGTTTCTTCCCCACAGATTTTATTTTCCTCACGCAATTCGATGCAAGCTTTAGAAATAGTCTCAAAGGGAATTTCCTCTCGTTGGCTCTGTTCAAGCATTTCTTTTACAAGTGGTAAAACATTTTCTGCATCTAAATACACATGCCCATCCGATAATGCTGCAGTATTGAGCGTATGTAGAATCGCTGCCTTAATACGGTCTGGATGATTGCCTGTAATACCTAATTTAGAACCTAGTTCATCGGCACGAAAGAAACCTACACCTTCTACATCTTCAATTAAGCGATATGGATTTTCAGTTAATAATTCAATGGCCTCTGTGCGATATGTTTGGTAAATTTTCATGCCGAGCTGTGGTCCAAAACCCCAATCATTAAGTTGAATCATCACTCGTTCTAAGCCTAGATTTTGTTCAATCGTGCGATGGATAACCTCTTTTTTTTCAGCAGATAAACGAGGTACAGCATCAAGCGCATTTGGGTCCTCTAAAATAAGACGCAATGCATTTGCGCCTAGTTTCTCTACGATTGTTTCAGCAGTTTTTCTTCCGATTCCAACAAATAAATCGCTCGATAAGTAATGAATAATTCCTTGCTCTGTTGCTGGGACTTCCTTTGTAAACGTCTCAATTTGAAATTGAACACCATATTTCGGATGTTGTTTCAATAATCCTGTAAAACGATATTGTTCATCCATCTGTAACGGCGGAAAATATCCAACAACAATTATTTCCTTATCTTCATACTGTAAGTTGGTCTCTTGAATTTTCACACGAACTATCGAATACATATTTTGCGCATTATGGAAGATAGAGACGATTGGACGTCCGAGTATAAAAAATTTATTTAGTTCAAATAAATCAAGATTATCTGCCATTTTCGGTTCGTCCTTTCCCGTTCATTTCAATCATTATATTTTACCACACCGTAACTTGAAAAATCGTTTAAAAAAAGAATTCACTAAATTTTAGTCACGTATGCCTCGAAGTAAATTGTTGCTGTCGCTTCTCTTTCGCACAGATAAACATTGCGCCCGAAATTGGCTTTATGGTTATCTGCACGAGGCCCGACACAATGACGGTCATTTTGGCGATACAAAAGGACAAGGAGTCTTTATTGTATGTGAAGTTTTATCCTACGTTCCTCTATATAGCGAATGTTTGGATCAACGCGATACTTCTGTTAGTGGACCATTTTCATTCGCTACAACAACACTTACTGAAAGAATATTTTGATAACTGACAATTCGCAATTATTATTAACCTTTCCATGCTATGATATAGGTGAACTTATTGTACGGAAGGATTGTGAAGCTAATGGAATTTAGACCTTGCATCGATTTACACGATGGTAAAGTAAAACAAATTGTTGGCAGCACACTAGGTCATAAAGATCAAGAAGTTATCGAGAACTTTATTTCAAATCATGACTCTAGTTATTATGCAAAAATGTTTGCCACGGATCAATTAACAGGTGGTCACGTCATTATGCTAGGTGATGGAAACGAAGAGGCCGCATTAGCAGCATTAGCAGCATATCCTCAAGGATTGCAGGTTGGCGGCGGCATCACAACAGAAAATGCAAAAAAATTTATTGATGCAGGCGCTACCCATGTTATTGTCACATCATATATATTCTATGATGGTAAGCTCCATTTAGATCGACTCAAGCAATTAGTACAGAATATAGGTAAAAAACATCTTGTCATCGACTTAAGCTGCCGTATGCGTGATGAAAAATGGTTTGTTGTTACTGATAAATGGACAAAGTTTAGTGATTTTGAAGTAAACGCTGAGTCTATTGAATTTATCGAAAATTTCTGTGATGAACTACTTATTCACGCTGTTGATGTGGAAGGAAAAAAAGGCGGTATGCAGGAAAGATTAGTGCATGATTTAGCCACTTGGACAACGATTCCAACAACATATGCTGGTGGCGTTCGATCTTTAGACGACTTAAAGAGATTTAAAAACATCTCAAATGGTAAGCTTCACGTTACAATTGGTAGCGCTCTTTCAATTTTTGGTGGAGATTTGAATTATTCAGACGTGGTGGATTATTGCAAACAGGGTAGGGTATTGTGAAGTAAATATATATGGATTTTATTTTTCCTTTTTATGAAACTAAATGCTGAAATTATCGTTTGATTACTATGGGGACTAAACACCCCCTATTGTTTTTTACAATGGAAATATATTAAACAATAATGCTAGAAGATTCAGAGCACTTATATCTATATAGTAGCTAGTTTTAAGCTAATATTGAAAACATTTTCATAATCTAGTTACTTTGTTGTGTATGCACATTTCTTCCGGCGGATGTCACGGATTTGAAAGGCATGAATTGTGCAAGCACAATTCAAACTCCGGACGCAATTACGCCAAGGCGAAATTGGTTGAAAGAAAGGATTTTATGAAACATGAAAAATGAACTTGAAGCAACTACTCTAAAAACATTACAAACAGAATTAACACGCTTCTTTTTAGTCTATAAATTCGCATTGCAAGAAATAGAGACGAAAATAAATATTTTACAAGAAGAGTTTCAACTAATTCATGAATATAACCCGATAGAGCATTTATCAACTCGAGTAAAATCACCCAAAAGTATTTTATTAAAAATGAAGAAAAATAACCTCGAGCCATCAATTGAAACGATTCGTGATAACATTCGTGATATTGCAGGTATCAGAATTACATGCTCCTTTGTAGAAGATATATATAAAGTGAGTGAGATGATACAGGCACAAAATGATATTGAAGTTATAGAGGTAAAAGATTATATTGCATCCCCAAAGGGAAATGGTTACCAAAGCTTGCATCTTATAATAAAAATCCCTATTTTCATGTCTGATCGTATGGAGAAGGTATATGCCGAAATTCAAATTCGTACCATTGCAATGGACTTCTGGGCTAGCCTTGAACATAAAATCTATTATAAATACAACAAGGAAGTACCTGAACATATCCGTTTTGAATTGAAGGAGGCTGCCATTCAAGTAGCTGAGCTGGATCGAAAAATGGAACGACTGAATAAAGAAATTAATATATTAAAAGCAAACGAAGCAGAACCTTCATTGTTAGATGCTGCTCCAATTGCACATTTAGCACAATATATCTATCAATTACCATTTACTTATCCTTCAAAGGACAATAAAGACTAAGATCAACTAGGATGCCGAAATAATATTGGCATCCTTTCATTTTGTCTACCAAAAAAAATATTTGAATGTGTATCAATAAATAAAGGTTGATTTTCACTCCGCGTTGGCTCTTTCCTCGGCCTTGGCTTCAATCTCTTCGTCACTCGTCTTGAATTAACATCTCATGTCAGAAGAGATATGCTAATGCACAGAATTGTTGAATGATATCTCTGGAAATGCAGTTAACAAATAAATCAAGCAGCTGGTTTTAACGTTGTTGAAAATAAGTTTTGACTTGTTGCAAATAAGCGAGAAACGGTGAAACCCGTACCGCTAGTTTGCTGTACTCATTTGAAGAGAAAAATAATTAACATCATTATTTTTTAATTCGAATATTTTTCGTATAAGTATACAATTCAATAACTAGCATAAAGAGCGTTGCAATTAAGAATCCAATCATAAAAATTTCATGTACAAGTGCAAAATACGCTATATAAATTACAATAGCAACTAAAAATAAAATTACTAGAAAATGAAACTTTACTGATTTTTCATTATTCACGATTTGCTTTTTTATATTGATGTCACCTTTAATCAAATGATCTAAACTAATATTCATTTCATCGCTTAATAAAATTAAATTTTCAATATCCGGAGCACCTTTTTCTTGTTCCCATTTTGAAATTGCTTGTCTAGTAACACCAATTTTATTTGCCAATTGTTCTTGGCTCACATTATTTTGTTTACGATAATCTAAAATCGATTTGCTTATTTTCATCTTTATCATTCCTTTTTATATTAGATACCATCACCATACCAAATTTATTTCTATTGCAAAGAAACCAATAGTATCAAGTTGGCAACGCTCCGTTGCAAATCAATTGTGCCACGGCAAAATTGCGTCCGCCAGGGGTTTTGGGACAAAGTGATGTTGGGTCACTCCGTTGTGTGTTGTTGTTGTTGTTGTCGCTTCGCTTTCGCACAGACAAAACACGTTGTTGCTGTCGCTTCGCTTTCGCACAGACAAAACACGTTGTTGCTGTCGCCACGCTTTCGCGCATAAAACGCTTTGTTGCCCCAAGCTCGCTCACCCCCAAAAAGGTCCAAATGCAGGTGTAAGTAGTTTCCATTAAATAAATTGTTGTAATTATAAAAAATTGTAATTATTATATAATTTAAACAGGAATTAACAAAAGTGCAAATAATTTTCAAAAGGAGTGAATTGATGGATTTCTTCACAATACTTACGTTTATACTTGTAATTATTGCTAATATAATAGGATTTATTGTGTTTTTTAAGAAGAAAAGTGTATATCTAGCCGCCTTAACAATAGTAGGTTTAGCTTTAGTATTTGGTGGAGCAGGAAGTTTATTAGCAATAGCTATTATTAATGATCCCTTTGCAATTTTTTATGGTTTGCAAATAGGGTACATTCTGATGATTAATGGCGTGATCGTATTGTTTATTGCAATTTTAATAACAGTAGTAAAGAAATTAAAAGGGTAAATTTGCGAAGAAATGTGCTTATACGTTCAGAGGCGTTAGTTGAATAACAGCATTATCTCATTGTTCAGCAACACAAAAGGATGCCAATGTATTTTCGGCATCCTTTTGTGTGTTGTAAGAGCTTTAAATTATTTTAATTAAATCGCTGTGCAATCATATCATAAAGATAACGCGCTTGGTCGTATTCTGGCTGTAACGTAAAGGCTTGTTTTAGATGGTACATAGCATCTTCTGTTTGCTCAGTAGATACCGCATATAGTACACCTATATTGTAATGTGCATCCGCGTTATTCCAATCCTGTTCGATCAAATAGTCTAATTCTTTTTTACCTTCTTCGAACATTTCTAACGCACAAAGCACGATTGCATATGCTAGACGAATTTGTGTGTCTTCTGGTGCAAGCTCTGAAGCTCGTTGTAAATATGGCAGTGCAAGCTTCGGATTTTCCATTCGCTCAAAGCATTTGCCCATCATATAATACACATCTGCGCCTTCAATTTTATGCTTTAGCGCTTGTTCATAAAGCTTTACTGCCTCTGCATATCGTTCAGCGTTATAATATAAATTTGCTAAACCATAATAAGCAGTTGCTGCTGTTTCATCAACAGTGATTGCTTTTTGAAAAAAACGTTCTGCACGTTCAGTATCCTCTAAGACCGCTAAGAGATTCCCAAAATTCACATAACCAATTGGGTTTCCTGGCTCTGCTTCAATTGCTTGTGTAAAAAGTTGTGCAGCATCCTCGTAGCGCTTTTCTTGAAAGGCTTGAATGCCCTGCTCGTTAAAATTCATTGTTTTTCTTCACCTCTATGTAGCGAAAGACTGCTTTAATTCTATACGCTTCAGAAAAAGTAGTATAAGCAGTCTTTTCGCTAATTAACCTACATATGTTAGTTTTTCATTATTTTTAAAGACTTCGTCAATTGTACCGCCACCTAAACATTCTTCACCGTCATATAGTACTACAGCTTGTCCAGGTGTAATCGCACGTACTGGCTCAGCAAACGTAATATGTGTACGTCCACCTTCTAAAATTTCCACTTCTACTGGTGTATCTGTTTGACGATAACGGAATTTTGCTGTGCATGAAAATTTCCCGGGCAACTTTTTTGTCGAAGTATAGCTCATTTTCACAGCAGTCAGCGAAGTAGAAAATAATGAATCATTATTGAAACCTTGTCCAACTAGCAATACATTGCGCTCCAAATCTTTTCCTAACACGAACCAAGGTTCTCCGTCACCACCAATTCCAAGACCATGACGTTGACCAAGCGTATAGTACATTAATCCATCATGCTGGCCCATTACGACACCATCCATCGTCTCCATTTTACCAGGTTGAGCTGGTAAATATTGACTTAAAAATTCTTTGAAATTACGCTCTCCAATAAAGCAAATTCCTGTTGAATCTTTTTTCTTCGCTGTAGCTAACCCAGCTTCCTCAGCAATTTTGCGGACTTCCTTTTTCTCAATATGTCCAATTGGGAACATTACATGCGACAATTGTTCCTGTGATAATTGGTTTAAGAAATACGTTTGATCTTTATTATTATCAATACCACGAAGCATTTTTACTTCGCCATCACCATTTCGATCAACTCGAGCATAGTGACCTGTCGCTAAATAATCAGCTCCAAGATCCATTGCGTGCTCTAAAAACGCTTTAAATTTAATCTCCTTATTACACATAACATCAGGATTTGGTGTACGCCCTGCTTTATATTCTTCTAAAAAGTAAGTGAATACCTTATCCCAATATTGCTTTTCAAAATTCACCGCATAGTAAGGAATACCGATTTGATTACATACTTTAATAACATCATCATAGTCTTCTGTAGCTGTACAAACGCCATTTTCGTCTGTATCATCCCAGTTTTTCATAAATATCCCGATTACTTCATATCCTTGTTGTTTTAGCAAATATGCAGCAACCGAAGAATCTACCCCACCCGACATGCCGACAACAACACGAATTTGTGAGGGGTCACGTGTTTCTTTCATTATGGTCACCTTTTCTTTTATTCAATTTCTATTAAATATATTATTTTTGGATTATCACCAAAACTAGTGATTGATTTCCGTTCCGACTGGGCGCTTTGTTGTTGCTGCCGCTTCGCTTTCGCACAGTTAAAACATTTGTTGCTGCCGCTTCGCTTTCGCACAGTTAAAACATTTGTTGCTGTCGCTTCGCTTTCGCACAGTTAAAACATTTGTTGCTGTCGCTTCGCACAGAGCAAAGCTTCCTGGGGGCGTCCAGCCTCCACTCCAATCAACTTATTTACATAGTATACGCTTTAACGAAAGTCATTCACAACTTTCGGTGATGAACCCAATTTTTCACAATAGTGTTGATTGATCCTCTTTTTACACATTCGAATTAATTCGAAGAGACTGATTTTCGCTACGGGCTACAATCAGTTAAAAAGAAATATACTAGGAAATAGCAACAAAGCTCAAAAAAAAACCTGTTTTTTCCTAATCAACACGCCTGAATTTTTCAGCAAATTATTATTTTGCGAGTCTTTTCACAATCGCTGCTGTTTTTTCTGCCGCATGTTGCGCATCAGCTTCTGTTAAACCTTGACCGAAGCTAAAACGAATCGAGTTACGTAATTCCTCTGTGTCTTGCCCAAACATCGCAACTAACACGTGTGATGGGTCAATGGAGCCAGCAGTGCATGCTGAACCGCTAGATACGCAAATACCTGCCATATCAAGATTTACAAGGAAAGACTCTACTTCCATACCAGTAAAACTTACATTTAAAACGTGTGGGAGTGTATTTTCTAATTCTCCATTCACATGAAATGCTAGATTTTCCTTCGTGAAAACATCCAGCATAATTTGCTTAAAGCGATTGTATAGCGCACGCTTCTCTTCTCGCAACTCATTTGCAATTTGCACCGCAGTTGCAAAGCCAATCACTGCGGGCACATTTTCAGTACCTGCACGACGTTTTTTCTCATGAGCTCCACCTAATGCATAACTAGTGAATGGTGTTCCAGTTTTTTGGTACAGGAAACCAATACCTTTAGGCCCATTAATTTTATGTGCGGAAACACTTAGTAAGTCAACATGTAAATCAGCAACATTAATTGACTCTAAACCATATGCTTGAACAGCATCTGTATGGAAAACAGCCTTATGTTCACGTAACAAATTACCAATTTCGGCAATCGGTTGAATTGTACCGACTTCATTATTACCGTACATAATCGTTACTAAAATTGTATCCTCACGCAATGCATTTCGCACGTCTTCTACAGAAACACGTCCATCTTCATCCACCGGTAAATATGTCACATCAAAGCCATCTCGCTCAAGCTTTTCACAAGTATGTAACACCGCGTGATGTTCAATTTGTGTGGTAATAATGTGCTTCCCTTCAGCAACCCGTGCATACACAGTACCAAAAATAGCCGTATTATCCGCCTCTGTTCCGCCACTTGTTATAATAATTTCCCCTGGTTGAGC